>Ga0209754_1000968_pt1 | contig 32716 bp, 38 predicted proteins | sample MesohylBB_FD_187295 | JGI IMG/M metagenome (GOLD analysis project Ga0209754, IMG submission 187295) | Host-associated microbial community of the marine sponge Aplysina aerophoba from Gulf of Piran - sponge mesohyl, lysed by bead beating... | ecosystem: Host-associated > Porifera > Sponge >... | reverse complement strand
CGCCGGATGCGCCGGACTCCGCGCCTGCGCGCGTTATGGCAACAAGAATCCACCTACAGGGCCTCTGAATCGCATATTTTCGTTGTTTTTCAACGGGTTATGCGTAAAATGCCCGTATGAAGTTCCGTTTAGGATTTGCGGAAACAAATGCAGGCGCGCAGCAAACCGAAGCGCTGCGATGCGACGCTTGTTCCCGGCAAGACGGTTTCCGAGCTTCTGAATCGGAAGCGGAACGCGACTCCCTGCGCGCAAGCAATGGCTGCCCCGAGCTGTTCAGCGATCGGAGGCGATTGTTCGGCGGCCTGCCCGGGAATTTACATCCGAGAAATTTCGGATATGCTTTCGGCAATCGGCAGTCATCTCGGGCAAGGCTTGAATCGTGAGTTCGTCATACGAAGTCAAAAAGCCATTTGAACGAACCAGCGCGGCGATATTCGCTTCGCCTCATAGCGGTCGCAATTATACGGCTCGCTTCAAAGCGCAGTCGCAATTGAGCGAGACTGCGCTCAGGTCGTCCGAGGATGCTTTCGTCGACTTGCTTTTCGCATCCGCGCCCGAATTCGGATGCCCATTGCTATGCGCGAAAAGCCCGCGGGCGTTCGTAGACGTCAACCGGTGCCCGACCGAATTGGATCCTGAAGTGATTTCGGGAGTTTCCGAGCCGGTGCGGAAGCTGAGAACGAGACAGGGATTGGGCATAATTCCGCGGGTCGTGGGCGACGGTCGCCTGATCTACCGAAAGAGAATCGGATTGGTGGAGGCCGAGCGGCGAATCGAAGGTATCTTTCGCCCCTACCATCGGCGCCTTTCCAGTTTAATGGACGAAAGCATCGACTTGTTCGGTCGAGCGATACTTTTCGATTGTCATTCTATGCCCGGCAAGTCGCTTTCCGAGATTTCCCGAAAGTACGGGCGAAAGCCTGAAATCGTCCTCGGCGATTTGCACGGCGCATCCTGCGGAAGCCGTATCTCGGAAGAGGCGCGCGAGATTCTTGCCGCCGCCGGATTTAGAGTGTCAATGAATTCTCCATACGCGGGAGCGTTCGTCGCCGAGAAATACGGTTCGCCGGCGCGCGATCGCCATGTTCTTCAGATCGAGATCGATAGATCCATTTATATGGACGAGAAAAGAATCCGACCCAACGCCAACTTCCGGTCGGTCCGGCAAGCCATTAGGCTCGCGATTCGAGGTCTCGCCGGAATCGGACAAGGAAATCTGCGATTAGCCGCGGAATAGCGGCAATAGCTGCCTCCATTTCGTGTAAATGCAGCCTAGCGAAAGATTTTCATTCGTTTGAGATGGCGGAAGCCGCGACACGCCATAGCTTCCGCAGAAGAAATTCGGTGAATGCTTCGCACTCAAGCTTCATGGCTTCCGCGCGAGAATAAATTAGATCGCCGTTTCGCAGCATTGTCGCGACTGCCCGCTCGGGATTCCGGCTAGCGCAGCGACCTTCCTCTTAATATCGCCCCGGAGCCGAATTTGCTCCGTATTTCGTCGGTTGCCTTTTCAGCCTTGAATCGCAAGGATTCCTGCGGATCCAGCAAGTTGCCGCCGCTTTCTTCCGCGTTGACGAATTCCACTTCGCTGATGCCGACTCCTGCAAGGCGAAACGGCGCCCGGTCGGCAACCGTTTGAAACAGATTGCGAGCCTCGCTAAATATCTTGTCGGCCATTTGCGTCGGGCGGGCGAGGCTCGTGCGTCGCGTCAGGACGGCATGGTTGCTTCTTTTCACTTTCAAAGTTACCACTCGGCCTGAGCGCCCCTTTGCCTTGGCTCTGTCGGAAACGCGTTCGGCAAGCCGCCAGATATGGCCTTCGAGGATATCTGCATCCGAAATGTCCTGCTCGAAGGTTGTTTCGCACGAAATGCTCTTGACCGCCCTATTAGGCTTGATGCGTCGTGAGTCCTCGCCTCGCGCCAAGTGCCATAATCTCGTTCCGATAGCTCCGAAATTTTTTGCGAGGTCGTTCCTATCCCACCGGCGCAGGTCGCCGAAGGTCCTGATGCCGACGCGTTCCAGTGCGCCTTTCGTGCTAGATCCGACGCCCCAGATAAGATCAACAGGCTTTTCCGAAAGGTACCGGACGGTCTCTTCCTTGCCGATGATCGAAAAGCCGCGCGGCTTGTCCAAGTCCGAAGCGACCTTTGCAAGAAACTTGTTGTGCGACAGGCCGATCGAGGCGGTGATTCCGATTTCACTTTCCATTCTGCCCGCTAGGCGCGCGAGCATCAGAGCGGGCGGCTCGCCATGCAGCCTGGCGGTTCCCGTTAGGTCGATAAACGCCTCGTCTAGCGACAGCGGTTCGACCGCGGGCGTCAGTTCGTCCAGCAAATCTCGAATTTGGCGGGAAACCGCCGAATATGCGTCCATTCTCGGGCGGACAACCACTGCATCGGGGCACAGCCTCAGCGCTCGAAACATCGGCATGGCTGAACGTATTCCCTGGATGCGAGCGATGTAGCATGCCGTGGATACGACGCCTCTCTTCCTTCCGCCGACAATGACCGGCTTGTCCGCTAGAGACGGATCGTCCCTTTTTTCGACCGAGGCGTAGAACGCATCGCAGTCCATGTGAGCAACGGACAGCTGGAAAAGCTCGGGATGGACGGCAATTCTGGGCGAGCCGCACGAAGGGCAGCTTGCGCCGTCGCTGAATTTATGCAGGCAGTCTCGGCAAAGGGAGGGCATTCGCAAATCCATCCGCGCAGAGCGCTTGGCCGTCCGCTCAAGTCCAATCTACTCGCTGCCGATGGGCGAATCCAGAAAATTCTGCATCGGATTAGCCTGTTGGCCGATTGCTCGTTCCGGGTAGCTGGGCAAGAATCGATTTGGCGGCATCGACGGGATTTTCGGATCGAATAATTGGTCGTCCGACGACGATGTGGTCTGCTCCGGCCTCGAACGCAGCCGAAGGAGTCATGACGCGAACCTGATCATGCCTGTCGCCGATGCCCAATCTGATTCCCGGCGTAACGATAAGCTTGTCCTTGGCGCCGGGGACCGCGCGAATTGCCGCGGCTTCCCGCGCGGAGGCGATGATCCCGTCGGCGCCGGCATCGATTGCTCTAGTTGCGCGTTCGCAAGCCAGGTCGCCGAAAGCGCCCCGCTTTATCAGCGCCGCGTCGAGGTCGTGCCGGTCCACGGATGTAAGAAACGTTACCGCCAGGATCTTGGTATTCGCATCGCCCCTGCCCGACACGGCGGACCGGACGACGCCGGGGTCACCGTGAACCGTCAAAAAATCCGCGCCGAGGGAATTTAGGCTTTCCACCGTTCTTGCGACCACGGACCCGATGTCGAAAAGTTTCAAATCCAGAAATATTCGCTTGCTGTCCTTTTTTAATTCGGCGGCGAATTCCAGCCCTCCCCATGCGAGAGAGCTCAGTCCAAGTTTGAAGAATCCGGCGACGCCTTCGAGCTCGCTCGCCATGTCCGCCGCGCACCGCCGCGTCGCAAAATCTAGCGCGACAATAAGGCGGTCATCCGTTCGCTCTGCCATCCTAATTCCCAAATGATTGATCCTAAATTGCCATCTGCGACTAAATATCCGCCTCTGGCATTAATTTTCTCTAGACGCGGCCTGCGAAGAAGAAAAACGGTCCGATCCAATGAAATCCTCCGCTCCCGCAGCTTGCCCAAAAGTCATAAGTCTCCAGTCCTAAGCAGCTTCAAGACGCTGCTTTCCCCGGCCAGAGCCTTACTTTCCTCGACCATTTGTGCCCTCTGCGCGAGGCGGATCTGGCCGTCCCACTGAATCTGGCGGCCCGGCGGCCCGTCGTTCTTTCGGTTGAGGTAGCCTCCGAGCATGGCCACCAGCGTCATCGCGTCGGACAGGGTTTCGGGCGGCCCCGCCTTGCGGGTCATGGCGAAGTCGCCGAGCACGGCGAGTTCGGCCTCCGAGTACATCAGGCCGGCATCCAGATCCGGCGCTTGCCGCCCAAGATGGGTGAGCGCCGCCAGCCGCCAGGCGATCACGGCGATGATCGCCGCCGCCCGCTTGATCCGCTCGGCGGTACGGAACGCGACCTCCTCGGCCTTGCAGCCCGACGTCAGGATCCGGTGCCAGTCCTCGATGCGCCATCTCAGGCGGTACATGCGCAGGATGTCCTGGGCTTCCGCCTCGGTCCCGGCGGGCAGCGTCGTCAGCAGCATCCACTCCAGCGGCTCGGCGCCGTCGGGCGGACGGTCCTCCAACGCGTGGACTGCCCGCATCCGGCACGGCCGGGTTCCGAACTCGCCGCGCAGATTCTCCGGGACCGCGAGGTCGACCTCCATCCAGTGCAGCGCCGCCGAGGCGACGCCGGCGTCTGGGCCCGGCGAGGCGGACTGGCCGCGCGCCGAGTTCCGCGCCGACAGGAACTCGAGCGGAATGTCCATCCGCGCCCGCTCCGGCGACCCGTGCAGATCCTCGAACAGCTTCGAGCCGCCGGGCCCGAGCGAGCGGTCGTTCTGCGCCCGGACCAGCAGATCCGGCCCGTCCTCGTCGCGGCGGGCGGCGAACAGCTCGAAGATGTCGCCCTCGAGATCCATCACCGAAACCACGCGCGCGCAGCCGGCCTTCAGCTCGCCGACGTCCCGCCAGCCGCGCAGCCACCGGCCGGGCTTCGGCCCCTCGTCGCCGGGGCCGGAGAATTCGATTCGCGGCACGCCGAGCGGGATTCCGTCGCCGGCGACCGCGAGCGTGCTATGCAAATGCAGGCCGAGCGCACCCTTCGAGTTCCTGTTTTTGCCAATCTCGTCCAACCCCTCGCGGAGGGGATGGGGCGCGAAGTTCAGGTCGGTCCCGTCCTGGATGCACAGGACCGTCGCCTGCTTGCGCATTCGCTGCTCGGTGCGCGCCCGGTGCGTCGCCAGGATCGCCTCCGGAGCCACTTTCGATTCGTCCGGCTTCTCGATCAGCCTGTAGTATCCCGTCACCGCCGCCCAGTCTCCCGCCGCCGCCGAGAAGAAGGTCTTCCCCGACGCTTTCGCCTGAAACTCTACGCACCTCACCAGCCGCCTTGTCAACCTCCTGTCGCCGAGCGGCGACTCGCCGAATTCCTGCTCGGCCTATGAGCAACCACATTTAATGAAGCAATTGGCGGTTCCCGCGTTCACGGTATTTGGGGAACCCCGGTACGATTGCGCAGTCCGCGCGGCGCGCGATCCGGGAAACCGTTCACGGAAGCGACCAGGGCGTCGCCGAGCAGAATCGGAAGTGAGGGTCCCGCAACCATATGAAATTTTTGGAACGGAAGGACATGGAGACGACCTCTTTGCCACCCTGCTCCGCGAATTGGCTGATCCAGACGGAGCACAGATACGATTCGTAATTGGCGGACTGGAGAGGGTGTTGAATTGCTGAACAAAGCGATAGATGAAATGGTCGCGCGAGAAAAGAGGAAGGGGCTTCTCGACGAACAATACTTTGTATAGGGCGGTCTCGCGGATTGGATGGAAGAAGTTGCCGTCGACTGTAATGAGGGCCAGGGTTGCGCCGAGACCGCGCAAGCGAGAGAATTCGGAGGATGCGTTCTTCAATCGAATCTTGACGACAAGAGGCGGGAGGATATTCTCCGCAGCCTTATTCAGTTCTCATTGTTCTCGCCAAGCGAGGGCACCGGTAGAATTGCTTTTTCCCATGATTTGATTGCCCAAGCACTAGCGGCTCGGTTTTTTTTGAAACAACTGAGTGTTGTCTTGAATTCCTTGGGATGGTTCTGGTTGCGTCCGGGAGTATCGAGATATTGCCGAGGGCAAGTTCCCGAATTTTTCCGCTCTGAAGAATGTCTCTCGGCAAGACGGCAAGATGATCGCATCAAATGTATTGAGGCGGAGCACGAAAGCTACTGCCGATGGAATTTCGCGCAATTCGCCCCAGCGTCCGCGAATGCGAGACGACCTTGCCGCTCGCGCACGTGCGCCGGAGACTGTTCCAGGGAGTCGTTGACCTTCTGAAAAAGGGCGGAATGCAGGAATGAATTTGAGCGCGGCTTTCGGCATCGCTCCGCAAGAGTGAATGGACCGGTTCCGGCTTGGCCATTGCCCTCATTAGATTTCGTTTGGCGGAGTCGTCCCGGCTTGCGATGGAGTGAAAGAGTCAACCGATTGCATCTGCGCGGTCAAACGCCGCAATCGCCGCAAGTGCGAGCTTAAGTTTTTGGAAGGGACTGCGAACAGATTGAATACGGAGATTCCTCATTGTCCGATGCCTGCGCTCTGCATTCGTCTCCCAAAAGCGCGATTCCCGAGAGTTTTCTCCTGAATTCGCCGGTGTCTTCCAGACATGACAATTCGCAAGCGAGTAATTTTAAATTGCGGAGGCGACAACGTAATTGAACGCGGCTACTGACAGGGTCAAAACTAGGGCTGGACAGCGGCGGGCTTTGCATGGCACGAATACCGCGAGCCATTCGCGGCAAATGAGACCAGCGGCGCAAATTTAGGCGGCGAAATGAAGAATTTAGATCGATTCAAGGGACTTAGCACGACCGCTATTCATGGCGGCGAAAATCCCGGGCCATCAACGCGGGATTCCGCTCCGCCAATACATATGTCCTCAACTTTCCATGTCGAGGAGGAAACCAGTTTTTCCGCTGCCGGGTTTTCGGAAGACAACCCCTACGTCTATTCCCGATGGAGCAACCCATCGGTGGATATGCTGTCGCGCAAGATCGCGGCGCTGGAAGGCACGGAAGACTGCGCATGCTTCGCTTCCGGGATGGCCGCGGCAACATCCATGTTTCTGTCGTTCCTTTCAAGCGGAGACCACGCGATCATTTCCGACGTCGCCTATGCCGGCGTTTCCGAATTCGCCCGCGACACCCTTCCCCGCTACGGGATCGAGGTCTCCTTTGTCGATATGTCCGACCTCGATTCATTGCGCAATGCCTTCAAGAGCAATACGCGCCTAGTGCATGCGGAGTCTCCAGCCAATCCGATCATGCGGATTTCGGACCTGCCCAAAATCGCGGAACTTGCGAAGCAGGCGGGGGCGGTTGCGACCTGCGATTCAACATTTTCGTCGCCTATCGCGACTCGCCCGACCGAGTTTGGCTTCGACTTGGTTATGCATTCCGTAACCAAATACATCGGCGGCCACGGCGATGCGCTTGGAGGCGCAGTCGCGGGGTCGCGCGACATGGTAGGCAGACTTAGGTCGGAGTCCTGCATTCATCACGGTGGCATTATGTCGCCATTCAACGCATGGCTTATATCTCGCGGAGCGTCTACTCTGCCGCTTCGCATGAAAGCGCATGAAGCCAACGCCTTCGCAATTGCCCGATGGCTGGAGAGCCATCCGAAAGTTACGCGAGTGCTCTATCCCGGGCTCAAGAGCCATCCGCAGCACCGCCTGGCCCGCACGCAAATGAAAAACTTTTCGGGCATGATCGCATTCCAGGTCGGAAGCATGGAAAACGGCGAGAAACTGGCCGAGACCATGAGGAGCGGCCTGAACGTCATTCACTATGCGGTGTCGCTCGGGCACCACCGGAGCTTGATATACTGGCTGTCGACCGATGCCATGATCGAAAGCAGCTTCAAGCTGAAAGGCGATCAGCTAGAAAGCTACCGCGCATTGGCAGGCGACGGAGTCTTTCGATTTTCAGTCGGGCTGGAAGACCCCGAAGACCTTATCGACGACCTCGAAGCCGCGCTAGCTTAGCAAGCGACATCTGCAACGGCTACGGCACTGAGAATCGCGGTCTGCGAATGGCGGCACTGACTGCGGCTTGAAGACCGCCCGGAGATAAATTCGAAGAGCGGCGGATTGAATCCCTGTTATCGGCATGCGCGCATTCTTTCCAATGTGGCCCTGAAACCGAAATCGCGTGGTCTGGAGCGAATTGCCATTGTCGAATGAGAGGCGGGCGCGGCCTCAAGCTTCACCAGATCGGATTGCAGCCGGCCTAGCCGCCGCGTTCGCAAGTCCGGCACATTTTTTGCAGGGTTCGGGCGCGCAGTAGGTGCGTTCGATCTTGATAGCGGATAGTGGACGGATTTTTTCCTCTCCTCAATTTCGGAAGGAATTGAAAACAGCGAGGTAACGGGATTCTACGTCGGCTTCGCACCCGGCATCGGGGCGCGTATTTGAAATGTGTATCAATTGAACGCGTGCCGAAAATCAATGTTTGGCGCTTTGCGACAATACCTCCGCTGGGGTGTAGCCCAAAATGGTTGATTGGATCGAATGTGAGTTTCCGACCTTCCAACCCATAAAGAGGCGCGCTGCTATAGGAATACTTTCTTGCATCGCTTTTCAACAAGTTTGAGATACACCCCCTCCGCGGCATATCGATATGTCAAATTGAACCCGTTTTGGTATTATGGGCATCATTGGAATTTGGCGCATCCAGTTTATTCGAAATGTTTCAAAAACTCGAAGTCTACGAATCGCCAAGGGCCCTGCGCAACGGGATAATTCGAATCTCTCTCCAACTCAGGCCGAGCAAGCCGGGAGATTAGCCGGCTGCGTCGCAGACTCAACGGCTTTCGACCGGCATTTAGGCGACGAAACAGGCCGATCGGCCGAATGCATGCCGCGAGCGAGCCCTCCCGCTTGGAGGCGTAGCTTGCGGCGAGAACACGCCCGCGCGGAAATTATATGCGGAAAACCTTTCCGAACAGGTTGACACGCTACGCTTCATCTTACAATTCGATAGAAGGGGCGGAGAAACGCGCTGCGATGAGCTTAAATAAGGACTTTTAGGGCCGAATGGCACTTTGCGCGGAAAGTCGGTTCACATATGCAAGGACATGGTATGAGATACAGCATCAGCGGAAGGCATCTTCAAATCGGCGACGCTCTTAAGGAGCATGTCAACGGGAATCTTGAGCATGTGATTTCAAAATTCGCCGAAAGGCCTACGCACGCGACAACCGTATTCGCGAAGAATGGCCCAAAAATCGAATGCGAGATCATAATTCATCTTTCGACGGGCCTTAGCGTACAATCGAAATCCAGCACGCAGGACATCTACCAGAGTTTCGACAAGAGCTGCGACCGAATTACGAAACAGCTTCGCCGCTACAAGCGCCGCTTGAAGAACCATCACAAGGCGCGCAGCACTCCTGTTGAATCTTCCGCGGCATCCACCTATATTCTCGCAGCGGAGAAAGCTGGCGGCGAACTCGACAGCGAGGAACCGGATTCGCTGCAGCCTGTGATTATCGCCGAGACGGAAACTAGGGTTCCACTGCTTTCAGTCGGCGAAGCAGTTTTGCAGATGGAGCTGTCAGAGTCATCGGTTCTTGTTTTTCGAAACGAGCGCAACGACGGCATCAATGTCGTTTATAGGCGCGACGACGGCAACATCGGCTGGATAGAGCCTGATGCCGACCGCGCGGGAGAAGCCGGAGGAGGCTGAAAAATTTTTTGGTCATGAATCTTTCAAACGTGCTTAATCAAAACGCGGTTCGGGTGATTTCCAAGGAAACGGCGAAAGACAACATTTTTCATGAGATCGGCTTGATCGCGCATCGCGTTTATGGATTGAAAGCGCGGTACGTCTGCTCGTCGCTGTTGCGCAGAGAAGGCGAATACTCATCCGCCGTGGGACGCGGCGTCGCCGTTCCGCATTGTCGGTTTCCGGAAGTCAAGAAAACATCGGGCCTGTTCATCAAACTTGCGAAGCCGGTGGATTTCAAATCTCGAGACAGGCTCGGAGTCGACCTGATTTTCGGGATGCTAATTCCGGAAGATCTGCCCGAAGTGGAGCACCTGAAGAATTTCGCGCTTCTCGCCCGAACGCTGCGCGACCCTGAAACCCAGGCTAGGCTACGTTCAACCGAGCAGCGCTGGCTTATCCACACGATTCTTACGGAAGCCTCCAAGCTGGAAGCGGCGTAGGCGCAAGCGAAAGCTTTTCGCGACAAAGAGTCAGAATGTCGCGGGCGGCCTAGCAAACGATTTTGGCTTGCGCCCGGTGCATCTTTGCATCACAGCATCATGGCCACTTCCAATTCTGTTTTTCTACAGCCATATTGTTTTCAGAAACTATTAATTGCTGAATCCCGCGCAAGTTTCTAGTTTCTCGTGCGGGCAGCGGATCCCATGGCCACCGCATGGTGGCCATGGCCTTTTTTTACGAGGCGTCGTCTAAATCCTGTTTCATCGACGAAGCTGGAAATCTTGGAGCAGCTGGCGTTCCACCCCGGAAAGACTACCAACCAGTCCTCGTCTTATGCGGGCTATTTTTCGATGCCGGAAGGATTGAGGCGCTTACTAGCGATTTTCTGGATTCGAAGCTCAAATTCTTCCTTAGGCTGCTCAACCCTGCCGACATGCGACTGGACCATATCCTTACCGAGATCAAGGGTTCAGATCTTCGCAGTAATGCAACACGAACATGCAGTTCCGAACAAAACGCAGGCATATGACCGGTTTCCTTGACCAGATTTTCATATTTTTGCGCCGTCATGACGTTCGAATTGTTGCCCGCATCTGGATCAAAGAACCCGGCACGCCATTCAGTGGCAAATCCGTGTACGCTTCGTCGATACAATGCATCTGCGGATATTTTGAAAACTACATGACTACAACTGACAGCACTGGGGCCTGCATCGCCGACAGCCGGGCCAAACACACGAAAAGCAACGTTTCCCTCTCCATTTTAACGCAGAAGTTCGGGACGGCGAATCGCTACAGGAGCCTCATTGAACCGCCGACCTTCGGTCACTGCCGCAACCATGCCGCTCTCCAGATCTGCGATATCGTCTGCTCCGCTCTATTGTACCCCTTTTTACGTGCTTTGCCTATTGCACGGGGTATGTGGACAACGTCCATGTGCAATCCGGCTCGGCCCACCTCAGGATCCCGTCGCGCCGGCGCTTCGCAAGCTGGCCCGAATCCCGCGGCTGATGCTCGACTGGCTGCGCATGACCGGCAATCACCGTAAACGCGCACCCGCCTGAGTTCCGATCCCCTCCGGATCCCGGCATTCGGGCCTGCCGCAAAGGCGGCGGTCCGTCCGGACGCGCCCGAAAGTCCTCGGAAAGTGGCCGGAGGCACCATTCGAGCCGGATCCCCGCCCGGAATCCCGACAACGACCCAGGACCGGCGCCGGACCAATTCGGGGCTGAATTTCCCTTGCAAGCAAAAAAATAGCCGTGGTACTATGAGGACATAAGCTTGACATAGATTAGATCGCCACCCATCTTTGTACTATTCGCTCCATGGCAGTACGCCTTGCTTCCGTCCTGAGCACAGGATTGGCGATCATGAGCAAGGCCAATCCCATGGAGCTTTTCCTTGTCGGCTTGGCAAGACCAAAGTTGCAATACTCATCGATGGCGGTTTCTTTTTTGGGACGATTGCCTGTCGTTGGATCTGATATCAATTCCGATGTTCCGGAAAGCGTAGCTCTTGCAGCGAGACAATTGGTGCAAAGTCACCTTGTTCATCTGAACAAGGTCTATAACGTTTCCAACCCTTTCGAGCTTCTGTGCCGGACGTTCTACTACGATGCCCGGCCTTACGATCAGATGGCTCATACCCCAGTCGGAAACCGCGCAATTGACTATGCCAAGTCGCAACAGGCGCGCATTCGATCGGAATCGTTTGAAGTTCTTTACGGCATCCCCAATCTTGCGATCCGATTGGGAGAGGTCAGAAAAGACGTTGACCGGTTTTGGACACTTCGCGCAAAGCCGCAACGAGAAATCCTCGCGGAGCGCAAGACAGCTCAGGATTTGACCGACGACCATTTTGCTCCGTCTCCGCGCAAAAAAAAGGCATCGACATAAGGATAAGGATCGGCCTCGACATTGCCTCGATCACTCTCAAACACCAAGCCCAAATCATCGTGCTTGTTTCGGGCGACGCGGAATTCGTTCCAGCAGCCAAGATGGCTCGGCGAGAGGGCATCCAGTTTATCCTTTATCCGCTGTGGCAGGATATTCCTTCCGATCTTTTTGAACACATCGATGGCTTGAGAAGCGGTTTTCCGAGGCCCAGGAGCAAGAATGCCGCCTGATCCGCAGCGCGACAGGAAAAGGCCGCCGCAATAGGACTTCGGTGAATATGGACGATGCAACCTACCGAGAAAAACCATGCGCAATTCGGCTCGGCGCCGATGGCGCAGTGGTTGATCCACGCGGCAAAGAGGAGACTCGAAACCGAGTACGGGTTCGAGTCCATCTTCCCTTTCATCATGGGCAGGCTTGCAGGCGCGCTGATGGATCATATCCTCGAAGTTCAACCCGACCGTCCCTTGCTGAACTTCCTGTTGGTAACGCAGGACGACGGCATGCCGGGCGAAGGCGCCGGGATGTACATGGCTAACTATCTGAGCCGGTCCAAGTTTTCCGAGCCCGGATATCGCGACAGACATTTATACCTCCAGGGATTGGGACCGGGTATTCGAGGACGCGTTCGGCAACCAATTGCTCGCAGCAACTCCGTCCGAGGGCAGCGAACGCGACGGTATCGGCTATGCCCAAGCGGGCGAAGGCCAGAACCACAAGACCCTTCGCCTATGGGTGATGAACAACCCAGACCGAACACACCGAACTTACGCGGATTTTCAAACCGACACAGAGGTCGTTCCTTAGTCCGCTGACAGGGCTGACATCGTATACTACGGCCTAGGATCGACCGTTGCCATCGAGGTCAAGTCGCTCGATTCAGACGACACTGATCTCCGGCGCGGCGTTTTCCAATGCATCAAGTACCGTGCGGTCATGGAAGCCATGGACTTCCGTTCAAATGCACATGTCATCCCGATCCTGATAACCCAGACGCCCCTTCCCGGCGACCTTGAAGCACTCGCCGGGCACCACGGCATCCGGCATTTTATGGCTTCTAGAACGCTCGGCTAATTGAGCGGCAAGGTAAATGATTGGCCTTAACCCAACAAAGAAACCGATTGTCTCATAGGAGATTGGTCATTTGATCCTGAATTTTTCCGTCCTGTTTGAACGCAATCTCCAGTTGATGACCTTCGAGCACAGCGGATTTCATTGTGCGGGTTTCCTGATTCCGTTCTTCCCGAGCCAGTTCGAGAGGTTGGCGGGCGTGGTGCCGCAGCGCTTCGCGATGAACTTCCGCGTCGATCCGTTCGCGAGCATGGCTTCGACCTCCGGGCGAAACGGATCGAGCTTGCTCTCGCCTGGCCCTTTCGGCCTCCCGAGCGGGAGGCCGGCCGCCTTTTTGGCTCTGAGCGCCTCCTTGGTTCCGGCCGAGACCGGGTCGCGGCATCGGGATTTTTGGTTCCCATACTGACGGCCTTCCTGAGTTATCCAATGCAGAACCAAGTATGTAATCCGAAAATAACTTTGTCGCTGGCGCAACCTGTTTCATTGGCAGTGCGCTTGGGCAGCGCCTGCAATGCTGGGGACATCGAGTCTCTTGTTTTACAGCAGTCCAAGCTTGTCATAGCAAGATGAGGGGCTCTATTCTGGGGCGCATCTCTAGCACTATTTTAGGGTCGTAGGGTTATCGTCATGATTCAAGCCAAGTTCAGCATAACCGATGCTCACCTTGAATTTCTCTCCAAGCACGAACAGTACGGATTCAGGGACAAGAGCCATTTAGTGCGGGCTGCTCTTGATCAGTTGCAATCTGAACTGTTGCGGCGGCAAGCAACCGAATCCGCCGATATCTACGCCGAAGTCAATTCGAAAGACAACGAGATCAGGGAATGGACCGACGCGGCACTATTGGACTGGCCAGAGTGACCAGACTGGTTCGGGGCATGGTTGTCGATATTGATCTCAACCCGGTCAAGGGTTCCGAGACCGGCAAGATACGTCCCTGCGTAATTGTCACTAACAACCAGTACAACACGCGCGCACCTGTGATTTAGGTAGTGCCCCTTACGGCATGGAGTGAAAAGAAGGCTCGCATCATTACAAACGTGGAGATATTCCCGACGGATTCCAATGGCTGCAACAAGCGTTCAGTTGCAGACTGCCTGCAAACCCGGCCGGTGGACCGTCAACAGAGACTGGTTCGTATCCGGGGCACACTTGCAAACGTTGATCTCGAGAAAATCGATGCTGCTCTCAAAATCGTTTTCAGTCTCAATTGAATCCTGCTGGCTCTTCAAAGGGAATGAAGATGGATTTCGATTAATCAGTGCCGCTAGTAAGTCGCTTCTCCTCGGTCGTTCAATCGGATGACGTTTCTAACGAACACGAAATTCGGACATTATTGGGGTATCCCAACTCCAAGACTTTGGCAAGAAATCGACGCTAACTTCCGAACCGAGATTCTGGCGGAGGCAGGAGCTGGAAAAACACGCGAAATGCAAGCTCGTGCACAATTCGTTCAGGCCTGCGCAAAAGTCTAGTTTTTGCGGATTCGAGGAAGATTTATTCTGAGGATTCCGGCACGGGTGCGAGCATCGCTGCGGTTGTCGGGGCTGACCGAAGTATGAGCAACCACATTAAATGAAGCAATTGGCGGTTCCCTCGTTCACGGTTTTTAGGGAACTCCGGGCCGGTTCCGCCTCAGGCGCGAACGCGCGATCGCCCTTCGGAAGGGCTTGAATTTCGCCTTACGAAGGGCTTTTCTCTCTCAAGCTTCCAACAGAGGTAGAACGCCGAATGTCGCACATTTCCGGGCAGGTCTCCGGCGAGAGCCTAGCATTTCTGATTTCCGCCGAAGTATTGGGCGTCCTTTTCAAGTTCGACAAGTTCCTCGCCGAGGACACGAGGCTAAAGGGCTGAACGTGCTGCCGCTCGCCGAGGACTGGCGCGCCCGCCTCGTCGGGGCGGCCCGCCCGAGGGGCTTGACAACGGGAGCTAGGTCGAGAAGGAGTTCGGGGCCGCGCCGCTCGGCGACGCACGGCTGACGAAGAGGCTGGTCCGCGCCGCGGGCGATCCAGGCCCGGGCTCCGGGCCGGTCGTTCTTCGGGGCGGAGGCCGGAAGCGAGGCGCACATGTCGGAATACTACAGGATGATCGAGCATTCGAACGCCGCGGCGGAGTCTGTCGAGGCGATCCTGGCGACGCACCGCCGACGGACGCTCGAAATGGCCGGGCAGTCGACGGTGCTGCTGATCCAGGACGGCTGCGACCTCAACTTCGCGACGCGGCCGGGATTCAGGGGCCCGGGCCTTATCGCGAAGAACGAAAAGTCGTCCGGCACGCTCGGCCTGCACATGCAATCGGTCTACGCCGTCGGCGGCGACAGGAATCCTCTCGGCGCGCCCGGGATCGAGTTCAACGCCTCCTGCGCCCGCAAGGAGGGCGACGAGGTCCCGGAGGAGAAAAGGAAGACGCAGCGGTGGGTGCGCGGCCTGCGCGACAGCGGAGCTCGCGGCACCGCTGGAGGGCGTCCGGACGGTGGCGGTGATGGACCGCGAGGGCGATACCGTCGAGGTCTTCGCCGAGCGGCAGAGCCTGGGCGGCGAAATCGACCTGCTCGTGCGCGCCCGGCACGACCGGAGCCTCGATAAGAAGAAGCGCAGCCTGTTGGAGCAGATGCGGAGCGCCCCGGCCCGCGGGCGGTTAGGCTCCAAGCCGTTCCTGATGACCGCGGTCCACGCGGTCGAGGATACCGATCCCGCCGACGGCTCGGAGCGCCTGGAATGGCTTCTGCTGACGACGCTTCCGGTCGCCGGCGAGGAGCAGGCGCGCGAGGCACTGGAGCTGTACGCCCTGCACCACCGCATCGAGGACTGGCACAGGGTTCTGAAGTCCGGCTGCAGGGTCGAGAAGATCGCGCACGACGACGCCGAGCGGACCCAGCGCGCCGCCGCCATCAACGCCTTGATCGCCTGGAGGCTGGCCGTCTTGACGATGTGCGGGCGCGAGACCCCGGAGCTGGACGCGAAATGCTTCTTCACGAACATCGAAATCGCGATCCCCGCCGACTTCGCGACCGAGCGGCGACTCCCCTGGCCGGACAATCTGGACCGCGCCATGGGCCTGGTCGCCGCGATGGGCGGCCACCTGCACGGCAAGCACGACCCGCCTCCGGGGAACGAGATCGTCTGGCTCGGCTACGCCCGGCTGGCCGATTCGTCCGCCTCGATCGAGCGCGCCATGAGGCTGGGGCCGGAAAGCGAAGCGTACAAGCAATTGTGGTCTGACTAAATTTATGGCCAATGGGCAGGGCGCGGCGCTGCGGGCTCCCGTAAGCTTCGATCAAGCGAATGCAACTACGAAAGCGGCGAACGGATCGCCGAAACGCTTTCGCGAACGGGCCATTGCGCAATTGATCGACGTTGCCTGCGAAGTCGGCATTCTTAAGCTCGACATCAAGATGTTCAGCCACGGTTTGCGCAATTTCCGAAACTACATCCACCCGTATGAGCAGATTGCCTCGGGTTTCACACCGGATGAACACACCGCCAAGGCGTGCTTCCAAGTCCTGAAGGCCGCTCTGGCGAGCCTGGCGGGAGATCGCCCGTGATCCGCGCCTCTGTCAATCCCGAACTTCTGCGTTGGGCGCGCGACCGTGCCGGCATCGCGCAGGAAGATCTGACGGCGAAGTTCAGGAAACTCCCAGAGTGGGAAGATGGCCAAACGCAGCCCACGCTGAAGCAGGCGGAGGCATTCGCCCGCGCCGTCCATGCACCCGTCGGTTATCTGTTCCTCTCGGAGCCTCCGGAGGAATCCGTTCCCATTCCGGACTTCCGCACCTTCGCCGGACATGCGGTCACACGCCCCAGCCCGAATCTGCTGGATACGATCTACGCCTGCCAGGAACGGCAAAGTTGGTATCGGGAATTCGCCCGCGTCGCCGGCGAACCCGATCTCGACTTCGTTGGCAGCGTCTCGGTGAATACGTCCCGTATAACTGCTGCGGAACGGATGCGAGAGACACTGGGTTTCGATCTGGCCGCCCGCCGGGAGTGTTCGACCTGGACCGATGCGCTGCGGCTGTTCATTCGGCAAGCCGACGAGGCTGGTGTCCTCGTCATGGTGAGCGGAATCGTGATGAGCAATACCAGCCGCCGTCTCGATCCTGGCGAGTTCCGCGGTTTCACGCTGTGCGATCCGCTGGCCCCACTGATATTCGTCAACGGCAAGGGTACGAAAGCGGCGCAGATGTTCACGCTCGCCCATGAGCTCGCGCATGTCTGGCTCGGGGCTTCCGCCCTGTCGAATCTGGGAGCCGCGCCCCCAACCGGATTCCGCCACGAGGAGGTGTGGTGCAACGCGGTAGCAGCGGAGCTTTTGGTGCCCCTGCGCCTCCTGCAATCCGATTTGCGGCGTAACGAGCCACTCCCGGACGCGCTGTCCCGGCTGGAGCGCACCTTCAAGGTCAGCACACTCGTCATCCTGCGCCGCCTGCTCGATGCGGGTTGGCTGACTCGCGAGCGCTTTGATGCGGAGTGGAGACAAGAGAACGAACGTCTGCGGAAGTTTGTCAAGGCGGGCGGCGGCGGTGACTTCTATTGCACGACCGTCGCGCGGGTCGGGCGGCGGTTCGCCCGCGCGTTGGTCGTGAGCGCGCTCGAAGGCCAGACGCTCTATCGGGACGCGTTCCGCATGTTGGGTGTCAGGAAGACCGAGACTTTCAACAATCTTGGGCGCGAAGCCGGGGTGATGGGATGACATCCTATCTCCTCGATTCGAACCTCTTCATCCAGGCAAAAAACCTCCCCTAGGGATTCGATTTCTGCCCCGCCTTCTGGAACTGGTAGGTTGAGGAGAACGGCGCGGGCAAGGTCGCGAACGAACTGCAGGCCGGGAACGACGAAATCTCAGAGCGGGCCGCCGCGCGCGGCGAAGAGTTCTTTCTGCCTCCGGATGACGCCGTGTTGCCGGCGCTTCGCAACGTGAGTGATTGGGCGAGAGCCATGGATACCAGCCGGCCGCCGTCGCAACCTTCCTTCAGGTTGCCGACTACCTTTTGCGGTCTGACTAAATTTATGGCCAATGTGCAGGCCGCCGCCCGGAGGTCCATCTCGTCGACCTCGCCCAGGGGATGCGCTTTCGCAGCTTCCATTTGATCCTTAGCGCCATTTCCTGAATTCATGATCGACTGAATTGATAGCCGTTTCAATGACGGCGCAAGTCTGATTCGCGAAATCTCCATTCCCTATCAAACTCCGCTATTCCGGAACCGTGAATCGGAACGACGGCATGCGCCGCGACATAAGCCGTCGGCTGGCGTAGTTGGAACTGCGCAGGTTCTTGCCGCCGCAGCGGGAGCAGCCATTCAGCCAGTTCCTCGTCGAGGAACTGGTCGAACTTGAAAAGTACACTCAAAACTTGGGGGAAATCGGAAAATCGAAAAAAAGACTGATAACTTTCCGAAAACCGTACGGCATTTGGCGTTTTCCCTCATCTTTGAATTTGAAAAAGAAAAGTTGTTCCGAAGGCGGAATTCAAACCTTCCGAAGGGCGACCGCGCGGCTGCGCCGACGACGGTTCCGGCCCGAGGCTCCCCAAATACCGCGAACGACGGACCGGCCAATTGCTATTTTCAATGTGGTTGCCCGTACCGTTTCAACCGAAACCGCGAATTCGCCCAATTCGACCGATGCCTCGTCTGTCCGCGCGGTTCGGCGTCCGGCTTCGAATGGAAGACAATCCCTGCAATTTTTCTCGGCCCGTCGAACGATTGATGAAACCGGACAGGCCGGCGCCGAAACCAGCGAGTTCGAGTGCAAGCATGTTTTCGGTTTTTCTCAGCGGCTTCGTCGTCCGGCCCGGCCCGACAACCCGATCCGCGAGCGCCTAATTTATTGATCCTTCGATTGCCTATGAAAAGCGGCTTCCAATTCTCGAGCAAGTCCCGAGACGACGCCTTCCCGCGCGGCCTGCCCGCTCCGCTCGCCTTGCTCTTCCAGGCGAGCAACTCTTGCTTCGATCTCCCGTACCGCGCTCCCGCCAGGAAAGCGAGATGCAAGAATGCTTCTTGCAGCTTTCGCTCCGAGCATTTCGCCAAGCCGTTCGCGGAGAGCCGCGTCCTCCGATGTCGTGGACAACGCCCAGAGCTCGGACGGACCTAGCGTCAGGCGCAATCGCTGCCTGCACTCGCCGCCCTTGTGCCGGATGATCGCCCAGAACGGAGCGCCTTTTTCCGACGGCCCTCCGAGCTCGCTGCGCAGAATGAATCTATCCAGCGCATCAAGCCCGTATATCTCGTCGAGTTTCCGCACTGCTCCTTCTGAAGGGGCGTTGAATATGAAAACCCCCGAAGCGAGTTCGAGAACCGCATTCGGAAAATCGTCGATCATTTGCGATGCAAGAGAAATCCTCACATTGTGCTTTCTACCCTCGCGAACGTCCTGAACGACTTGCTCGCCTATGCCGGGCGCGTTTCCGCAGCGGTGAAACTCGTCCATGCAGACAAGCTTCGGAATCTGCCTAGCGGCGCGAGCGCGATCCAACTGCCGCGGAAGATAGGAGACCGGCAGCCGCCCGTCTCTCGACGCGGCCCTTAATTCGGCTTCGTCGAGAAACCAGTCCCTTGTTGTCGCGTGGCGAGCAATCATGAACATCAATGCCGATCGCCGCCTTGAATCGGCGGTCGCGCCTCCGGACGTAACTTCGGCAAGATCAAGCGATATGATTTTTGCCGAGCCGATACTGAAGCGCGTGGCGGAGGCCAGAATAGGAAAATCCCGAATTGCCTCCGAAACAACGCGGTGGAAGGCCGCGAGAACGGGCTGGCCCGTCGCCGGGTCGACCGCCTCGCCGTACTGGGAGACAATTTGGTCCGCGTGGCTGGCCCGAATAAGATCCGGCAGTGTCGGCACGGCGCGGCGCTGCGCAATTTCGGCTTCATGGAACTTTCCGTGCGCCGCCAGCTCGTCGGCCGCGTTCCACCAGCTTTCGAATTCGTGCCTTCGAGTGCCGGAATCCAGCAGCGCGGCATCGACCTCCGGCTCGTCGCCCGAGAGGTACCGCTTCGGGCTGCGGCTGTCGGAATTCTCCTCGTAGCTTCTGTCGATGGTCGCCCCGACGAGTCCGGCCAATGGTCCGGACAGGGCTTTTTCGCCGTCACCGCAAAGAAGCGACAGGAAGTTGACGAGGAACATGCGTTCCGAAGCGAGCGGGCCGCGCATGCCGGGCTGGGTGTCGAATACGTTAATGGCGCATTCCGGCTCCATTCTCAGCTTCCGGTGCAGGGCCGCGAATCGGCTCGCCGGCGGCAGGGCTTCCTGCAAGAGCGAAATCAGCCCCTGCGACGAGCTTCCGATGTCGATAATTGAAATGCAGGGCAGCTCCGCAGCCCTGGTCGTACTGGAATGGGCCGCCAGGGCCGTCGCGAAGTTCAGCGCGTTCATGGCGACGGACTTGCCCGACCCCGGCGTGCCCGCGAATATGTCCACCCAGTTCGACTGCTTGCGGGAACCGGGCTGGTAGGGCCAGATTCTCCCGTCCTCCGTGCGGAACGAAACCGCGCCGGAGTCCCACGGCCCGTATTGCCGGGCGAACGGTCCCATGCAAAGCGCCGCCGATAGCGGAGCGGCCGCCGGCGGCGCGGTCGAAGCCAGCGACAGCCCCGCCGCCGACGACAGAACGGTCGCGAGATGGTCGCAGGATGCCGCGTCCGTAGAGCAATTTCCCCATTGCTCGACCGATCGCCTCAATATCGCCGCGTTTCGGCGAAGATCGTCGCTACGGCGGCCCGACACCCAGGTGGCGAACGACATTCGCATGCGAACCACCGTATCGTCGACCCCGTCGGATTCGCGAAGCATGTCGATAGCATCCCTTATCCGAGCGTTTCGGGTCGGCGCGGCGAACGTGAACAGCCGCGCGTACTGCTCTTTGAGCCTGACGGCCTGAAGACCTCCGCACTCGACAAGAAACGCGCATCGCCACGAGATGCGCTCCGGCGACCTGGTAACGGTATCGACCAGGTCGTTGAACGGGGTTAGGATTTCCGGCGCGACGGTTACATCGAATCCGGAAAACAGCGAGTCGCCGATACGCGTTACGCCCGCTTCCAGGGTTTCGGCTTCTTCGGTTGCCAGCTGCAGATCCAGGCAAGGGGCGAGCAGGTTCGAGAAATCCGCTCCCGCCAGTTCGGCCCGGCTCTCGGGCATCATCGCAAGGCCGCCTCGGCGGCCATTCGGCCGCGGCGCATCCGCCGAAGGCCGGAGCGGCAGCCTAGGCCGCCAGTCGCCTTTCCAAGGCGCGGTTTGCGGATAGAGAAAGGCCCTGATTTCCTGCAACGCCTCGCACGCGCTGAGCACCCGCGCGAAGCGGCGGCTCTCGACCAGATCCGCCGCCAGAGATTCGACCAGCGCGGCATGGCGAGCGAACACGCCGTCAAGAGCCATTCCGGGCAGCTGGGCGGATGCCGCCGGAGGGATGCTCTTCAAGCGGCCGCTTCCGCGCGCCGCGCCGGCGGCCGCTTCGTTCTTCGACAGGATCTCGGGCCTCGTGTGAATCAGAATCAAGGCGGTTTCCTCGACCAGATACCGGGCGAGATGCCGCTGCCGCTCCCAAAGCACGTCGTCGAGGTCGAGACCGAGGCGAACCGTCTGCTCGCGCGTTCCGTTGACTATTTTTTCTATTTTCCTAACCGCCGCGGAAGGGTCGCGGACGAATGCGAATACGAACGCGTGGCCCGGTTTCGCAAGGAACGGCGAAAGCCCCACTCTCAGCTCCTCGGCGAAACTTTCCAGTCCCGCCGCGCCGGTCGCCCGCATCGCCCCGTCCATCCGGATGACCGAAACAAGGGTCCCGTCCTTCATCGTCAGCGTGGACTCGTCCTCCACGGCCTCGAGGCGGATGCGCTCGGCCAGGGAGTTCCCCAATGCACCGCCGAACCAGTCGGCGAACATGCCGCCGATATCGATCATTGCCCGGTCATGGGGATTGCGGCTCGCTTCGCCGCATTGAAGCGGCCGCCCCGCGACTCGGGCGACGCATCGAGGACGCTGTCCAGAAGCCACATCGCTTTTTTCGAAGAGGCGACCTGGCACCGCGCGTACAGCTCGCCGCCCTCGCGCGCGTCCGGGAAGTCCGCATCCGCGGCTACCTTCTCTCCCGGCATGACCGCCGCCGACCGCCAGAGCGAATTCGCAACCTCCGGCATTGAATCGCGGCTAGCCGGAACGCGCAGGCGCAGGCGTCCCGCGCAGGCGGAAACCAGTTCGGCGCCTGATCGCTCCGACGCTTCGAGGGCCGGAATCATCTCAATTCGGTCCGCGATCGAAATCCACGCGGATTCGAGCGAAGGGCAGTCCGCCGTGTAGGGAAAACGGCTCATCGCCGCGCAAAGGATAATCTCGGCCGCAACTCCCGCCGACCACGTCGATCCAGCGATTTCGCCGCCCCCGCAAACCGAGGCGAGCGCGTCGCGCGCTTCGCCGGCGGCCGAACGTCCGCCTTCGGTCCAGCCCGGCCCGGCATAAGCCGCATGCAGAGCGAATTCCCCGTATCGAGACATGATGCCGATTTCTTCGAGAGCGAAGTGCCTGCGACCGACCGACGGGTCGGATCCCGACGCCCAGGCCGCCGCCCAGGATGGCGCGCGATTCGCGCCGGGCCGAAAGACGCCTTCGCAAATGACCGGACGACCCAGGCTTCGAAGCTCCGCAAGAGCGCGGCTGTCGGCGATCGGGTCGCGCCGCGCCGGCAGCGAGCAGGAATGCCAGGCGCCCGGCGACGGAACGGGCCGGGATGCAATCCTCTTGAAATGCGAAAAAGTCGGAATCTTCGCGATCGCCATTCGAAAGCCCCGCTCTTGCTTCCGAGTCCATGATCGAACGCCGGCGAGATGCAGATTCCCGACCGGAGCGCAAAGCTGCCGCTCGCGCGGGTATGTTAGGGAAAGGCGCGCCTCGAGCTCCCGCCGGAACCCTCGGGAGAGGCTAGTCTGTTCGAGAATTCGGCTGCCGCACTTCAGTCCCGCCCTGCAATCATGCCCCATGGCCGCAGATGACTTGAGAACGATGTCGGTTACGCGGGCTACGACGCGGACTAGCGAATCCGCCATCTGCAATTGCTTGCCGGGATCAATGCCCCATTCCAAAAGCAGGTCGTTCCACGGAATCTGCAGCCAGGAACAGGAATGAATCATCGCCGCGGGGTCGCGCTCGGAACGCAGCAGTGGCTCGTCCCACGGAATATTCGACATCCAGACCCCGTTCGGAAGATTCTTGATCGACGAGATGCTTCGAACGCGGCCACACGAGATGCGGCCGCCCGCAATGCCGCGGTCGCCGCGCAAAACCAATCCGATACCCGGCATGTCGGCAATCGCGCACAGTTCGACGGGTCCCTCGCTTCCAGGTTCCGCAGAGGCCGCCGCCACGGTCAATCGCCGAATTCCTCGGACCGAAGCAGGTCCGCGAGGGCATGGCCGGGAAACTCCGAGTCCCAGTAGCGCTTCTGAAGATCTTCGGCGACGTCGGCGAAGCCGCCTTCCCTCCAGCAGCTAACCGAGGCCGAGGGCCTGTCGCAGCCTTCGCTAATCCGGTCGGCGGCAGCCGGCCAGAATCGCAGGCTGGCATCCAGGAGCATTGAGAGTTCGGCGAAGCGAGTTTCGCCGAGCATGGATTTCGCCGCGAGCAGCGCCTCGAAGAACGCTTCGGGATGGGAGCTGCCCAGAATCTGCGAAGCCGCGCATTCGCGCCTGCCGATGCCGTCTGCTATTGACAGCGCCGCGCGCTCCAGTCCGGCACGCGTGAACTCGTCGCCGGCGAAGCCCGACGCGAGAAGCACGTGCCAGGCAAGCCTGTGGATGCTCGCCTGCTTCAGCCCCGGCGCCCAGATAATTTTCAAGCGTCCGCGCAATGCCGCCCATACGGGGTGGCGAAGATTGTGGCAGAACTGGCAAATCGCCTTCAGATTCTCCGGATTTGAATCGTCGTGGCTTTCAACGTGGTCGATTTCCATGAATCCAGGCAGCCGGATGCCGCAGCGATGGCAGGTCCAGTCGTCGCGCTTTAGGCATTCGACCGTCGCATCGGAGGCGGCCGTGGCGATCATCGCATGGGCTCTTGCGCCGACCGCCAGAAGGCGCGGCGATTCATTGGCGATCTCCGCGAACATTTTCCGGTTCCAGCGGATTCAGCTAATGCTGCGAAGCGATCCGTCCACGGAAACGTTCGTCGCGCCGCCGCCGAACAGCGATCCAATGCCGACTCCGAGCGTCGTAGGAATGGCGACGAGCGCGGCTCCCACGAATACGAGAGTAAAGGCCGTGGACAGCCTGGCCGAAGGATCATTCGGATTCTGGGCGTGCTGGCGGAACTTCAATAGGCCTGCGATTCCTAGAAAAATTCCAAGTAGGAATGCCGCCGCGCCGACGAGGTCGGCTATGCTGCCCGCCTGGCTTTGCAGGCCCGAGGCCACGTCGCCGATATTGGCGACTTGCGCCTTCGCGGGCTGAATCAGAAGAATGATCAAAGCGAGCGGCGCCCGGCGCAAAATGTTGTTCATGGATATGATTCCTTGTCTGAGCCGCTGCCCGCGATTGCGAGAATCGGCATTTCTCGATTGCAGAATCAGGGCGGATCGCGAAATCGCCAATACTGGATCGAATGATCGCGGCGCACGGCTGCGGACAACTCCGCGAGCCGGCTTCGATCACGGCCGATGCCTGCCGTCGCCAAGGCATTCGCCGCCCGGCGAATTCATATGCGCAGCTTCCACGCGAGCAGGCTTCCCGGATTGCCTCGCAAGATCGAGTGATGATCGAGGACCAGCGATTTACGGCGACCGGAACCGGATGCGGGAGCGGCTTTCGCGAATTCGGAAAGACACTTCGGGGCAGGCGTGGTTCAGATTTGATACCCGGCCCGGGGTTCCCAAAAAACCGTGAACGAGGGAACCGCCAATCGCTTCATTTAATGTGGTTGCTCATATGTGCCGGTCCCGCGCCTTCTGGTGCCACGAGGCGGCGCCGAACACTAGGCCGCCGAGCGGGCCGTAGCGCTCGGAGGCGATACAGTAGCGGATCCGCCCGCCCGGGCACGCCGCGTCGCCCTCCGGATGGTGCGTCGCCTTCATCGAGCGCGCGAGGCGCTTGTCGCAGTCGTCGACGAGGACCACCGCCACCGGGCCGAGGTCGCCGAGCGCGCAGTCCAGATCCAGGTCCGGATAGTCCGGCGGAACCGCCCTCGACGCCGCGGTCGCGGCGGCCATGGGCAGCGCCTCTGGCAGAGCCAGGCCCTGCTTCGCCGCCAGCTTCGGCGGCGCCGTCCGCGCCGAAGCGAAGCAGGGTGCGCCGAGCGGGTTGCGCCAGTTCTCCCGCTCGCAAAGTTCAGTCGCCAGCGAGCAGCGCGTGCAGCCGCCGGATTCCAGGCCCCTCTTCAGCCACGCGGCCGCGTCGGGGCGAAATTGTCGTGTTCCTATTCTCATGAGGCATGACTTACCCCTTCCGGCGAATCGAGTTAACTGCGTCGGGATGAAAGAGGCGGGGCATCTACTGGTCGCTCGCGGTCACCGCACCAGTACCGCGCGATTAACTGCCGTAGCGAATGACGAATGCTATGTTGGATTCGGATGGATGCCGGTTCCCGCCGCCGATTCTAAAATCGCCAAGGCGGCGGCGGTGTTTTTAAACTCTATTCCCGGTCGTTCGCAACTGATGCGCAATGCTGGCCGCACATTGGACTTCCCACAATACTACCCTGCGGCGTAGGAGACTGTCAGGGTCCCCAACATGAAGGACAAACGCGTTCGTGAAATCATGACCGATTGCTGGCGGCGTAACGCCCACATAAAGGTACCGCAGTTCCGTGACGGCGAATGCGAGGTCCGGCGGCTATGGGATGAGGCGGTGGCCGACGCAATGGGATGGGACCCGGACGAACTTGCAGAATTGCGGCAACTCCTGCATCGCGAGCCGCACGTGAGGGGGGCTTGGCTATAACCAGTTCCGGGTGATGCGCTGGAAAGGCGGCCGCGCGGCCTGTTTGTGCTTTGGTAGGACGCCGTTCGTTTTTCCGCCGATTTGCGGAGGGAGGATCGTACGGGTTTTATTCCGCTGCTCTGTGGATATCCGCCAAACTCTGCGTGTGTCTTGGGGCCGACCGGTCACTTGATGTGGAATGGCGATCTGCCAGAAACTGTGCGAAACGGAGCGCATCCAGCGTTGTCGGCTCCGACCATGGCCATGGTATTATTGATGGTCGTCGTAATCGAAAATTGCCGCTTCACTTTAGGCCGTAGAATTGTTTCAAAGCCTCAATGACTAACTCACGTGCAACAGACTTTCCGATCCCCCATGCATCGACCGCGCCGCCTTTCAATTTGTCCTTCAGCCATTCTTGAACATTCGTGCCGAGTGGTTTCATTTCGTCCTGCGACGCCTCTTTACCCGCGATTTCAGCGAGTTCCTTTGCTTCGTCGGAGGGAAATCCCGCCGCTTCGAGAGCTTTGGCCAGAGACGACGTATCTCCTTTGGTAACATTCAGCGTAACTGAGGAGCCATAGTCGGCATGAATGTTTGTGACATCACCGTAGAAAATCTGCTGTGTCAGATTCTTGACGTTCTCTTGTTCAGTCGGAGTGATTGCGCCGCCCGTTTGCCCAACTGAAATTTCAGCGGCTGCTGGAACCTGCTTTTCCAACTTCAACGCAAAGTCCAGTGTCTTTGCTCTTACGGCATGCTGAATGCGAGTGAACGCGCCAGTGTCAATCCGATTGCTGATCTCAACGATGGCCATGCCCACGTAGATCTTGTCCTGTAGGATCAGCTTGAGATTGCTAGAATCGATCGCAAAGTTTCCGTCTTTACCGTTGTTTTCTAGTCGGCTGTCGATAAAGGGCAGCCCGTCGCGAATTTCGTAAGTTACCCACTTCTTGCCAGCAAATTTTTCTATCAAGTGACTTGGAATGGATACGTTGTTGATCTGCTTTGCAATGTCAGTGAAAGTTCCGGTGTAAGTGATTTGGGCTATTCGATAATCTGGAATCCACGCGTCAGTTGGATAACCTTCGGTCTCATGGTGGACCCATTCCTCCAAAATGTCCGCGTCTAGCTTTGATGCCAAAACCCGGAGCTTTAGGAGGACAGATCCAACGCCAATCTTGTCATCGAGAAGTGCCTCCTGGATATCGTGCAACAGGGCCATTCGTATTCCTTTGCTTTCAATCGAGGGTCAAGTCGCGGGCAATTCGGCTCAGTGCCAAATAACACTCCAAGGAATTTGCCGCGAACTGAGGCCGTTCATCGGTGATTGGCCATGAAATTTGTGCTGAAGGGCTCAGAACAGCGTTCCAACTTTCCGTCGGAGCGGAATTCGTTCCGCATCACGGAATCGCTGGCAATGGAGCGGGCACCTCAATTGACCTGAGCTTTTCCAGAAGTTTCTTGGCCTTATTAAGCCGCCGTCCTTTTGCCAGATCTGGCTTGCGCCGTTTGGTTTCGCCCCATGGGTCTGGACAGTCTTTAAGCGACAAAAAGACTGCAGTTGCCGCAAGATCCAATTCGATTGCCGAGGCATGTGCGGCAGCCGTGGCGAGTTCTCTCCTGCCAGGCGGAACATTCGAGGCGCTTTCCAATTCCGCTCTGAAGACCGAGTATTTACCACCCCATGCCGCGGTTTCTTCTACTTCCGAAAGATCGCCGAGCAGCACAGCGGTGGTTGCGGCCTCAGCTACTTCGTCGCTGTATGGACTGCAGTTCCTGAAACCGAATCTGAAACCATCACTGTATCCCGCAATTTCCAGAAGATAGGCAATCTTCTGAAGGCGAGTCGAGCCGATCACCTCTCCTCCAGCATCGTGGATGATGCCCGCAATCAGTCGGGTTCCTGTTTCCTGCATTTCTTCGCTTCCTCTTCGATGATGTTGTCGATCATGTCCTTGATGTCCGGTTTGTCCCGGTCGAAGTAGGCCCGGCACAGCTTGAATTCGTCGATGCTCGCCACAATTTTGGACCGTTCTCTTAAGTCCAGCAACTCTTTTCCTTCCGTCTTGACATTGATCCGTTCGATCGGCCCTCTCGAGTTTTCGTCTGTCTTGTAGGCGGACCTTTCCGCCTTGTCCGTGAGGATAACCGAGACGCCGCACGGCTGCATCAGTTTTGTATTGAGCTCTCTCAGCTTTGCCAGCACTAGTTCGCAGCATGCGTCGATCATTTTGATGAGTGCTGGACTTTGTTCATTCTTCCGGTCGATAATGTGAGTTGCCCTCGACCGGATGTCCACACACTTCAAGAGATTGCGATCAAGCAGCCTCCTGGTAAAATTCGAAATCAACTTGTCGCTGGACTCGCTGAGTTGGGAGAGTGCCCCCAGAACGACGGTGTCATCCAGTGCTAGGACCGCATCCATGTTATTGGGATCTTCGCCAAATCTGATCAGGGGATGGCTACTCGGCAAGTTCACCGCAGCATGTTTGTCATCCCGGACCAACTGAACCAAGCGCACCAGTAATTCGATGAACAACTTCTCGACCCCGCGCGTCGTCTTGTGATAGTAGACCGTCGGATAGAGCTGGAACAGCCCGAGAATGTAGGCCTCCGCCGCATGGATTGCCTTCGGTCCGATAACGAATGTCGGAACCGTTCCTGTGCTTTCGTCATCCACACCGGTTGTTATATCGTCAATCTCCAGGTTCTCCAGCAGCCAGTCGAAGTCGATCGACGAATGCCTGCTCCCGGTCATCATCCTGTCCCGGCGCATGTAGTCAAGACGGTCCGCATCGAACTGGCTCGAGACTACCGCATTGTGCACGGTCTTGGTTCCGGTCCCTGTGACCATGTCGGCAATTTTGTCTGCTGCGTCAACACCGGCTATGGTTTTCAGAGTCTCTGCAATTTCGCCTTCTCTGATCAGCTTCTCGCTGATTAACTCGTGATTGACTGCCTCCAGTCCGAGTCGCTTGGATACCTCCTCGAAGGCTTGGCTGAAGGGACCATGCCCGACATCATAAAGCAGGGCTGCCGCAAGGGCGTAAATTTCTCTGTCCTTCAGCCGGTTACCTCTTTGCCTTCTGACAATCTGCATCAACTCTCTGGCGGTCTGAAGGACTCCAAGGCTGTGGGAGAACCGGGTATGCGACGCGCCCGGATAGACGAGTTCCGAGCACCCGAGTTGCTTGATCCGCCGCAGACGCTGGAAATGCCGGCTGCACAGGATTTCCCAAGATGCCGCATCCCACAAATTTTCCACTAGATCGAAGACGATAAGATTGTGAAGAGTATCCCGAATTCTCTAGGGCTTAAGATTCTTGGTCTTCATGTATCCCACTAGCCTACCCTGCCCTTTATTTGCACAGCTCAGCTTATCCATGCAAGCTAGTTTGGTAGGTTGACTGGCTGAGTCTCTCGCTTTCGGGAAATCTCATACTGGACCGGCGGTGTCCTGACAGGATTCGACGGCCGCACCGAGACCTGCCTGAACATCAAAACGCGAACTCTTCGGAATCTTCCGCGTGGCGGTGAGCCGGTCTGGTACTGGCTCTAGGCGGCCGTGGTGCATTCCGGATCCGCTTCGGCAGCGCCTCATGGTTGATGGCTAGGTCAATAAGGCGCATCTTGGGGTCGGCTCCGGCTGAGTGCAGAATGACGTTCTAGGGTACTTTCCGCTTGCCCGGCGTTCGACAGACGGTTGGACGCGATACAGAGAAGAGTTCGGCAAGACCGCTGATCGAGTATTCGCCGGAGTTCCATCCGCTGCATTTCCAACAGTTTGGGCCGTTTGCCTCGCAGCTTGCTCCCTGTCTTCGCGATCGCCGCGCCCTCGCGGGTTCGCATCCCGATTAGGCCGGCCTCGAATTCGGCGAAGACGACAACGATGTTGAAAAACATCTTGCCAATCGGGTCGGCGGGGTCATGGACTTTCGCCCCTCCAAAACCATGCCGCGTGAAACACAGCAAACAGCGGCAATGCCAGTTATGCCTGTCTATCCGGGGACCGGCAAATCAACTCTTTGCAAAAGGTGGGGAGTCCCCCAAGAGCAACACCGCTGGGGTGTAAGTAAGCGTTCGGTCCAGCGGCGACTCCCCCTGGGCCGGACAATCTCGGCCGCGCCATGGGCCTGGTCGCCGCGATGGGCAGCCACCTGCACCGCAAGCACGACCGGCCTCCGGGGAACGAATTCGTCCTGGTTCGGCTACGCCCGGCTGGCCGATTCGTCCGCCTCGACCGAGCGCCGTGAGGCTGGGGCCGAAAAATGCGAAGTGTACAAGCTATTGCGGTCTGACTAAAATTATTGCCAACGGGCAGGGTGCCCATCCGAATTGACTACCCGAATTTTTCGGCGCCGGATTTAAATTGTGGCCCTAGGCTTCGCCGCGGTCTGCGCGCGCCGTCCAGCAGGCCGGGGATAACTTTCCCGGATGATAGCGGCTTCGGGTTCGGTATAGGCATGGCTTTTTAACTTGGAGCGAGGGAAAACCCGCGCCGAAGACAAGCTATGCTTTGATTTTCCCGACTTTTACCAAGGATGAATAGCCTTTCGATTGCCGGATGCGGCACTGATCGGAATTGCGCAATCGGCCGTAGGAAGTTTCGCATGGCAGGCATATTGATCGTTTCTGCCGCCGAATTCGGCGAAGCAGGCCAGCCCGGAAATAGCAAAGGGAAATGCAAGCGCATGAAAAGCATGATCGAAGAAATGCCGCGGAACTCGTTCGCGCGGCACCATTCCGGATGGACGGAAGACGAGCTTCGAGCGCTCGTCAAAGAGTCGAAGGATGGAATCGGTTTCAAAAAAATCGTCTACATGCTCGCGAGGTCGCGAAAATCCGTTTCCGTTAATGCTTCGCGCTTCGGCTTAACCGCGCGCATGGATACGGGCGAGTTTCTGACCGAAAGGCACCGCCGGCACGGAAAGCTTAGAAACTGCCTGTCCTGCGCATCGATGTTCTACTCGACGGACTTCGGAAACCGCATGTGCCAGAAATGCAAGAACAGCTGCTCCTGGAGCTGCGGCGGCGACTACATTACCTCCATCTAGCCCCGGAGAGGGAGCATCCGAATGAAAGTATCGCCGGGAAGGTTCGCGGAGAGCGCATGGCTGGACTACAAAATCAGAGTCAAGGCGGCGCTTCCGCTGCCCGAAACCATTAGGCACGTCGCGGGCTCGAAATTCGAACCCGCGGGAAGAGGCTTCAAGGCCTGCTGCCCGTTCCATTCGGAAAAAACGCCGTCGTTTTTCGTCAGCGCGGAGTTCAATACGTACCGCTGCTTTGGATCGGGTTGCGGGGCGAAAGGAGATGTATTCAGTTTCCTGCAGGACTGGTACGGGATTAGCTTCAGTCAATCCCTGCAACGCGCCAGCGAGCTTGCTGGAATCGACCCGCCGACGAACGCCGGCCCGCGAAACCATCTTTCCGGTGCGCGGCAAGTTTCCAACCGGCCGCGGCCATCGGGCGCCCCTGTCGACCCGGAACCGCGCAAACGGCTCCCGACGGCCGCAGCGCTGCCGCCGATTCCGGCTTTCGCCGACACCCCCAAGCCCGGGCTCCCGATGATCGTTTTCGATCCCGAAAGAAAGCGGCGGTATTCCATCGCGCCCAGCATGGTGCACGCCTACCGCCAGCCCGGCGGCGAAGCGCGGCTGTTCGTCATGAGGGTCGACAAGGCGGACGGCGGAAAGTTCTTCATTCAGGCCGGCGACCCGGCTAGAAACTCCAGCGGCGGCACCGAATGGAGGCTGATCCGGTTTCCCGGCAATTCGCTGCGGCCTCTATACGGCCTGGAAGACCTGCCCGCCTGGGAAGCTTCGGGAAGCGGCAGGATTCTACTCGTCGAGGGCGAAAAAACTCGCGATGCCGCTTCCAGGCTACTTCCTCTCAAGGACACGGGAATTTTGTCTCTTTCCAATTTCGGCGGCGGCTCCTCCGGCTCCTACGCCGATTGGGAGCCCGTGGTCGCCGCAGCGAAAAGACTTTCCATCTCCGGCTCTAGAATCGATGTCAGGATATGGCCGGACGCCGATCCGCCGATTCGGCGCGCCGACGGCTCGACGGTGGACCGCCAGGTCAGGTTCGCGCAAAGCCTGGCATCTTCGTTCCGCGGGTTCGTGAACGAATTCGGCGGCATTCCGGGGAGGCTGCGCATATCCAAGGTCGCGATTCCGGGCAATCCGACGCCCGGATGGGATCTCGCCGACGCCGAAAAACAGGACTGGACGCCGCAGCAAACCCTTGACGCTCTGAACAAATTCGAAACCATCGCTCTTCGCAACTTGAATACGGCGAGAACCGAGGCGAGCAAGGATCGAGGAAACGCCGCGCCCAATGCCGGCAATCCAACGCCGAAAGCCGAAGAAAAATACGACAGGCTGGAAATCTAGCGGTCCTATTCGGCTTGGGCGCCTCGTCAGCCGAGCGAGTTGAATTCGCACGCGGAGAATTCATGATATCGCAATAATTTTACGTTGAAGCTATTGCGGATTAGACAGTCTCAAACAAATCGGCAATCGCTGCGGCTTCCATGCGCCTGCGCGGCAAAGAAAGGATTCGACCCAATGCCCGACCGCCCGGAATTTACGATTGGCATCGAAGAAGAATACTTGATCGTCGACCGCGAAACCAGGAATCTAGTGAGGAAGCCGGATCCGGGATTCATGGAAGCCTGCCGCGAAAGAGTCGGCGAAAGAGTGACGAACGAATATCTCCAGTGCCAAGCGGAAATCGGCACGAGGCCCAACGCGAGCATGAGCAAGCAAAGAGACGAATTGCTTGAACTGCGAACGGCGGTCTCCGAGGCGGCGGCCAATTTCGGATATGCTCCGATCGCTTCGTCAACGCACCCCTTCGCGCGATGGCGGGAGCAAACCCACACGAGAAAGGCGCGCTACGAAGACATACGGGTCGACTTGGGCCAGACGGCGCAGCGGCTGCTTATCTGCGGCATGCACAACCACATCGGCATCGAACTGCCGGATCTGCGCATCGACTTAATGA
>Ga0209754_1000967_pt1 | contig 32719 bp, 40 predicted proteins | sample MesohylBB_FD_187295 | JGI IMG/M metagenome (GOLD analysis project Ga0209754, IMG submission 187295) | Host-associated microbial community of the marine sponge Aplysina aerophoba from Gulf of Piran - sponge mesohyl, lysed by bead beating... | ecosystem: Host-associated > Porifera > Sponge >... | reverse complement strand
ATATCCTCGGACGCGAACCGGGTCAGCCGTCGCAGGATGTAGGCGGGGTCCTCTCCGCCGGCCAGCATCCGCGCCAGCCAGTACAGTGCCGCATCGACATCCGACCCCCTGAGCGACTTGTGCAGGGCACTGATGAGGTTGTAGTGCTCCTCCCGGTTCTTGTCGTAGACCGGAGCGCGCCGGAGTACGAGCGCGGCGAGACCGGCAGCGTCGAAGCGGTCGGTCGAGGGCAGACGCAACAGTTCCTCGGCCATGTTGAGCAGAAACCTGCCGTCGCCGTCCGCCATGGCGCGCAAGGCCGCCCGACCGTCATCGGAGAGCGGCAGTTCGCATCCCTCCAGCCGCTCCGCCCGCTCGAGCAGCAGCTCGAGCGCCGCGTCGTCAAGGCGACGCAGGACCATGACCTGGCAACGGGACAACAGGGCCGCATTGAGTTCGAACGACGGGTTCTCGGTCGTCGCACCGACCAGGATCACGGTCCCGTCCTCGACACTCGGGAGGAACCCGTCCTGCTGTGCACGATTGAACCTGTGAACCTCGTCGACGAACAGCAGGGTTCCGGTACCGGCCACACGGCGCTCTCGGGCCCGTTCGAATACCCGGCGCAAGTCAGCCACCCCGGAAAACACGGCGGAAAGTGATTCGAACGCGAGGTCGACATGACCCGCCATCACCCGGGCAATCGTGGTCTTTCCGCTGCCGGGAGGCCCCCACAGCACCAGGGATGCCAGCCGGCCGGCGCGCAGCATCCGTCCGAGCGGGGCATCGTCGGACAGCAGATGATCCTGACCGACGATGTCGTCGATGTGTTCCGGGCGCAGCCGGTCCGCCAGCGGTCTCGGTGCACCTTCTTCGAACAGCCCTGTCATCAGCCCGGGATTTCGCTGCTCAGCACCTTGCCGTCACGGCGGATCGAGATGGTCCAGCCCTCCTGCCGCCGGCCGGTCACCGCCTCGAGATCGGCGACGCGCTCGATCCTGTTCTCGTTGACCAGCAGCACGATGTCGCCGCGTCGCAGGCCAAGTCGGTTGGCAGGGCTGTTGCGAGCCACCTCGAGCACGATTACCCCGCGCTCCATGTCGTCGAACCCTTCCTCAAGCGCCAGGGCGGGAGACAGGTTGGCGACGGTGGATCCGGAGAACGGTGTTCGCCCGCCAAGCCGTGTCACGTCGGGTGCGGGCCGCCCGGGAGGCGCCTCCAGGCGCACGGTGAGCCTGCGCTCGCGGCCATTGCGCCAGACCCGCAGCGTCGCGCGCTGCCCGATCGACTGGGTAGCGAGCCGGTAGCGCAGGGCGTCGAGATCGGGAACCGCGACACCGTCCACCTCGAGCACCACGTCTCCAATCCGCAGACCGGCGTCGTCGGCAGCCGAACCGGGATAGACATTGTTGACGATCACACCCTGCGGCCGGTCGAAACCGAGCGAACCGGCCATGTCCACGGTGACCGTCTGACCGGAAAAGCCGACCCAGGGCCGCACCAGCCCGCCGCTCCGCGCCGCCTCGAGTACGGTCCGGACCATGTTGGACGGGACGGCGAACCCGATGCCGACGGAGCCGCCGCCCCTGCCGCTGAAGATCGCGGTGTTGATACCGATCAGGCGTCCGTCAGTGGCTATCAGCGCACCGCCGGAATTGCCCGGATTGATCGAGGCATCGGTCTGGATGAAGAAACTGTAGTCGGTGATGCCGACCGCGGTGCGCGCAAGCGCCGACACGATGCCGCTGGTCACCGTCTGGCCGACACCGAACGGATTGCCGATGGCAAGCACCAGGTCACCGACCTCGACGGTGTCGGAATCGCGCATGGCCAGATGCGGCAGGACCGTCCCGCCGGCATCGACCTGCAGGACCGCGAGATCGGTGCGTTCGTCCGACAGCAGCAGGGTTGCGGCAAATTCCCGCCGGTCGGCGAGCACCACCTTGATCCGGTCGGCGTTGGCGATGACGTGATGGTTGGTGACGACCAGGCCGGCGGGATCAAGGATCACCCCGGAACCGAGCGACTGGCGCGACCGGCGTTGCGGCCGGCCCGGGAAGATGTCACCGAAAAACCGGCGGAAGAACGGGTCGTCGAACAGCGGCGAGATCGATCGCCGCTCCTGCTGCTCGGCAATGGCGTAGATGTTGACGACCGCGGGTCCGGTCTCACGGACCAGCGGGGCGAAACTGAGATCGATCTGGCGGCGCGAGGAGGGAACGTCGGCGGCAAGAAGCGGCGCACCCGCGACCAGGACCAGCACCACGGTCGCAACCAGGCCACGCCATCCCGGGCCGCACCGCGCCATACCGCGGCACGGCCGGTGACTTCCCCGGGTCATGCCGGATCAGATGACGGAAACCGGGGTGGCCTGCGCGTCCTCGTCCTGGTCCTTCACCGGTCCCGAATCCTGGCCCCGGGCGTCCTCGTCTCGGTCAACAAGCTCGATGACGGCCATCGGCGCGCTGTCACCGTAGCGATATCCCGCCTTCAGCACCCTGGTGTATCCGCCCGGACGGTCACGGTAACGTTCGCCCAGGACTTCGAACAGCTTGCGCGTCATCGCCGGATCCCGCAGCCGGGCAAAGGCCACGCGCCGCGCGTGCACGGTGTCCGTACGGGCCAGGGTGATCAGCGGTTCCACCACACGGCGCAGGTCCTTCGCCTTGGGCAGGGTGGTGACAATCTGCTCATGCTTGATCAGGGCATTGGCCATGTTCTTGAACATTGCCTTGCGGTGACTCACCGACCGGTTCAATCGGCGTCCCGCCTTGCGATGGCGCATGGTCAGCTCTCCTGTTCACGGCCCCGGGGAATCGCCCGTCAGTACGGTTCCTCGAGCCTCTTGGCCAGTTCCTCGATGTTCTCCGGCGGCCAGTTCTCGATGTCCATTCCGAACACCAGACCATACCCGTTCAGCACGTTCTTGATCTCGGTCAGGCTCTTGCGCCCGAAGTTCGGGGTCCTCAGCATCTCGGACTCGCTCTTCTGCACGAGGTCACCGAGGTAGACGATGTTGTCGTTCTTCAGGCAGTTCATCGCCCGTACGGAGAGTTCGAGTTCGTCGACCTTCTTCAGCAGATTCCTGTTGAACGGCAGTTCCTCGGCCTCGGCCGCGTCCTCGACCTGGCCCGGTTCACTGAAGCTCACGAACAGCTGCAGCAGGTCCTGCAGGATCCGGGCGGCGTAGGCGATCGCTTCCTCGGGGCTGACCGTGCCATTGGTCTGCACCGTCATCGACAGCTTGTCGTAGTCGGTAACCTGACCGACCCGGCTGTTGTCGACCCGGTAGGAAACCTGGCGCACAGGACTGAAGATCGCATCGACGGGAATGTGCTCCGCCGGAAGGTCCTCGGTACGGTTCGCGCCCGCGGGGACATATCCCTTGCCGGATTCGACCTCCATGTCGATGTTGATGGAGGAATTCCGGTCAAGCGTGCACAGCACGTGGTCCGGATCCATGATATCGACGTCTGCGATCGCGCGGATCATTCCCGCCGTGACCACCCGCGGCTCATCCTTCGCCTGCGCACGCAACTCGATGCGCTTCATGCCCTCGGCGTGCTTGCGCAGCGCCATTGACTTGATATTGAGGATGATGTCGGTCACGTCCTCGCGAACGCCCGGCAACGACGAGAACTCGTGCTGGACGTTGTGGAACTTCACCACCGTGACTGCGGCGCCTTGCAACGACGACAGCAGGATGCGACGCAACGCGTTACCCAGCGTCAGTCCGAAACCCCTCTCGAGCGGCTCGGCGACGATGGTCGCCTGCCGCTGCGGATCCCGTCCCGGCCGAATGTCGATCCGCGCCGGCTTGATCAGCGCTTGCCAGTTCTTCTGCATCACCACGAACACCTCATCGGGAAATCGCCGCCGCGATCGAATTGCGACGGCCGGTCACACACAGCCGCACCGGGAACTGGCTACACGCGTCGCCTCTTTCTCGGCCTGCACCCGTTGTGCGGAATCGGCGTGACATCCCGGATCGATGTCACCTGGAAACCGACTGCCTGCAGGGCACGGAGCGCCGACTCCCGGCCGTTTCCGGGGCCGTTGACCTCGACCTCGAGCGTGCGCATGCCGTGTTCCGCCGCCTTGCGCCCGGCGTCCTCGGCTGCGACCTGGGCCGCGTACGGAGTGGACTTCCGCGATCCCTTGAACCCCATCGCGCCAGCCGAGGACCAGGAAATCGCGTTGCCCTGGGCGTCGGTGATGGTGATCATGGTGTTGTTGAAGGTGGCGTTGACATGCGCCACCCCGGCCGAAATATTCTTGCGCTCGCGCCGCCGCACACGCGCCTGACTCGCTTGTCTCGCCATGAAACCCTCGTTACTGCACCGGACCGGAGGCCTGTGGTTACTTCTTCCTGCCCGCGATCGGCTTGGCCTTTCCCTTGCGGGTCCGGGCGTTGGTGTGGGTACGCTGTCCGCGCACCGGCAGGTTCTTGCGATGGCGCAGGCCGCGGTAGCAGCCGAGATCCATCAGGCGCTTGATGTCCATCGCCGTCTTGCGGCGCAGGTCACCCTCGACCACCACATCCTGCGCGATGCTGTCCCGGAGCCTGACAAGCTCCTGTTCGCTCAGCTCGTGGACACGCCGCTCCCGCGGGATGCCATGACGCTCACACAACCGGCTGGCCGACGTCCGGCCGATTCCGTAGATGTAGGTCAATGCGATCTCGACGCGCTTTTGCGTCGGAATATTGACGCCTGCTATGCGTGCCACGCCTCACCACTCCTTTTTGGGGAACCCGCAAGCACCACCACACCGGACAGGGCTCACCCCCGACCGGTTTGGCCGTGACGACCGTCCGATGGAACGCCACCGGCTGTGACGGAAATCTCTGCTCATGCGAAGGGCTGCAGTATAGCCATTGCGCCATCCCCGTCAAGGTTGCTGCGCGCCCTGGTCCAGCGCCCGGTTGATCGCCGAGGTCACCTCGTCGATCGGCGCCATGCCGTCGATCGATACCAGCATTCCGCAGTCGCGGTAGTAGGGCAGGATCGGCGCCGTCTGGTTCCGGTAGACCGCGAGCCGGTTGCGCAAGGTCTCCTCGTTGTCATCGGCGCGCCGCTGCGAGGCTCCGGTACTGGCGATGCGTGTCCGGATTCGTTCCAGCAACGCCGTCTCGTCGACCGCCAGCTCGATCACGTGGTCGATGCCCAGGCCCTTGCGCTCCAGCATGGCATCCAGTGCCTCGGCCTGGGCGATCGTGCGGGGGAACCCGTCGAGGATGAACCCGCCTTCGCAGTCCGGCCGCCCGATCCGATCCGCAATCATGTCGACCATGACCGCGTCGGGTACCAGCTCACCGGCTTTCATGATGGCGCCGACGCGCCGGCCGAGTTCGGAACCCGACGCCACCGCGGCGCGAAGCATGTCGCCGGTGGACAGCTGGACCAGGCCGTACCGTTCCTCCAACCGCTGTGCCTGGGTGCCCTTTCCGGCACCGGGCGGTCCGAGGAATATCAGGTTCATCGCCGCCCCCTTCCGCGCAACCGGGACTTGCGGACCAGGCCCTCGTACTGGTGCGCGAGCAGGTGCGACTGAACCTGTCCCACGGTGTCGATCGTCACCGTGACCACGATCAGCAGGCTGGTGCCGCCGAAGTAGAACGGCACCTGGTACTGGCTGATCAGGATTTCCGGCAGGATGCAGACGCAGGCGAGGTAGAGCGCCCCGACGGTGGTCAGCCGGGTCAGCACGTAGTCCAGGTAGTCGGCCGTGTTCTTGCCCGGCCGGATGCCCGGTATGAACCCGCCGTAGCGTTTCAGGTTGTCGGCAGTCTCGGCCGGGTTGAACACGATGGCGGTGTAGAAGAAGGCGAAGAAGACGATCAGTCCGACATAGACCCCGAGGTACAACGGCTGCCCGCGCCCGAGCAGGGCGTTTACCGTGTTCAGCCACTCCGGCCCGGCGCCGCTGCCGGCGGAAAACTGCGCGAAGGTGACCGGCATCAGCAGCAGGGAACTGGCAAAGATCGGCGGGATGACACCCGAGACGTTGAGCTTGAGCGGCAGGTGCGAGGACTCGCCGCCGAACATGCGGTTGCGGACCTGGCGCTTCGGGTACTGGATGGTGATCCTGCGCTGTGAGCGCTCGATGAACACGATGAACGCGATCACCGCCACCGCCATGACCAGCAGCAGGATGATGAAAGCGGCCGACAACGCACCGGTGCGGCCCAGTTCCAGCGTTCCGGCCAGCGCGCTCGGCAGGTTGGCCACGATACCGGCGAAGATGATCAGAGAGATGCCGTTGCCGACCCCGCGTGCCGTGATCTGTTCACCGAGCCACATCAGGAAGATGGTACCGCCGACCAGGGTGATCACCGTGGTGGCGCGGAAGAACATCCCGGGGTTCATGACAGCGGAGCCGCCGGAACCGCTCATGTTCTCCAGCCCCACGGAAATCCCGTAGGCCTGGACCGCGGCCAGCAGCACCGTGAGGTAGCGGGTGTACTGGTTGAGCCGCTTGCGCCCGGTTTCGCCCTCCTTTTTCAGCGCATCCAGGTTAGGCGAGACCGCCGTCATCAGCTGCATGATGATGGCCGCCGAGATGTAGGGCATGATGTTGAGCGCGAAGATGGTCATGCGCCCGAGCGCGCCGCCGGCGAACATGTCGAACATCCCGAGGATGCCGCCTGCGTTCTGTTCGAAGATCTCCTCGAGGATCAGCGGATCGATGCCCGGGATGGGGATGTAGGTTCCGAGCCGGTAGATCACCAGCGCAGCCAGGGTGAACAGGATGCGCTTCTTCAGCTCGGTGGCCTTGGCAAGGGCGCCGAAGTTCAGTGATGATGCGAGCTGATCGGCGCTTGCCATGATGCTATTCCTGCGTCCCGGTGGACGACGGAGCAGGGATGGTTACGCTGCCGCCGGCCTTCTCGACCGCCGCCACCGCCGACTTCGAAGCGCCCCCGGTCACCGTGATCGCCAGGCTGTCGCGGACCTCGCCGTCGGCAAGCAGCCGGATGGCCTTCTGCCTGCTGCCGCCCAGGCCGGCCCGGCGCAGGGCAGCCTCGTCGATGGCCTCGCCGGCGGCGAGCCTGCCCTCGTCGACCGCCTTCTGGACCGCGCCGATGTTGACAACCGCGAAGGTCTTGCGGAATGGATTCCTGAACCCCCGCTTGGGCAGGCGCCGGAAGATCGGCATCTGCCCGCCCTCGAACCCGTTGATGCTGACGCCGGAGCGCGACTTCTGGCCCTTGTGGCCGCGGCCGCTTGTTTTGCCGGTGCCCGAACCGGCACCCCGGCCGACCCGTTTGCGGGCCTGGCGCGCGCCGTCGTTGTCACGCAATTCGTTGAGTTTCATTCCGCCCTCGACCTGTCCGAGATGTGAAGGCACCCGCCGGTCATTCCTCGATCCGCACCAGATGCTTCACCTTGTTGATCATCCCGCGCACCGACGGCGTGTCCTCGAGCGTCCGGGTCCGGTGCAGCTTGTTCAGCCCCAGCCCGATCAGTGTTTCGCGCTGGCCGGGCTTGCGTCCGATTGCGCTGCGCACCTGTGTTACCGTGACCGTCGCGCGGGCATCATCCTGGCGTGCCATCACCGTCACCTCCATCACTGCGCGGCGCCGCCCGCCGCGCTGTCATCCTGGCCGGGCGAGCGTCCGAAGATTTCCGCCACCTTCTTGCCGCGCTTGGCGGCAATGGCCCGGGGGGCGCGTATCCGTCCGAGCGCGTCGAAGGTCGCCTTGATCACGTTGTGCGGGTTGGACGACCCGGTCGACTTCGCCACCACGTCCTGGACGCCAAGGGCCTCGAAGATCGCCCGCATCGGGCCGCCGGCGATGATCCCGGTTCCCGCCGGCGCGGCGCGGAGCACCACGTGACCGGCACCGAAGTCACCCTTGACGTCGTGGTGCAGGGTTCGCGCCTCGCGCAGGGGGATCCTGACCATGCCGCGCTTGGCCTGTTCGGTCGCCTTGCGGATCGCCTCGGGAACCTCGCGGGCCTTGCCGGAACCGTGCCCGACCCGGCCGCGGCCGTCACCGATCACCACCAGCGCAGCGAACCCGAACCGCCGTCCTCCCTTGACGACCTTGGCCACCCGGTTGATCCCGACCAGTTTCTCGATCAGATCGGACTCCTCGCGCGACTCCCGGCCACCGCGATCCTGTCTTACGCCTCGTGCCATTTCGGCCCCTTCCTGGCTTGCTAGAACTTCAGTCCGATCTCGCGCGCCGCGTCTGCCAGCGCCTTGACCCGGCCGTGGAAGCGGTAGCCGCCCCGGTCGAAAACCACCTCACTCACCCCCTTCTCCAGCGCGCGCTCGGCGACCAGCCGGCCCACGGCCGCGGCAGCCTGCCTGTCGGCGCCGGTCCGCAGCGTGCCGCGAAGCGGGACTTCCAGCGTCGAGGCGGCAGCAAGTGTCTCGCCGCGGCTGTCATCGATCAGCTGGGCGTGGATATTCTTCGACGACCGGAACACCGACAGTCTCGGCTTGCCCGGGGCCCGGCGGCGCAATGCGGACCGGGTCCGGCGCGCACGACGCGCAAACAGCTCTTTCGCGTTCAGCATGATCCTATTTCTTCTTGCCTTCCTTGCGCCGGACGATCTCGCCCTCGTAGCGGATGCCCTTGCCCTTGAACGGTTCCGGCGGCCGATAGCCGCGGATCTCGGCCGCCACCTGCCCCACCTGCTGCTTGTCGATGCCCTCAACGGCAATCGCGGTGGGCCTGCTGCAGCTCATGCGGATGCCGTCGGGGATCGGATAGCGGATCGGGTGGCTGTAGCCCAATGCGAGCACCAGGTCGGTATTCTCGACCGCAGCCCGGTAGCCGACCCCGGTGATCTCGAGATTGACGGTGAACCCTTCACTGACGCCCCGTACCATGTTGTTGATGTTTGCCCGGGTGGTGCCCCACATCGCCCGCGCCCGCTTGCTTTCGCCGCGCGGTGCAACGGTGATGCCGCCGGTCCCGGCCGCGACCTCGACGTCGTCGGTGATCAGCATGGCGAGTTCGCCCAGTGCCCCGCGCGCGCGGACCATGCCGGCCGCGACCTCGACACTGACACCTTCCGGCACGGCAACCGGGTTCTTGCCTACGCGTGACATCGCGCACTCCCGCTCTAGAACACGTGGCAGAGGACTTCGCCGCCGACATTGGCGACGCGTGCCTCGAGGTCGGACATCACGCCTCGCGGCGTCGACAGGATCGCGATCCCCAGCCCGTTGTGCACCCGTGGCAACTCCGAGATCCGGGTATAGACCCGGCGGCCCGGCTTGGATACGCGCTTGATCTCCCGGATGACCGGCTCGCCCTCATAGTACTTGAGCTCGATCGAAAGGTCGCGGGCGTTGCGCGCGCGCGATGACTCCATCTCGGTGTAGCCGCGGATGTAGCCCTCGCGTTTGAGCACGTCCAGCACGTTGCCGCGCAGCCGCGAAGCGGGACTGAGCACCACCCTCTTGTGGGCATGCTGGCCGTTGCGGATCCGGGTGAGCATATCGCCCAGAGGATCGCTCATGGTCATGGTCGTGCCTCCATTACCAGCTGGACTTCACCAGTCCCGGCACCTGGCCTGCGGACCCGAGTTCGCGCAAAGCGATCCGCGACAGCTTGAACTTGCGGTAGAACCCTCTGGGGCGACCGGAGATCTCGCACCGGTTGCGCAACCGCGTGGCCGCACCGTTGCGCGGCATCGCACCGAGCTGCAGGGTGGCCTGGAACCGGTCCTCGATCGACAGGCTGCGGTCCCGGGCAATCGCCTTGAGCCGGGCCCGTTTTGCCGCGTGCCGCGCCACCAGGCGGGCACGTTTCCGGTTCCTCTCGACCGCACTCTTCTTCGCCATTGTGCTCTCCCTGCCCCGTTCAGCCGCTGAACGGGAAATTGAACCGGCGCAGCAGTTCCCGCGCCTCGTCGTCTGTCTTCGCCGTCGTGCAAATGATGATGTCCATTCCGCGAACCTGATCGACCCGGTCGTAGTCGATCTCGGGAAAGACGATCTGCTCCCTCAACCCCATCGCGTAGTTTCCGCGTCCGTCGAAGCTGCGTGGATTCAGACCGCGAAAGTCGCGCACCCTTGGCAGTGCGATGGTGATCAGCCGGTCGACGAACTCGTACATGCGCTCGCGCCGCAATGTCACCTTGCAGCCGACCGGCATGCCGGCCCGCAGCTTGAACCCGGCCACCGAACGCCTCGCCTTGTTGATGACCGGGCGCTGGCCGCTGATCAGTGCGAGTTCCTCCGCCGCCAGGGTCATCTGCTTGGAGTCCTGCACAGCGCCGCCCACGCCCATGTTGATCACCACCTTGTCGAGGCGGGGCACCTGCAGGATGTTGTCGTAGGTCTCGCCCGCCAGCAGCGCCGGGCGTATCGACTGTTCGTATTCTTCACGCAATCGCGCCATCGATCCGTCCTTCACCGCGCTCAGCTGTCGATCACTTCGCCGGAGCGTTTCGAGAACCGCACCTTGCGACCGTCCTCGAGGAACCGGTAGCCGATCCGGGTCGGCAGGCTCGAACCGGGATCGACATGGGCGACGTTCGAGATGTGGATCGCCGCCTCGCGGCTGATGATCCCGCCGGTTGCATCCCGGGACGCCTTGGTATGCCTCTTGATCATGTTCACGCCGCGGACGACCACGCGGTCCCGATCGCGCAGGACCCGGAGCACCTCACCCCGCTTGCCCCGGTCCTTGCCCGTGGTCACGATCACCTCGTCACCGCGGCGTATCCTGAACTTGCGCGCCATTACAGCACCTCCGGCGCCAGCGAAATAATCTTCATGAAGTTGCGCGATCTCAGTTCGCGCGTGACCGGGCCGAAGATCCGGGTGCCGATCGGCTCGTTCTGCCGGTTGATCAGCACTGCCGCATTGCGGTCGAACCGGATCGCGGATCCGTCGTTGCGCCTGATCTCCTTGGCGGTGCGCACGATGACCGCGCGCAGCACCTCGCCCTTCTTGACCCGGCCGCGCGGGATCGCCTCCTTGACCGAGACGACGATGACATCACCGACCCCCGCGACCTTGCGCTTTGAGCCACCGAGCACCTTGATGCACTGCACCCGGCGGGCTCCCGAATTGTCGGCGACGTCCAGGTTGGACTGCATCTGAATCATGGTGGCACTCCAGTCGGGTCGCTACGCCGGGTCCTGGCGCAGCACTTCCCAGCACTTGCGCTTCGAAATCGGTGCACATTCACGGATGCGCACGATGTCGCCGGTCCGGCAGCTGTTGGTCTCGTCATGAGCGGCGAACCGCTTCGATTTCGAGACGATCTTCCTGTAGACCGGGTGCACGATGCGCCGCTCGACCCGGACGATCACGGTCTTGTCGCCCTTGTCGCTCACCACCGTGCCCTGCATGACTCGTCTCGGCATGTGCCAAAACTCCCCAGAACCTCGCCGTAAGGCGTTGCGCCGCTACACCCCGGCGCGGGTCTTTTCCGCCAGAATGAACTTGGTTCTGGCAATATCCCTGCGGACGTCACGCATCCGCGTCGTGTTGTCGAGCTGGCCCCCGGCCTGCTGGAAACGGAGATTGAAGCTCTCCTTGCGCAGATCCAGCAGGTGCTGCGTCAGTTCGTCGACGCTCCTGGTGCGCAACTCCGTTGCACGCTTGCCGGCCATCGCCCTGCCCTCCGCCTACGCGTTGTCGCCGAGACGCGCGACGAACCGCGTCTGCACCGGAAGCTTGGCAGCCGCCAGGGTGAACGCCTCCTGCGCGAGCGGACGCGGAACCCCGTCGAGTTCGAATATGATGCGGCCCGGCTTGACCCGGCACACCCAGAACTCCGGTGATCCCTTGCCCTTTCCCATGCGGACTTCGGCCGGCTTGCTCGAGACCGGCACGTCGGGGAAGATCCTGATCCACACCCGGCCGGCGCGGCGGATGTGACGGGTAATGGCGCGCCGCGCCGCCTCGATCTGCCGTGCGGTGACCCGGGCCGGGGTCGTTGCCTTGAGACCGTAGGCTCCGAAATTCAGGCGGGTTCCGCCCTTGGCATTGCCGTGGATCCGCCCCTTGTGGGCCTTGCGGAACTTGGTGCGTTTGGGACTGAGCATGGTTTCCTGTTCCGTGTGCTGTCGCGGTCAGCGTGTCGATCCGGGCTGCTGTTCCGCCATCCGCTTGTCCTGGGCCATCGGGTCATGCGCCATGATCTCGCCCTTGAACACCCAGACCTTGACGCCGCAGGTCCCGTAGGTCGTCCGCGCCGTCGCCTCGCCGTAGTCGATGTCCGCACGCAGCGTGTGCAGCGGTACCCGGCCTTCCCGGTACCATTCCATGCGGGCGATCTCCGCACCGCCAAGCCTGCCACCACAGTTGATCCGGATGCCCTCGGCACCGAGGCGGATGGCGGACTGCACCGCGCGTTTCATCGCACGGCGGAACGCCACCCGGCGCTGGAGCTGCTGGGCGATGTTCTCGGCGACCAGCTCGGCGTCGATCTCCGGTTTGCGGATCTCGACAACATTGAGGTTCACATCGGTTCCGGTGCTGGCCGCAAGGTCACGGCGCAGCCGCTCGATGTCCTGGCCCTTCTTGCCGATGACCACCCCGGGGCGGGCGGTATAGATCGTCACCCGCGCCCGCTTGGCGGGGCGTTCGATCACGATCCGGCTCACCCTGGCCTGGGACAGGCGCTCGCGCAGGTAGCTGCGAAGGCGCAGATCCTGGTGCAGCAGATCGGCGTAGCCGCGCGATGCGAACCACCTGGAATCCCAGGTCCGGTTGATGCCGAGGCGTAGTCCGATCGGATTGACCTTCTGGCCCATCACTCAGTCTCCTCGCGCTCTCCCACCACGATGGTAAGGTGCGAAAATGGTTTGCGGATCCGGCCGGCACGGCCGCGGGCGCGCGGCCTGATGCGGCGCATCACCAGCCCCTTGCCGACGGTTGCCTCCTTCACGTACAGCCGGTCAACATCGAGTTCGTGGTTGTTCTCGGCGTTGGCGACGGCGGAGTTCACCACCTTCAGCACCGTTCCGGCGATGCGCCGACGCGAGAAATTCAGGGCGGTGATTGCCTGTTCGGCCGACTTGCCGCGGATCATCTCCGCAACGAGGTTCAGCTTCTGCGGGCTCACCCGGATGTTTCGCAGCACCGCCATGGCCTCGGTCTCGTCGAGCCGGCGGTCAGCTGACAGTTTTCCCATCCCCGTTCTTCCTTCCTGCTAGCGCCGTGCCCTCTTGTCGGCCGCGTGGCCGTAGAAGGTCCGGGTCGGGGCGAACTCGCCGAACTTGTGTCCAACCATGTGCTCCGTCACGAGGACCGGCACGAACCTGTGCCCGTTGTGGACGCCGAATGTCAGGCCAACGAACTGCGGCATGATGGTTGAGCGCCGCGACCAGGTGCGGATCACCGTGTTGCGCCCGGATTCCACAGCCACATCGGCCTTCTTCAGCAGGTAGCCGTCGACATAGGGCCCTTTCCACACAGATCGTGCCACTGGCTCTCTCCCTATTTCCGGCGCCGGCGCACGATCAGCCGGTCGGTCTTCTTGTTGTTGCGCGTGCGCTTGCCCTTTGTGGGAACACCCCAGGGCGTCACCGGGTGCCGGCCGCCAGAGGTGCGTCCCTCGCCACCGCCATGCGGGTGGTCGACCGGGTTCATCACCACGCCGCGAACCACCGGCCGGCGCCCGAGCCAGCGCTTGCGGCCGGCCTTTCCGAGCTTGATGTTCTGCTGGTCGGGGTTGGAGACGGCGCCGATCGTCGCCATGCACTCGGCCCGCACCATCCTGACTTCGCCGGACGTCAGCCGCAGCAGCGCGTAACCGGCATCGCGGCCGACCAGCTGCACGTAGGTTCCGGCCGCGCGCGCCATCTGACCGCCCTTGCCGGCCTTCAGCTCGACGTTGTGGATGATGGTGCCAACCGGGATGCTGCGCAGCGGCATGGCGTTGCCCGGCCTAATGTCGGCCCGTTCACCCGAGATCACCCGGTCTCCGGGGGCAAGGCGTTGCGGGGCGAGGATGTAGGACTGTTCGCCGTCGTCGTAGGTGATGAGCGCGATGAAGGCGGTCCGGTTGGGATCGTACTCGAGACGTTCGACCGAGGCCTCCACATCGAACTTCCGCCGCTTGAAATCGACGATGCGGTAGCGGCGCTTATGACCTCCCCCGCGGTGCCACATGGTGATGCGGCCGGTGTTGTTGCGCCCGCCGCTCGACGTGAGCCCCCGGGTGAGCTTCTTGACCGGCTTGCCCTTCCACAGTCCCGAGCGGTCGACGGTGACCAGCTGGCGTTGCGAGGGCGTGGTCGGGTTGTAGTGCTTGAGAGCCATCGGTCAGATCCCGCCCAGAATGTCGACACCCTCGCCGGCGCCGTCCTCGAAGGTAACGATTGCCTTCTTGAAATCGGGTCGGCGGCCCGGCCGGCCCCGGAACCGCTTGACCTTGCCCTTCTGGCGCAGCGTGTTGACCGCCTTGACCTTGCGGCCGAACAACTGCTCGACCGCCACCTTGATCTCGGGCTTGGTCGCGAGCAGGTCGACAACGAAGGTGACCTGGCCGTGTTCGGAGCCCGATGTCGACTTCTCGGTCACCAGCGGTCGCCGGATGATCTCGTAGACCCGTTCCGGGTTCATACGGACCTCGCGGGCGTTGTACGGACGCATGCTCATTTGAGTCGGGCCTCCAGGTGCTCGACGGCGTCGGCGGTCAGGACCAGCACGTCGCAACGCAGGATGTCGTAGACGTTGGCACCCTGCTGCGGCAGGACGTCGACCCTGGGGATGTTGCGTGCCGCCCGGCACAGTCCCTGATCCGGTTCGGGCCCGGCGATGAACAGCACCGAGGTCCAGCCCCAGGATGCAAGCCGGTCGACGAGTTCCCGGGTCCGGCCGCTCGAGGTCGCGGCGTCGACCACCACCAGCTTGCCGTCGCGCAGCTTGTCGGACAGCGCACAGCGCAATCCGAGACGGCGGACCTTCTTCGGCAGGGAATGGGCATGACTGCGCGGGACCGGACCATGGGCCGCGGCGCCGCCGCGGAACTGCGCCGAGCGCAGCGAGCCCTGCCGGGCCCGACCGGTACCCTTCTGGCGCCACGGCTTGGCGGTGGTGCCGCGGATGTCGCTGACCCGCCGGGTGCTGTGGGTGCCGGCACGCCGCCGCGCCAGCTGCCAGTTCACCACCCTGGCGAGGATGTCGCGGCGCGGCTCGATACAGAAGACGGTATCGTCGAGTTCGATCTCGCCGACCTCCTCGCCTTCGGCACCCGCCTCCAGCGTCCTGAGCGGTTGCTTCATGACCTCAGTCCTCCGGCTGCTCGTCGGCCGGAGCCGCATGCGCCGGCCGACGCGACGATCCGGGCCACGGAACGTCCTCCGGGCGCGGCGCCTTTGCGGCGTCGCGCACCAGTACCCATCCGCCGCGGGCGCCGGGCACCCCGCCGCGCACCAGGATCACGCCACGGTCCGGGTCGGTGGAGACCACCTGCAGGTTCTGGGTGGTCACCCGGGCATCGCCCATGTGCCCGGCCATCTTCTTGCCCTTGAAGACCTTGCCCGGCTCCTGGCTGTGGCCAGTCGACCCGTGGGAGCGGTGCGAGACCGACACACCGTGCGAGGCGCGCAGTCCGGCGAAGTTGTGCCGCTTCATCGCGCCGGCGAACCCCTTGCCGATCGAGGTACCGACCACGTCAACCTTCTGGCCGGCAACGAAGTGATCGGCCAGGAGTTCGGATCCGACCTCGATCAGCGCATCGGGTGAGACCCGGAATTCCGCCAGTTTGCGTTTCGGCTCGACCTCGGCCCGGGCGAAATGTCCGCGCATCGGCCTGGTCACCCGCTTCACCTTCGCGGCGCCGCTGCCGAGCTGCAGGGCGGTGTAGCCGTCCCGCTCCTCGGTACGCTGTGCCACCACCTGGCAGCCGTCGAGCAGCAGAACGGTGACCGGCACGTGCTCACCCTCCTCGGTGAACACCCGGGTCATCCCCATCTTGCGGGCAATCAGACCGCAGCGCATGGCACCGTCTCCCGGCTCAGAGCTTGATCTCGACGTCGACCCCGGCCGCCAGGTCGAGCTTCATCAGCGCGTCGACGGTCTGGGGAGTGGGATCAACGATGTCGAGCAGCCGCTTGTGGGTCCGGATCTCGAACTGTTCCCGGCTCTTCTTGTCGATGTGCGGCGATCGCAGCACCGTGAACTTCTCGATGCGGTTCGGCAGCGGGATCGGTCCCCTCACCCGGGCGCCGGTGCGCTTGGCGGTGTTCACGATCTCGCCGGTCGACTGGTCAAGAACCCGGTGGTCAAACGCCTTCAGGCGAATTCTGATGTTTTGGCTGTCCATCTCTCGCTATCCGCTCTGCCTGAAACCGTCAGGGCCCCGCCATTTCTGACGGGGCCCGGTCCTGACTGCTACTCGATGATCTTGGAGACGACGCCGGCTCCGACGGTGCGTCCGCCCTCGCGAATGGCGAACCGCAGTCCCTCGTCCATTGCGATCGGCGCGATCAGCTGCACCTCCATCGACACGTTGTCGCCCGGCATCACCATCTCGGTGCCCTCGGGAAGCACAACCGACCCCGTCACGTCCGTGGTCCGGAAGTAGAACTGCGGGCGGTAGTTCGAGAAGAACGGCGTATGCCGCCCACCCTCGTCCTTGGTCAGCACATACGCCTCGCACGAGAACCGCGTGTGTGGACGGATCGAGCCCGGTGCCGCAATCACCTGGCCGCGCTCCACGTCCGTGCGACCGATACCGCGAAGAAGCAGACCCACGTTGTCGCCCGCCTCGCCCTGGTCCAGAAGCTTGCGGAACATCTCAACACCCGTGCACACCGACTTCGAGGTCTCCCGGATCCCCACGATCTCCACCGGATCGCTCACCTTGATCACTCCGGTCTCCACGCGACCCGTCACCACCGTCCCGCGGCCCGAAATCGAGAACACGTCCTCGATCGGCATCAGGAAGGGCTGGTCCTTCGGACGGTCCGGCTGCGGAATGTACTCGTCAACCGACAACATCAGCTCAAGCACACTGCCGCGCCCCGTCGCCTCGTCACCGTCCTCGAGCGCCGCAAGCGCCGACCCCTTCACGACCGGAATGTCGTCGCCAGGAAAGTCGTAGGACGACAGAAGCTCGCGGATCTCGAGTTCCACAAGCTCGAGAATCTCCTCGTCGTCAACCTGGTCAACCTTGTTCATGTACACAACAAGCGCCGGTACACCCACCTGGCGCGCCAGAAGAATGTGCTCGCGCGTCTGCGGCATCGGACCGTCGGCCGCCGACACGACCAGGATCGCCCCGTCCATCTGCGCCGCACCCGTGATCATGTTCTTCACGTAGTCCGCATGACCCGGACAGTCCACATGCGCATAGTGACGCGCAGCCGTCTCGTACTCGACGTGCGCCGTCGAAATCGTGATCCCGCGAGCCTTCTCCTCAGGCGCTCGGTCGATCTGGTCATACGCCGTGAACTCGGCTCCGCCAACCTCCGCCAGAACCTTCGTGATCGCCGCCGTCAGGGTCGTCTTGCCATGATCAACATGGCCAATCGTCCCGATGTTGCAGTGCGGCTTGTTTCGCTCGAACTTCGCCTTCGCCATCGCCTTGACTCTCCGTACTCACATCATGGCGTGCCCGCGGGACACGCCGTTACGCCATCTTTGCCGTCACCTCGTCGGCCACCGCCTGGGGCACCTGCTCGTAATGATCGAAGTGCATGGTGTACTGCGCGCGGCCCTGGCTCATCGAGCGCAACGTGTTGACGTATCCGAACATGTTGGCAAGCGGCACCCTGGCGGTGATCACCCGTGCGTTACCGCGCTGGTCCATCTCGGAGATCTGGCCCCGCCGGCTGTTCAGGTCACCGATGATGTCACCCATGTAGTCCTCGGGAGTGACCACCTCGACCCGCATGACCGGCTCGAGCAACTTCGGGCGGGCGCGGGCAATCCCGTCCCGGAAGGCAGCCCTGGCCGCGATCTCGAACGCCATCACGCTCGAGTCGACATCGTGGCTGGCGCCGTCGACCAGCACGGCGCGGAAGTCGATCACCGGGAACCCGGCGACAATTCCGCTCTCGCGGGCCTCGGCCAGCCCCTTCTCCACTCCCGGGACGTACTCGCGGGGAACCGCGCCGCCGACCACCCGGCTCTCGAACTCGAAACCCGAGCCCGCCTCGCCGGGCTCGAACACGATCTTGACCCGTGCAAACTGACCGGAACCACCGGTCTGTTTCTTGTGGGTGTAGTTGACCTCGGCCGTTCGCGCGATGGTCTCGCGGTACGCAACCTGGGGCGCGCCGACATTGGCATCGACCCTGAACTCGCGCCGCATCCGATCGACGATGATGTCGAGGTGCAGTTCCCCCATGCCCTTGATGATGGTCTGGCCGCTCTCGGCGTCGGTCGCGACCCTGAACGACGGGTCCTCGGCCGCCAGCCGGGACAGCGCCGTGCCCATCTTCTCCTGGTCGCCCTTGGTCCTGGGCTCGACCGCGACCTCGATGACCGGGGTCGGAAACTCCATGCGCTCCAGCACTACCTGCCTCGAGGGGTCGGACAGGGTGTCGCCGGTGGTGGTGTTCTTGAGCCCGGCCAGCGCCACGATGTCGCCGGCCCGCGCCTGCTTGATGTCCTCGCGGCTATTGGCATGCATCAGCAGCATGCGCCCCACCCGTTCGCGGCGCCCCTTGACCGTGTTCATGACCGATTGGCCGGTCTCGATGGTGCCGGAATAGATCCGCACGAAGGTGAGCGAGCCGACGTAGGCATCGTTCATGATCTTGAAGGCAAGTCCGGCGAAGGGCGCCTCGTCCTCGGCGCGGCGGGTGACCTCGTCGTTGCCGCCGGGAACGGTGCCGGCCACGTCCTCGACATCGAGCGGCGAAGGCAGGTAGCGGGTGACCGCGTCGAGCAGCGGCTGCACCCCCTTGTTCTTGAAGGCAGACCCGCACAGAACCGGCACGAAGGCACCGCCGATCGTGCCGGCGCGAATACACGCGTGCAGCACCTCCTCGCCGGGCTCCTCGCCCTCGAGATACGCCTCGAGGGCCTCCTCGTTCTGCTCCACCGCCGCTTCGACGAGGCGTGAGCGGTAGGTCTCGGCCTGGTCGAGCAGCTCGGCCGGAATATCCCCCACTTCGAACCTGGCGCCGAGGGATTCGTCGCGCCAGCGGATCGCCTTCATGGCAACGAGGTCAACGACCCCCACGAACTCCGCTTCCGTTCCGATCGGCAGCTGGGTGGCCAGCGGCACCGCGCCGAGCCGCTCGCCGAACATGTCGATGCAACGAAAGTAGTCGGCGCCGGTCCGGTCCATCTTGTTTACGAAACAGATGCGCGGCACCCGGTACTTGTCTGCCTGGCGCCACACGGTCTCCGACTGCGGCTCGACACCGGCCACCGAGTCGAAAACGGCAACGGCGCCGTCGAGGACCCGCAGCGCCCGCTCGACCTCGATCGTGAAGTCGACGTGGCCCGGAGTGTCGATGATGTTGATGCGGTAGTCATTCCAGCTGCAGGTGGTTGCAGCCGAGGTGATGGTAATGCCGCGTTCCTGTTCCTGCTCCATCCAGTCCATGGTGGCGTTGCCGTCATGGACCTCGCCGATCTTGTAGGAACGGCCGGTGTAGTAGAGAACCCGCTCGGTCGTGGTGGTCTTGCCGGCGTCGATGTGTGCCATGATGCCGATGTTGCGATATCGCTCGAGGGTAACGTCCCTGCCCATGACTGACTCCTGCTCCACCGGTTACCAGCGGTAATGGGAAAAGGCCTTGTTGGCCTCCGCCATCCGGTGGGTGTCCTCGCGTTTCTTGACCGCAGCACCGCGATTGTTGGCAGCATCGAGCAGTTCACCCGACAACCGGTCGATCATCGTGTGCTCCGAACGCTTGCGCGCCGAGTCTATGGTCCAGCGGATCGCCAGCGCCTGGGCGCGTTCCGGTCTGACCTCGACCGGAACCTGGTAAGTGGCTCCGCCGACGCGGCGCGAGCGCACCTCGACCAGCGGACGCACGTTGTTGAGCGCGTCGTGGAACACCGCCACCGGAAGCTGCCCGGTCCGGGTCTCGATCCGGTCGAAGGCTCCGTAGACGATGCGCTCGGCCACCGAGCGCTTTCCCGCGTGCATCAGGCAGCTCATGAACTTGCTCACCACCTCGTCGCGGAACTTGGCATCGGGCTGGACTTCCCGGCGCTCGGCCCTGTGGCGTCTCGACATCAGCGCTCTCCAGATCGCTATTTCGGCCGCTTGGCGCCGTACTTGGACCGGCGCTGACGACGATCGCGCACCCCCTGGGTGTCGAGGGTGCCGCGAATGATGTGGTAGCGCACGCCGGGCAGGTCCTTGACCCGGCCGCCACGGATCATCACCACCGAATGTTCCTGCAGGTTGTGCCCCTCGCCCGGGATGTAGCTCGTCACCTCGAAGCCGTTGGTCAGCCGGACCCTCGCAACCTTGCGCAGGGCGGAATTCGGTTTCTTGGGCGTGGTGGTGTAGACGCGGGTGCAGACCCCGCGCTTCTGCGGGCACGCTTCCAGGGCCGGGACCTTGTTGCGTGCAAACGTCTTCTTCCGGCCATGCCGGATGAGCTGGTTGATCGTTGGCATCGGGACAATCCCTCTAGTCCGCATGAACACGCAAGACCCGCCACCATGCCCGCCTTTTCGGGCCCGGCCCGGGTATCTTGCATCGGCGTCCCCGACCGAGGGACAATGCCGCTACTCTGTCTCTGGCACCGCGTCTACCGCGCCGGGAGCCCTGATCGGCTCCGTCGCAAGTACCGCCGGCTCCTGTCGAAGTCGGCGGATACTATGGAGTTGCCCGACGGCGGTCAACCCGCAAGTGTGCGCCCGTTTCCGGGCGCCGGGCCGGCCCGCTATTCCGCGGGCTCGAACTCCGGTGCCTCCTCCATCTCGACCGGTTCGATAAGCGTCGGGGCGACAGCCTCGAGGCGGTCGCGGTCGCGGTCGGCCGCAAGCCGGCGCAACCGGTTCATGACACTTCCGGTTCCGGCCGGGATCAGCCGGCCGACAATCACGTTCTCCTTCAACCCGTTCAACCTGTCGATCCGGCCGGACACCGCTGCCTCGGTGAGCACCCGTGTGGTCTCCTGAAAGGATGCCGCCGAGACGAAGGACTCGGTCTGCAGCGAGGCCTTGGTGATGCCCTGGAGCACCGGTTTGGCCTCGGCCGGGCGCAGGTCCGCCTCGACCGCCTGGCGGTTGGCGGTCTCGAAGGCGTCCCGGTCCACGATCTCGCCGACGAGCAGCGTGGTTCCGCCACCGTCCATGATCTCCACCTTCTGCAGCATCTGGCGGACGATCACCTCGATGTGCTTGTCGTTGATCTTCACGCCCTGCAGCCGGTAGACCTCCTGGATCTCGTTGATCAGATAGCGTGCGAGTTCCTCGACACCGAGAATGTTCAGAATGTCGTGGGGAACCGGGTTGCCGTCGAGCAGCTGGTCCCCGACCCGCACGTAGTCTCCCTCCTGCACCGCCAGATGCTTGCCCTTGGGAACCAGGTAGTCGGTCCTGGTGTCCGCCTCCCCGTCGTCGCGGCGAGTGGTGACGACGATCTGGCGCTTGGTCTTGTAGTCGCGGCCGAACTCGACCCAGCCCTCGGTCTGGCTGATCACCGCCGAGTCCTTGGGCTTGCGGGCCTCGAACAGCTCGGCGACCCGCGGCAGTCCGCCGGTGATGTCGCGCGTCTTCGACGACTCGCGCGGGATGCGCGCCAGCACGTCACCGGCCTGCACTTTCGAGCCGTTGCCAACCGACAGCACCGCGCCGACCGAAAGGAAATACCGGGCCTCGAGACCGTTGGCGAGCGTGACCACCTCGCCGGCATCGTCGCGCAGCGTGATCCTCGGACGAAGGTCGGCGGACCGCGCCTGCTGCTTCCAGTCGGATACCTCGCGGAACGTGATCCCCGTCTCCTCGTCGACACGTTCCTGCATCGACACGTTCTCGACCAGGTCGACGTAGTTCGCGGTCCCCTCGCGCTCGGTGATGATCGGGATGGTGAAGGGGTCCCATTCGGCAAGCCGGTCGCCCTGGCTGAGCCTCGGCAGTTCGCCTTCTCCCGCCTCGCCGCGGGCGACCGCGGGGTCGACCTCGAACAGAAGCCGCGCACCGTAGGGGATGCGGTGACGGGCCCGCTCGCGGCCGTGCTCGTCGCGCAGCAGCAGTTCGGTGTTGCGGCCCATGACCACGTGGACACCCTCGGAGTTGAGGACCAGGTTCCGGTTCACCACCTCGACCGTGGCATCGCAGGAGGCCTCGAGACTCGACTGCTCCGCGCCGCGCTGCGCGGCCCCGCCGATATGGAAGGTCCGCATTGTCAGCTGGGTTCCGGGCTCGCCGATCGACTGGGCGGCAATCACGCCGACCGCCTCGCCGATATTGACCCTGGTACCACGGGCGAGGTCACGGCCGTAGCAGCTGGCGCACACGCCGACCTTGGTCTTGCAGGTAAGCACCGAGCGGATCAGCAGCGAGCTGATGCCCGCCTGGTCGAGCACGTCCACCGCTGCCTCGTCGATGATCTCGCCGGCATCGACCAGCACCTTGTCGGTGAGCGGATGGCGGACATCGCGCGCAGTGGTGCGCCCGAGGATCCGCTCGGAGAGTTCCTCGATGACCTCCGCACCCTCGATCACCGCCTCGACGGTCAGGCCCTCGTCGGTCCCGCAATCCTCCTCGGTGATGATGCAGTCCTGGGCCACGTCGACCAGCCGGCGGGTGAGGTACCCGGAGTTCGCGGTCTTGAGCGCGGTATCGGCCAGGCCCTTGCGGGCGCCGTGGGTGGAATTGAAGTACTCGAGGACCGACAGCCCCTCCTTGAAGTTGGAGATGATCGGGGTCTCGATGATCTCTCCCGACGGCTTGGCCATCAGCCCGCGCATGCCCGCGAGCTGCTTGATCTGCGCCGGTGATCCGCGGGCGCCGGAATGCGCCATCATCCACACCGCGTTGACGTCCTCCGTCCCCACCGTGGTCGACATTTCCTCCATCATCCGGTCGGCAACCTGATCGGTGCACCGTGACCAGACGTCGACGACCTTGTTGTACTTCTCGCCCTGGGTGATCAGACCGTCGAGGTACTGCTGCTCGAATTCCTTCACGCTGGCGTTTGCCTCCTCGACCGTCGCGCCCTTGGTCTCCGGCACGATCAGGTCGTCCTTGCCGAAGGAGATACCCGCTGTGCAGGCCTGGCCAAAACCCAGCGCCATGACTCGGTCGGCAAAGATCACCGTCTCCTTCTGGCCGCAGTGCCGGTAGACGGTGTCGATGACGTTGGACACCTCCTTCTTGACCATCAGCCGGTTGACCAGGTCGAACCCGAGCCTGGGGTTGTCGGGCAGGAACTGCGCCAGCTTGAGCCGGCCAGGGGTCGACTCGACCCGGCATGTCACCCGGTTGCCCTCGCCGTCATAGGTCTCGATCCGCGCCTGCACCGGAGCATGCAGGTGAACCTCGCCGGTGCTCAGCGCATGGTCGACCTCGGCCATGTCGCCGAAGGTCATGCCCTCGCCCTTCATCCCCTCGCGCCTGAGCGTCAGGTGGTACAGGCCCAGGATGATGTCCTGCGACGGGACGATGATGGGTTTGCCGTTGGCCGGGCTGAGGATGTTGTTGGTCGACATCATCAGGACCCGGGCCTCGAGCTGGGCCTCGAGCGAGAGCGGCACGTGCACGGCCATCTGGTCGCCGTCGAAGTCGGCGTTGAATGCCGTGCAGACCAGGGGGTGCAGCTGGATCGCCTTGCCCTCGATCAGCACCGGTTCGAAGGCCTGGATGCCGAGACGATGCAGGGTCGGCGCCCGGTTGAGCAGCACCGGGTGTTCCCGGATCACCTCCTCGAGGATGTCCCAGACCTCCGGACGCTCCTTCTCGACCATCTTCTTGGCGGTCTTGATGTTGGTGGCGAGGCCGCGCAGCTCGAGCTTGGAATAGATGAACGGCTTGAACAGCTCGAGTGCCATCTTCTTCGGCAACCCGCACTGGTGCAGTTTCAGCTCTGGACCAACGACGATGACCGACCGGCCCGAGTAGTCGACACGCTTGCCGAGCAGGTTCTGACGGAACCGGCCCTGCTTGCCCTTCAGCATATCCGACAGCGACTTCAGCGCTCGCTTGTTGACGCCCTGGATGACCCGGCCGCGCCGGCCGTTGTCAAACAGCGCGTCGACCGCCTCCTGCAGCATCCGCTTCTCGTTGCGCACGATGATGTCCGGCGCCTTGAGCTCCTGCAGCCGCTTGAGACGGTTGTTCCGGTTGATCACCCGCCTGTACAGGTCGTTCAGGTCGGAGGTGGCGAACCGGCCGCCGTCAAGCGGCACCAGCGGGCGCAGCGCCGGCGGGATGACCGGAACCACGTCGAGCACCATCCACTCCGGCCGGCACCCCGACTCGATGAAGGCCTCGACCAGCTTGAGGCGCTTGACCAGCTGCTTGCGCTTCGCCTCCGACCCGGTCTCCGCGAGCCCGATGCGCAGCTGTTCGCGCTCCCGCTCGAGATCGAGGCCCTGCAGCATCTCCTTCAGGGCCTCGGCACCGATCGATGCGCGGAACGCGTCCTCGCCGTACTCGTCCTGCAGGGACTGGTACTCCTCCTCCGACATCAGCTGGCCGCGCTTCAGGTCGGTGAAGCCCTCGTCGAGAACCACGAAGCTCTCGAAGTAGAGGATGCGCTCGAGGTTCTTGGCCTGCATGTCGAGCAGCAAGCCGATCCGGCTCGGCAACGACTTCAGGAACCAGATATGGGCAACCGGTGCGGCGAGTTCGATGTGACCCATCCGCTCGCGCCTGACCTTGCGCAACGTCACCTCGACACCGCATTTCTCGCAGGTGATCCCGCGGTACTTCATGCGCTTGTACTTGCCGCACAGGCACTCGTAGTCCTTCTCGGGACCGAAGATCCGTGCGCAGAACAGCCCGTCGCGTTCCGGCTTGAAGGTCCGGTAGTTGATGGTTTCCGGCTTCTTGATCTCGCCGTGCGACCACGACCGGATGCGGTCCGGGCTGGCGATCGAGATCCTGATCTGGTCGAACACTTCGGCCGCGGTCGGCTGACTACCGAAAATCCGGGTCATGTCACCGTTCATGGCGCGTCTCCTCCGTTCGTCCGGGGTGCGGATCAATATTGCTGCTGGTCAAGGTCGACATTCAGTCCGAGCGACTTCAGTTCCTTGACCAGGACGTTGAACGACTCCGGGATGCCAGCGTCGAAATTGTCGTCGCCGCGCACGATTGCCTCGTAGACCTTGGTCCGGCCCGACACGTCGTCGGACTTGACGGTCAGCATCTCCTGCAGCGTGTAGGCCGCGCCATATGCCTCGAGCGCCCAGACCTCCATTTCGCCGAACCTCTGGCCACCGAACTGCGCCTTGCCACCGAGCGGCTGCTGGGTGACCAGGCTGTACGGGCCGATCGAGCGGGCATGGATCTTGTCATCGACCAGGTGGTGCAGCTTGAGCATGTAGATGTAGCCGACCGTCACCTTGCGCTCGAACGGCTCGCCGGTCCTGCCGTCGATCAGCGTGACCTGGCCGGAGGTGTCGAGACCGGCGCGATCCAGCATCTCCTCGACATCCTGCTGGCGCGCACCGTCGAAGACCGGAGTGTCCATCGGCACGCCGTCGGCCAGCGAATGCGAGACCGCCTTGACCTGCTCATCGTCGAGTGGAGCGATCCGGCTGTCGTACTGCTCCTCGCCATAGATCGAGCGCAGGGTGTCGCGCAACGGCGTGGCGTCGGTACCGACACTCTCGAGCATGCGCGAGATCTGGCGGCCGAGGCCGTGCGAGGCCCAGCCGAGGTGGGTCTCGAGGATCTGGCCGACATTCATGCGCGACGGCACGCCAAGCGGGTTCAGGACCACGTCGACCGGGGTTCCGTCCTCGAGATAGGGCATGTCCTCGATCGGCGCTATCTTGGAGATGACCCCCTTGTTGCCATGGCGCCCGGCCATCTTGTCGCCCGGCTGCAGCTTGCGCTTTACCGCCACGAACACCTTGACCATCTTCATCACGCCAGGCGCCAGGTCATCGCCGCGGGTCGCCTTCTCCTTCTTGTTCTCGTAGCGCGCCTCGAGCTGTTCGAGCAGTGCCGCGTGCTGGTCCTTGACCGCCTCGAGGTAGGTCATGACCTGCTCGTCGGCGACCACGATGCGATCCCAGTGCCCCGGGGCGCAGGCCTGCAGCATCGGATCGGTAACCGGGCCCGGCCCCTCGAAACCCTCGGGGCCCGAGACCGCCTCGCAGCCCAGCAGGATGCCGCGCACCCGCGCGCGGTAGCCCTGCTGCAGGATCATGCGCTCGTCCTGGTAATCCTTGCTCAGCTGCTGGATCTCGGCTTCGACCAGCAGGTTCGCCCGGTCATCGAGGTCGATGCCGCGGCGCGAGAACACCCTGACCTCGACCACCGTCCCGGAAACCCCGGGCGGAACCCTGAGCGAGGTATCGCGGATATCGGACGCCTTCTCGCCGAAGATGGCGCGGAGCAGCTTCTCCTCGGGCGTCATCGGTGATTCACCCTTCGGTGTCACCTTGCCCACAAGGATGTCACCCGGATTGACCTCGACACCGACGGCGATGATGCCGCTTCCCTCGAGATCCTTGAGTTGCTCCTGGCTCACGTTCGGGATGTCGTGCGTGATCTCCTCCTGCCCCAGCTTGGTGTCCCGGGCCACGACTTCGAACTCCTCGATATGGATCGAGGTGAACACGTCATCGCGCACGATGCGTTCCGAGATCAGGATTGAGTCCTCGAAATTGTATCCCTGCCACGGCATGAACGCGACCAGCACGTTGCGCCCGAGCGCCAGTTCCCCGTGGTCGGTGGACGGTCCGTCGGCAATGATGTCGCCGGCGACAACCTGTTCGCCGACCGAAACCAGGGGCCGCTGGTTGACGCAGGTGTTCTGGTTCGAGCGCTGGAACTTGAGCATCCGGTAGATGTCGACGTTGGAATGCGCGGTATCGCGGTCGTCGGTTGCCTGGACCACGATCCGCTGGGCATCGATCTGCACCACGGTGCCGGAACGGCGCGCGACGATCGCGACACCGGAGTCGCGGGCAACGGTGCCCTCCATGCCGGTCCCGACATAGGGTGCCTCCGCGCGGACCAGGGGCACGGCCTGGCGCTGCATGTTCGATCCCATCAGCGCACGGTTGGCGTCGTCGTTTTCGAGGAAGGGAATGAGAGCGGCCGCGACCGAGACCAGCTGCTTGGGCGAGACGTCGATGAGATCGATGTCCTCGCGCCTGACCAGCCCGATGTCGCCGCGCCGGCGCGCGGGGACCAGGTCCTCGACGAAACGTCCGTCCTCGTCGAGCTCGGCGTTGGCCTCGGCGATGGTGTAGCGCACCTCGTCGGTGGCCGACAGGTACTGCACCTCGTCGGTCACCACCCCGTTGGACACCGAGCGGTAGGGTGTTTCGATGAACCCGTACTTGTTGATGCGCGCGTAGGTGGCCAGCGAGTTGATCAGTCCGATGTTGGGCCCCTCGGGCGTCTCCACCGGGCAGATGCGGCCGTAGTGGGTCGGGTGCACGTCCCTGACCTCGAATCCCGCGCGCTCACGGGTCAGCCCGCCCGGTCCCAGCGCCGAGAGCCGGCGCTTGTGGGTGATCTCGGACAGCGGGTTGGTCTGGTCCATGAACTGCGACAGCTGCGAGGAACCGAAGAACTCGCGCACCGCGGCGGCCGCCGGCTTGGCGTTGATGAGATCCTGCGGCATCACCGTGGCGACCTCGACTGAACTCATCCGCTCGCGGATCGCCCGCTCCATGCGCAGCAGGCCGATGCGGTACTGGTTCTCCATCAGTTCGCCGACCGAACGGACCCGCCGGTTGCCGAGGTGGTCGATGTCGTCGATCTCGCCCCGGCCGTCCTTCAGGTCCATCAGCACCTTCAGGATGCCGATGATGTCGTCCTTTTCCAGCGTCCGCATCGTGTCCGGCGTCTCGCGGCCGAGCCTGGCATTCATCTTCACCCGGCCGACGGCGGAGAGGTCGTACCGGTCGCTGTCGAAGAACAGTCCCTTGAACAGCGCCTCCGCGCTCTCCAGGGTTGGCGGCTCACCCGGCCGCATGACCCGGTAGATGTCGGCCAGTGCCTGTTCCCGGGTCCGGTTCTGGTCCACCGCCAGGGTATTGCGGATGTAGGCGCCCACATTGATGTGGTCGATGTCCAGCAGCTCCAGATCGTTGACCCCGTTCTCGGCGAGGTCATCGAGCAGCTTCTGGGTCACCTCCGCCCCGGCATCGGCGATCACGATCCCCGTCTCCTCGTCGACGATGTCGCCGGCGACGTACTGGCCGATCATGTCCTCGGCGCCTTCGTGCACCTCGAGGTCGTGCTCGGAGGTCAGACGGTTGACCTGGCGCCGGGTAATGATCGAGCCCGCCTCGACCATGACCTCGCCGGTGGAGGTGTCGACGAGGTCGTGGCGCAGCGTCTGCTTCTGCTGGCGGCGCGCCACCGCCAGGTCGAAGGGCCGGCGCCAGCGGTCGGTCCCGGTCGGTGCGCCGTCCGTCGCGCCGCTGCGCCGGTAATCCACGGTGCGGTAGAACGTCCGCAGGATCTCCTCTTCCGACAGGCCGGAGATCCGCAGACGCGAGGGCTCCTCGCCGCTGCGTTCGCAGTCGCGCAGGTACGCCTCGGACCGCTCGTTCAGCAGTCCGAGCAACAGGGTGGTCGCCGGCAGCTTGCGGCGGCGGTCGATCCGAACGTAGACGATGTCCTTGGCGTCGAACTCGAAGTCGAGCCACGATCCGCGGTACGGGATGACCCGGGCCGCAAACAGGAACTTGCCCGAAGAGTGGGTCTTTCCCTTGTCATGGTCGAAAAACACGCCGGGCGAGCGGTGCATCTGCGAGACGATGACGCGTTCGGTGCCGTTGATCACGAAGGTGCCGTTGCGGGTCATGAGCGGTATGTCGCCCATGTAGACGCTCTGTTCCTTGGTCTCGCGCAGCTGGCGGGTTCCGGTATCCTCATCGAGGTCGTACAATACCAGGCGCAGCGTGACCCGCAGCGGCGCGGCGTAGGTGATGCCGCGACGCTGGCATTCCTCCACGTCATATTGTGCCTCCTGCAGTTCGTAGCGCACGAACTGCAGTTCCGAACTGCCCGAGAAGTCCGTGATCGGGAACACCGACCTGAACACCTCCTGCAATCCGACATCGTCCGCGCGCCGGTCAGGTCCGACGTCCATCTGCAGGAACTGGTCGTAGGAACTCTTCTGGACCTCGATCAGGTTCGGCATGGGCGTTGCTTCACGCAACCGGCCGAAAGTCTTGCGGATGCGGGTACGCGGGTTGAAGGACGCTGCAGCTGTCATCGCCATCGTGTAACCCCGGGACTGGATTGTGGGCATGCGGACACGGGAAGGAACGGTCCGGGCGCGAGACGCGCCCGGACCGTGCGGGACTACTTCAGTTCCACCGTCGCGCCGGCCTCCTCGAGCTTCTGCTTGATCTCGTCGGCCTCATCCTTGGTGACGGCCTCCTTGATCACCTTCGGTGCGCTTTCCACCAGTTCCTTTGCCTCCTTCAGGCCCAGGCTGGTAAGCGCGCGCACTTCCTTGATCACATTGATCTTCTTCTCGCCGAATGACGCCAGCACGACGTCGAACTCGGTCTTCTCCTCGACAGCCGGAGCGGCGGTGGCCTCGGCCTGAACCGCCATGGCCACCGGCGCGGCGGCTGCCGCCGACACGCCCCATTTCTCCTCGAGCATCTTCGCGAGCTCGGCGGCCTCGAGCACGGTCAGGCTCGAGAGATTTTCAGCAATCTTGGCCAGATCAGCCATCTTTCACTTCTCCTCGTCTGGTAAGTCCGGTGCGGGCACCGCGAAGGTGGCAACGAACGACATCACTCCTGCCGACCGCGAGCCGCAAACACCCGGGCCATCTTGGCTCCCGGTGCGGCGACGACGCGCGCCAGCTGTTCCGCCGGAGCCGGAAGCACGCCCACCAGCCTGGAGAGCGGTGCCTGCAGCAGTCCGATCAGCGTGGCACGCAACTGGTCGATCGAAGGAAGCTCGGACAGTGTCTTCACTTCCTCCGGCGACAGCACGGTGTTCCCGATGGCGCCCGCAACAATGCTGAACTTGTTGTTCCTGTTGGCGAACTCCACGGCGGCTTTCGCTGTTGCCACCGGGTCCGGCGATGTCGCGATCGCGACCGGTCCGGTGAAGACAGACGAGAGCCCCTCGTACTGCGTGCCCTGCAGAGCGATGCGAGCGAGCCGGTTCTTGGTGACCTTGTACCGGGTTCCCGCCTCACGCATGGTCGCCCGGAGTTCCTGGACCTCCGGAACGGTCATGCCGACCTGCCTGGTGACCACGACGACCGCGGTATCCCGGAAGGTCTGCTGAAGCGTCCCGACCAGTTCAACCTTTTCGGTTCGGTTCACTGATCATCTCCACGTCGGCGACCGGCGGGTGACCCGCCGGCCGGTCTGCACTGGTGCGGCCCGCAGGTTGCGGACAGCACTGGTTCGCCTGTCCCGGAGAGTCAGACGGGAGGCCGGCCGGCGGCCGGCATACGCCTGTTCCCCTGTCTGTACGGGCCGTCCTCGCGGACATTCAGGCCTTGCGGCACCCGTAGTCTCGGACAGGTCGGAGCCGGCACGGCCGGCTCCTTCCGGCAGCCCGCGGCGCGGCCTGCCGAATTCCCTCACCCTATGCGGTTTCGACCTCCGGCAGCGCGGACGGTTCGACCCGTACGCCGGGTCCGTGGGTCGAACTGACCGCCACACGCCTGATATATGTTCCCTTCGCACCGGAAGGCTTGGCGCGCCTGATCGCGTCGACGAACGCGGTCGCGTTGTCGAGCAGTTGCTCGGCGCTGAAGCTTGCCTTGCCGATGCCGCCATGCACGATCCCGGCCTTCTCGACCCGGAAGTTGACCTGGCCGGCCTTGGCGGCCCGCACCGCGTCGGCGACGTCGCGGGTGACGGTGCCAAGCTTCGGGTTCGGCATCAGCCCCCGAGGACCGAGGATGCGGCCGAGCCGGCCGACCACCGCCATCATGTCCGGCGTCGCGATCACCCGGTCGAAGTCGAGCCGCCCGTCCTGGATTTCCTGCATCAAGTCCTCGGCCCCGACCACCTCGGCCCCGGCCTCGCTTGCCTCCTCCGCCTTGTCGTCACGGGCGAACACCGCTACCCGCACCGTCTTTCCGGTTCCGTGCGGCAACGCGACGACGCCGCGGACCAGCTGGTCGGCGTGACGCGGATCCACTCCGAGATTCATCGAGATCTCGATGGTCTGGTCGAAGGCCCCTCCCGTTGACCGTTCCTTCACCATCCCCAGCGCGTCCGCCAGCGGATAGGTGGTTTCGCGGTCGATGCCCTCGTACTTCGCCTTGAGTTTCCTGCCTCGCTTTGCCATCTGCCCTATCCCTCGACCTTGATGCCCATGGACCGGGCCGACCCGGCGATCATCTGTGCGCCCCCGTCCAGGTCGATCGCGTTCAGGTCCTCCATCTTGACCTCGGCGATCTCGCGCGCCTGCGCCATGGTGATCGAGCCCACCGTCTCGCGTCCGGCGATCGACGCGCCCTTCTCCAGTCCCGCCGCCTTGCGGATCAGGTAGCTTGCCGGCGGTGTCTTGGTGATGAACGAGAAGGTCCGGTCGCCGTAGGCCGTGATCACCACGGGGATCGGCATGCCCTGCTCGAGGTTCTGCGTCGTGGCATTGAATGCCTTGCAGAACTCCATGATGTTCAGTCCGCGCTGGCCGAGTGCCGGACCCACCGGCGGTGACGGGTTCGCCTGCCCGGCCGGTATCTGCAGCTTGATGTAGCCTGCGATTTTCTTGGCCATGTTCCTGTTACCTCACACGGCATGTTCGGTGACGCGCACGGGCACGTCACATCTTCTCGACCTGGCCGTACTCCAGGTCCACCGGTGTCGACCGTCCGAAGATCGACACCGCCACCTTGAGCCGGGCGCGTTCCTCGTCCACGTCCTCGACAAAGCCGTTGAACGAGGAGAACGGCCCGTCGGCAACCCGCACCTGCTCGCCGATCTCGAAGGTGACCCTGGGCCGCGGCCGCTCGACACCCTCGGCGACCTGGCGCTTGATGCGCGCGGCATCCGACTCGCTCAGCGGCGTGGGCCGTCCGCTGCTGCCGAGGAAACCGGTCACCTTCGGCTGGGTCTGTACCAGGTGCTGGCTCTGCGGGGTCATCTCCATCTTCACGAGCACGTAGCCCGGGAAAAACTTGCGTTCCGTGCTGCGCCTCGCACCGCGGCGCATCTCGATCACCTCTTCGGTCGGCACCAGGACTTCCTCGATCAGGTCGTCCATCTCCTGGGCACGCGCCTGCTCGCTCAGGGTCTGGGCAACCCGTTTCTCGAACCCGGAATAGACATGCACGACGTACCAGCGGCTGGCCACGTTCCTCAGCCTCCCAGTCCCAGGATGGACTGCACGCCCCACGACAGCAGCAGGTCGACCAGGAAGAAGAAGACGGCCGCGATCAGCACCATGATGAAGACCATCAGGGTTCCGGTCGCGGTATCCTTGCGAGTGGACCAGGTAACCCTGGACACCTCCTGGCGAACCTGCCGGACGAACCGGGCCGGTGATGTGCGCGCCATCTCGCCACCCAACCTACATCATGCCGGAATGGCAGGAGTGGCAGGGATCGAACCCGCAACCCCCGGTTTTGGAGACCGGTGCTCTACCAATTGAGCTACACTCCTTCATCCGACCGGCTACTCGATGATCTTGGAGACGACGCCGGCTCCGACGGTGCGTCCGCCCTCGCGAATGGCGAACCGCAGTCCCTCGTCCATTGCGATCGGCGCGATCA
>Ga0209754_1000964_pt1 | contig 32825 bp, 30 predicted proteins | sample MesohylBB_FD_187295 | JGI IMG/M metagenome (GOLD analysis project Ga0209754, IMG submission 187295) | Host-associated microbial community of the marine sponge Aplysina aerophoba from Gulf of Piran - sponge mesohyl, lysed by bead beating... | ecosystem: Host-associated > Porifera > Sponge >... | reverse complement strand
CCAGGTGAGGGAGAAACCCCAGGTAAGGTCCGGGTGAGGGTTCCGGCGGCACCGGAGCGGGTGTCGGGTTGGGTTCGGATCCGGCTGCGTGATCTCAAGAGTATTTCCCTCCGCGCCGAGGCGGGTTGCCCCTCCCGGGGACCACTCGACGGTCTTGACCTGTCAGGCGTCCACCTGACTTCATCGGTAGCTGGACACATCAGCGCAGAAGCGGCAGAAAGTTTGGGGTGGTCGGCACCGGGTTCGAACTGGCTGACTCGGGGCAGGTATCTACCCTGGGCGATCGGGACTCAAAACGGGCCAGCGGAGGTGCAGGGGAGGGGTCCGCTCTGGAGATTGGGGGTTCGGTGTTGGGAGTGTGCCGGGGGGTCGTCGGTCTCAGTGAGGGGTCGAGTCGGTGCGCCCAGGTAGCGAGCAGCCTTGCCATCCGTGCCCGCGCCATCGAACGGGCGAGCGTCGCGATCCGGGCTTCTTCGTGCAGGCTCTTGAGCTGTTCTAAGGCTACGTCATAGGCCCAGCGGTTCATCGTGACCTCCTTGGAGCGTCGCCTCGGATGAGGCTTTGGCGGGGTTCTCCTAGGCGTTTTCTCACACTTTCAATTATACCTTAATTATTAAGGTGACGCAAGTCGATTTCGTCACGGGGGAAGGCAAGGTTGGGAGCCCCAGCCGGGCGGTTTCGAGAGCGTAGCCGGGGAGGCAGACTGCGGGACTCGACCCAGGTCGTTCTCGGCCCCTGGAGGGGGACCGAGCCTTGGTGTGGGGTTTCCGCCAGCACCGCAAAGCCGGTCTGTGTTACGGTCGAGATGTCCGACCCGTGGAGGTGGGGAATTGGGTACTACGAGTAGCACGAGTGGTGGCGCGAGAGCGACAACGGTCGAGGCACTAAAGTTCATCCTGCGGCAGATCGGGCGCTTCTATAACTCCTCGTCACTGGTAGGAGATAAGCCGTTCTACGAGGTCGAGAGTTTCCCCTGGGTTGAGAAGATCGAGGCCAACTGGCAGGTCATTCGCGAAGAGCTCGACGAACTCCTCAAGTACCGCGAGCACCTGCCGAACTTTCAGGACATCTCACCGGATCAGAAGGGGCTCTCGCAAGACGATCACTGGAAGACCTTCTTCTTCTATGCCTACGGCATCAAGGCGGGCAATGACTCCGACTCCTGTCCCCGGACGCTCGAGCTCCTGCACCAGATCCCCGGTATGAAGACAGCGTTCTTCTCCATCTTCGGCCCCGGCAAGCACCTGCCGCCGCACCGCGGCCCCTACAATGGGGTACTGCGCTACCACCTGGGCCTCAAGGTTCCCGAACCTCGCGACCAGTGTGGGATCCGCGTCCAGGACGAGGTCCGGCACTGGGAGGAGGGTAAGAGTCTTATCTTCGATGACACCTACCTTCACGAAGCCTGGAACCACACCGATCAGGACCGGGTGGTGTTGTTCGTAGACTTCGTTCGCCCGATGACCTTCCCCGCCTCGATGATGAACTCGGCCCTTATCCAGATCATCGGTCTGTCACCCTTTGTCCTGGGTGCCAAGGGTAACTACACCGCCTGGGAGGAGCGCTTCGAACGGATTGTTAACGATTGAGTCGGAGCGTATTGAGACCGCTTAAGCAGTAGGGGCAAATTTGTAGGTGATGGGGGTTCGCGTTGCTGACCTCCTGTATCTGTAACGTCCGTTCCTACCTCCGAAGGCTGGGCGGGTTGCCAGTCGGCCTGAGGGTAGGTCTTGAGGGGTTATGTTGTGAGCGACGTGATACTGTTGCTTGTGAACCGACTCTGGATGCCGGTGTCCTGTCTGGATGCACTGTTGGACCCAGGGTGCTGGATCACCCTGCGCGGTGTGCTCCCGGACGAGGTTGGCACCGGCCATGGTGGGGGCAACGCCCTGATCCACCAGGTGGTGACATGACCATTCACATCGGTGCCGAGCCCGGTGCCATTGCTGAGACGATCCTGCTGCCTGGCGATCCGCTCCGCGCCCAGTACCTGGCCGAGACCTACCTCGATGACCCTGTCTGCTACAACCGCGTGCGTGGCATGCTCGGTTTCACCGGCAGCTATCGGGGCAGACGTGTATCGGTCCAGGGGACAGGTATGGGCATCCCCTCGATCTCGATCTACGTCCACGAACTGATTAACGATTTTGGCGTCAAGAACCTGATCCGGATCGGCACCTGCGGTGCGCTGCAGCCGCAGATGAAGCTGCGCGACGTGGTATTGGCCATGACCGCCTCGACCAACTCACACACCAACCGACTCCGCTTCGGCGGTCAGGACTTTGCGCCGAGTGCCAGCTTCCGGCTGCTCAAGCGCGCCCACGAAGCTGCTGAGGCTAAGGGCATCCCTGTCCACGTCGGCGGGGTCTTCACCAGCGACTCCTTCTACGACGATCTCGAGGCGTGGAAACGGTACGCTGCCCACGGTGTCCTCGCCGTGGAGATGGAGACCACCGGGCTCTATACCCTGGCCGCGAAGTTCGGCGTCGAGGCGCTCACCATCCTGACGGTCAGCGACAGCTTGGTGTCCAGGGTTGAAGACTCATCCGAGGTGCGTGAGAGGAGCTACACTCGGATGATGGAGGTCGCGCTGGAGTTGGCCGACTGAGGGGTTGAGTAGGGTTCCGATATAACCGCCCCCCAGTACACCAGAACCGCCCCCCTCTGTGTCCTAGTCCCTGGTAGGAGGATATCGATCCCTTCTACCTCCCTCAAGGGTTTTTCCCCTCGATAGCGCTGTCACGAAGCTATACATCAAGGTACCACACCGCTACCGCTCAGTGGTGGCGGGATTGGGTGGACCGGCGTACTGTTCGCCTCCTCTTGGTCGAACATGGTTGTCTTGGGTGGTAGGACTGGCACTCTACCTTCCTTCCAGCTACTAGCCATCGAATCGCTTGGGAATTACATCGAATAATGACCACTTACTCAAAGTAGACGGACCACCCTTGGGAGTGGTCGGTCTAACTGTCTTTATCCTAGGAAACAGTTTAACAGTTTAATGGGAAAGGTGAAATTTTCCCACAATCCAACGAGCAAGCTCTCATTCGGTACTAGGACACCCTAGCAGTATCCGTTCGAGAGCCAATACCTCATAGAGGTCAATCGTCAGGTCGTACTTGCGGCGGATCTCAATAACCTGCTCTGCGAACCAACATTGGTTGATCTCGGGGACCCAGCCCACGGCGTCGTGGGCCGCTTTCTTTCGATTGAGACTTGCCGGGGCAAAGACCAAGTTATCGGGGTCGTTGCCAAACTCCCGCTTACGGTCTTTCGAAGCCGCACAAAGCCCGCTATCGTGTGCTTCTGAGAGAGCGATCAAGTGATCTATGTCAATGCCCTCCAAGTCGGGGAACTCCTCGCAGGTGTACGGAGAGGTAGGCCCCCAGATCTCGATTAACTCGGCTTCGTGCCTCTCCCGCTTGAACGAGTAGTCGTCTCGTTCGTATGGGCTGCAGCGATTCTCGGACGCTACCGTGAGGCCACGCCAAGAGGTTAGGTCGAGGATTTCCCGAAAATCGACCTGGGCTAGTGCAAAGCTCCACAGGATGAGTACGGCAACAGCAATCAACCTGAACATGTCACTATCACTTCCTCGTTTGGGCCTATCTTGAGAGGTCGAGCCAGACTATTCCGAGAACTGCATCATAGAGCGACACATTCAGAAACGCAATCAGCAGTTAGGGGCTTGAATTGACATCTCTATTTTTGAAGAGTCGGGCTACACTACCCTAGTACTCACACCGATCGCTTCATCCCGGCCCGGATGGCGACGACCACGGATGTCATGATGGGTTGGTGGTTGAGGAACTGGTAACGGCCATCCACGCCCAGCCGCAACGGATGGTCTTGAACTTCGCGGGTGCCGGCTCGCAGGCCCTGGCCTGGCTGCACGGCCTAAGCGGCTCCTCACGAACCATCCTCGAGGCTACCGACCGTTACACTGCCACCTCGCTGGTCGAGGCGGTGGGGTTCACCCCGGACCGCTTCACCTCCCTGCAGGTGGCGAAGGCGCTGGCTGAGAACGGGGAGCGGAGGGCCCGCCACCTCGCTAGCGACGAGGGTCCGCTCTTCGGTCTGGGTTGCACCGCCACCATCGCAACCGACCGGACCAAGCAGGGCGACCACCGCTGTGCGGTCGCGGTTCGTTCCGCCCTGGGGACTGCCGGCTACGAGTTGACGCTCACCAAGGGTGCGCGTGATCGCACCGCCGAGGAGGAACTGGTGAGCCTGGTCATCCTCAAGGCGACGGCAGACGCCAAGGGTGTGCTCAACGGCCCTGAACTGCCGCTCCTCGACGGAGAGCGGTTCACCCAGACCTTCGCTCCCCGCTCACCCTTCGACCGGTTCGCCGCCGGGGAGTTGCCCTGGGTCCTGATCCGCCCCGAGGACGGCGTTCCCACCACGGGCGGCCCTCCGAAGGGTGTGGCGATCCTCTCAGGCTCGTTCAACCCCCTGCACAGGGGACATCTGGGGCTGGCATGGGCTGCGGCGGAGCACCTGGGTTGCAGGGTGCTGTTCGAACTGCCGCTCGTGAATGCTGCCAAGGCGGCCATAAGCCCCTTCGAGGCCTGGCGCCGGGCGGGCCAGTTCGCGACGGTGGCGCCACTCCTGCTGACCCGCTCCCCCCTCTTCGCCGCCAAGGCCGGGCTCTTTCCGGGTAGCGTCTTCGTGATCGGTAGCGACACCGCAGTCCGCGTCGTCGACCCGCGCTTCTATGAGGGGGGTCTGGCGGGGGTGCAGGAGGCGCTGGGGGTGGTGCGCAGCTGCGGAGCCCGGTTCCTGGTGGCCCTCCGGCAGCACCGGGGCCGACTGCTCTCCCTTGGCGACGCTCCCGTTCCCGGCGGATTCGAGGACCTCTTCGAGGAACTACCAGCGGAGGCGTTCCGGCTGGATCTCAGCTCGAGCGAGATCCGCGAGGGTTGGTAGGGGAGCGGTCGGGCCTCGGCTCAGGAAGAGAGTGCCGACACCTCAGGCCCGGACGAGGAGTGAGTCTGCAACTCCCCAAACAGCGGACCCGCTACCCGTTCCGCAAGAGAAGCTCTTCAAACACCTTGTCGGCCGCCCGTCATATCCTGGAGGAGCCGACCTTGAACCCGCCGCTTGGCGCCGGTCAGGCAGCATCAGCGATTCGCGGTCACCTCTTCGGTCCGAAACTCTCTGATGCCTGTCCTGGTTATTTTCATCATGGCCTCACAGTTCGGGTCCGGGCACATCACCAGGTCGTCGGTCGCCATCCAGTCAGCTTCGTCGGTGACGCGCTGCTTGGCGGGGAGGAGGGGGAGCACGGCGGCCAGCGCATACAGGCTGAAGGTCTTTCCGTCGGGGATACGGATGTTCTCACCGGAGACCTCGAAGTAGTCGCCGAGGTGGTGGTTGCAGATCTCCTCGAGCCCCTCCTTCACCGCCACGATCTCGACCTTCAGGTCGTAGAGATAAAAGGTTCTTGGTGCCTTGCCCGTCATGCTGACTTGCTGTTGAGTTCGTAGTTCATGATCCGCCCATGCCTTCCCCCGAGGTCGCGTTCGAGCGCGTAGACCGCGCCGGGAATCTCGCCCAAGGTGGATCGCGCGCTCTCGATCCGGTCGAGTTCCCGCCCTGTTAGGGTAACGGTGTCACGCAGGGCGACGTGCCGGTCGAGATGGTCGGTGTTCCTCACGCCGACGATGCAGGCGCGCACCGCGTCCTGCTCAAGGCAGTAGGCGCTCGCCACGGTGGCGACATCTGTGCCCCGCTGCTCTGCGATGTCGCTCAGCACCTGCAGAAGCCCCTGGAAGGATTCCCAGTCGCCCATCTCTTCGAGCATCAGCAGGTACTTGGTCAGCGAGCGATTCTCGTAGGGTTCCTGAGGCTCGGGCCTGCTGAGATAGTGATTGGACAGGAGTCCCCCGGCGACACTTCCGTAGCAGAGGAGGGGGATGCCGTGCGCTTTCCCGAGGGCCGCGAGCCGACCTGCGGGTCTGCGGTCGATGACGGAGTACTGTGTCTGGATCGAGGCGACGGGGACGCCGCAGTCGAGGATCTCCTCGGTGCGCTCCACGTCGAAGTTGGTCAGACCGATCTCTGTAATTCTGCCCTGCTTCTGGAGCTGGCAAAGGGTATCGAGCACCCCGAGGTAGCCGGGTACCCGGTAGTCCCACCAGTGAAACTGCACCAGGTCGAGGCGTTTGGTGCCCAGTCGCGATAGGGAGCGGTCGATTGCGGCCTCGGTCTGCTCCGGGCTCAGTGTGGGGAGCGTTGTGAGGTCGGGGACGTACTTGGTGTGGATAAACAGCTCTCGGCTGCTCAGGCCGTTCGCCCGGATGAAGGTCCCGAGCAGCGCCTCGACGCCGGTGTAGATATCGGCGCAGTCGAAAACCCGGAATCCCGCCTCGTAATAGGCCTCTAAGGCATCGAACGCAGAGCGCCCTCCAGAGTCGCCGTGGCCCTCGGAGAGTTGCCAGCAACCGACGATGATTCGGTCGACGTAGTCGAGCATTAAGGGACTCTACCCGGAAACTTGAGATCACAAGCTGGGCTAAGAGAGTCTGGTATTGGGGAGTCCCAAAGGCGCGTCCGCCCCCATGAGTTTCTGCTGGTGCCGTTCGTCGTCAGCATGCTGAGCGGTTTGGTGTTGTCGGGTGTATTCATCCTGTTTATCCTGCCGACGTTGGTAATGTTTGCCGAGGGGTTCCGGGAATAGAGAGTAGGGTCATCAGGGCCGGCTGCGGCTATCAAGGTGCAGGACAGGGCAGCATCTGAGAACGTCCGAATCTGCGTCTCTACCGACAGAGACTTGTCTCCCTGGAGATCACCTGTGAAATACGTTGGGACGGATAGCCGAGTTGGCTAGAGACGGTGGACCGATCCCACCGGTCCTCACTTCCGGCAGCTTCTTGGAGCAGATCGTCTTTCAGGTCTTGTGGGGGGCTGATAGGGACGCTCTGCTGTGCAGTGACTCGGACCGATCGTTGTGCATCTCCCCCGAGCGCTCGCGCTACGGTTCGGCGCTGGTCCTCTGCTACACTCGTGGGCATGGAGCCCTATTGGGTGCGAGGAATCCGCGGCGCCACGACGGTCGAGGCTGACGAGAGCGAACTGATCCTCGAGGCGACAGAGGAGTTATTGGTCGCCATGCTCGACGCGAACGGTATCGAGTCATACGAGTGTATCGCCGCCATCTTCTTCACTACGACGCCAGATCTCGTGAGCGTCTTCCCTGCGGAGGCCGCCCGCCAGCTAGGTATGAACCTTGTGCCCCTCCTATGTAACCAGGAGATACCCGTTCCGGGCAGGTTGACCCACGTCATCCGGGTGCTGATGCAGGTCAATACCCGTAAGAGGCAGGTCGAGATGAAGCACATCTACCTGCGCCGTGCCAGCAGCCTGCGACCCGACCTCGTCAGTGCACAGTAACTCCCGCTCGCCGCTATAGCGGCGGCTCTAGGCACCCGCGAAGGAGAGCGACTCGATCTCGAGCATGGGTGCGCCGATGGCTCCCGCGGTAAAGTGCCACTCGGATTCGTCACCGACCGCAGACACCCGCTTCAGCAGTTCGAAGAGATTCCCCGAGATCGCGAAGTTCTCGACCGGGTAGCGCTCATCTCCCTCGATCTTGATGCCGAACGCCTGAAGAGATAGGTCCCCGGTGATGGGGTTGGCACCGGCGTGAAGGCCCAGCAGGTCGGTGACGAGGACGCCCTCGACGAGGTCGACCCCCTCCCCGGTTTGGAGCGAGAGATTTGAGAAGCCGACACCGAGGGTGCTTCGGTAGGAGCGGGAGGCGTGCCCGGTATTCTCATGGCCAGCCTTCCTGGCCGTATAGCTATTGTGCAGGAAGCTGCGCAGGACGCCGCGTTCGATGAGGGTGACGGCCCGGGCCGGAGTCCCCTCACTGTCGAAGGGGCGGCTGGCCAGACCGTCGCTGAGCGTGGGGTCGTCCACGAGGGTGATCCGGTCGGAGGCGACCTCCTCTCCGAGCCTGTCGGCGAAGCGACTCTTGCCCTCGATCAGCGCCTTCCCACTGAGGGCTCTCGTAAGCACCCCGAGCAGCTGGGCCACAACGCGCGGCTCGAGGTAGGCGCGGTAGAGGCCCGTCTTTAGGGGTCGGGCCCCTAAGTGGCGGGCAGTCGTCTCGATCATCTTCTGGGCCGTGGTCATCGGATCCAGGGCGTGGAACTCCTTCTCGACCGAGATGTCTACTCCCTGCTTGATGCTCTCGCCCTCTTGCATGACGAGTGACGAGATCAACCCGGCGAATCCGTTACGGTAGCCCCCCTCAGCCCCGTTCGTGGAGGCCAGCTCTTCCAACACCTCACGCTCGGTGTAGTGGGTGATCCAGACCTGCTTGGTGCGCTCATCCTCCCGCAGGGCCTGCTCGAGTTCGATCGCCCGCTCCCCCTTCTCCGCAAGGGGGGCGCTGAGGCCTTCGGAGATGAGGTCCCGGTGGCCTACGGAGCTGCCTTCGGGCAGGAATCCGTCGTCGGCGCTGGACAGTTCCGCATTCTCCCGAGCCTCGTGGAGGATCCAGTCGAGCGCCTCCTCGGTCTTCTCCTCGCTGTAGGCGTACCCGAAGCGGCCGCCGACCACGACCCGGATTCCTACCCCCCCCTGCGACGCCCGGGTGATCTCGGAGAGGTTGCCACCGAAAGAGTTGAGGGTCAGCTCGCGGGATTCGGTGGCCAGGACCTCCACCTCGAGGCTCATGGCCCTGGCTCTGGCTAGCAGATAGGCCTTGGCTTCATTGAAGGTCACGCCTCACCTCCGACCACGATCTCATCGATGAGAAGGTGCGGTTGGCCGACCTCGACCGGCAGTGAACCCGAAAGGCTGCCGCACATGCCGGGGGCGGTCTCTAGGTCGGGCGAGACCGCCTGAATGCGCTGGATGGAGTCGGGTCCCTTGCCGACCAGCATGGCCCCACGCACCGGCTCGGCGACCTCTCCATTGCGGATCATGTAGCCCTCGCGGACCGCAAAGTTGTACTCGCCGGAGCCGGGATAGACCTGGCCGCCCCCCATGGTCTTGGCGTAGAGCCCCAGTTCGATGCCGGAGAAGAGTTCCTCCTTCGGGGTCTCGCCGGGGGCGATAAAGGTGTTGCGCATCCTCGAGGTAGGGGCGAAGGTGTAGTCCTGGCGTCTGCCGGAACCTGTGGGTCGGTAGCCGGTCATGAGCGCGCCCACGCGGTCCACCATGTAGGACTTGAGGAGGCCCCGCTCGATCAGCACGGTCCGCTCAGTCGGGAGGCCCTCGTCGTCGAATTCCGACGAGCCCCAACCGTGGGGGGTAGTACCGTCGTCGATATAGGTCACGGTGGGGCTCGCGACCTGTTCTCCTAGGAGGTCGGAGAGCGCGGAGGCCTTCTTCGCCACCGAAGTGGTCTCCAGCAGGTGCCCGAGCGCTTCGTGGAAGATCACCCCCCCGAAGGCGTTGCCGATCACGACCGGCATCGTCCCCGCCGGCGCCCGGCTCCCCTTCAGGTTGGTCATGGCCATCTCCGCAGCGGTCCTTCCCACCTCGGCGGGGGAGAAGATGTCGAACAGCTCGAGGCCCTTCGATAGTCCGGGGCCGTGCGAGCCGGTCTGAGTGTCGCCGTCTGCGCTAGCGATCACCATGGCGTTCATCCGGCTCCGTACCCGGCGATCCTCCACCCATAGCCCCTCCGAGTTGGCGATCACCACATCCTGTTCCCACTCGAGATAGCTCGATTCGACCTGTTTGACCTCGGGTCCGACCCGCGCCCCGCCGTCGAGTTCGAGGAGGCGCTCGAGGCGGTAGCGCTTGGGCTTGGTGTCGAACGGGTCGGCAGGTTGGTGAAGGCCTTTCACTTGATGCCTTCGGAAGTCGAGGCCGCCGCCACCTCTGGCGTTTACGCTCCCTGCCCTCCCCTTCAGCCTGGCGAGTGTGTCGGCTAGCTCGACCAGGGATTCCCGGTCGAGATCGTTCGTGTAGGCGTAGACCACATCGGTCCCGTAGAGGAGTCGGAGGCCCGCGCCGTACTGTATGCCGCTGGTCGCTTCCTTGACCTCGCGATCGATGATTCGTAGGGTACGCCGGTGCCACCGTTCCAGGTAGAGTTCGGCGAAGTCGGCGCCGTGCGAGCGGGCCGTGGCGAGAACGGATTCGGCGGTCTTCGTATCGATCATGCTGCCAGTTTAACGGGAAACACCGACGACGGGCGATACCACCTGCATCGCTATATTGACTGATATTTGGAGTGAGGTGAGTCGGCCCGAGTTCGTCACCGCGAGAGGACTCCCTCATCCGGTGCGTGGCCCCGCTAGGGGTGCTGGCAAGAGTTTGTTGATTCCCTGTTGCGCCCCCAGCACAAGCGGACTCCTTACTAGCTTCACCAACGCCACCTTAGCTTTCGACTTTACCCAGCCGCTTCGAAGTCCTTTAGTATACCTGCCGTTCGGCACGCTCTTTGGCGGCTTGGGAGTAAAGGGCCAGTCAGCAGCCCCGGAATACACTTGGCGAAGTGCCCGATACGCGATGCCTTTCTACATAGGTGGAGTATTGTTATCCTGATATTTATATTCTTTTTTCTTGGATCAAGTAGCGAACGACGTAGTTTGCAGTAACCGCATGACGAACCGGAGAGGTGTGTATGGGACAGTCAGGGGTAAAGACAAGGGGTGTCAAGCGGCAAAGTCGAGTGCAGAGAGGTATGTGGCGAGGTGCGTGATGGCCTCCAGATGACCCCCGAGCTCATGCTCGATCTTGCGCGCAAGGCGGCAGAGCTTGTAGTGGGGCGGATCGAAAGCCTGCCTGGAGAAGATGCCTGGGATGGAGAGTTCCAGCAGGAGCTCAGGGCCCGGTTGATGGAGGATCCACCCGAGGATGGCCGGCCAGCGGTGGAGGTCATTGAACGGGCCGCGCGCGAGATCCTCCCGGTCGCGGCGCGGCTGGATCACCCCCGTTGCTTCGCGTTTGTCCCGTCGTCGCCCACTTGGCCTGGGGTGTTGGCCGACTTCATGGCCGCCGGGTACAACATCAACCAATGCACTTGGCTGACCGCGAGTGGTCCGAGCCAGCTCGAGTTGGTCGTCATCGACTGGTTCCGGCGCTGGCTCAGCTATCCAGAGAGCGCGGGCGGGCTTTTGACGAGCGGGGGCTCGGCGGCCGCCGTCGACGCCTTCGTCGCGGCTCGGGAAGCGGCGGGCCACCCCGAGCGCGCAACCGTGTACATGAGCGACCAGAGCCACAGCGCGCAAAGCCGGGCGGCGATGATCGTCGGCGTTCGGCCGGAGTGCGTACGTATGATTCCGAGCGACGAGCACTTCCGTTTGGATATGGAGGCACTCATACGGGCCGTGACCGAGGACCGCGCTGCGGGGTTCAATCCCATGGCAGTGTGCGCCAACGCTGGCGAGGGCAGCACTGGGGCTATCGATCCGCTCGAAGCGATGGCAGACTACTGTGAGGCGGAAGGCGTCTGGCTGCATGTCGACGCCGCGTACGGCGGCTTTGCGATCATAACCGAGAAGGGCAAAAGACTCTTGCGCGGGATCGAGCGCGCCGATTCGATCGGGCTAGATGCGCACAAGTGGTTCTTCCAGCCGTATGAGGTTGGCGGCCTTCTGGTGAAGGATGCAAGCACGCTTGAGAACGCCTTTGCAGTCCGACCCGATATCCTCCAGGATACGGTGTGGGGTGCGAACCACCCTAACTTTGTGGATCGCGGCTTGCAACTGAGCCGCTCGGCTCGGGCCTTGAAGATCTGGATGTCGATCCAGACCTTTGGTATGGCTGCGTTCCGGCGGGCAGTGTCGAAGGGGATGGAGTTGGCCTCACGGGCCGAGGAGTATATCCGGGCGAGTCCGATCCTGGAGATCTTGAACCCGGCGTCGCTGGGGAACGTGTGCTTCCGGGTCAACCCCATGAACACCGACCTCGACGAGGAAGCCCTGGAGGAGATCAATAGGAGCATTCTCGCTCGCGTCTTTTGGGAAGACCGTGCGCTCATGTCATCGACGCTTCTCCACAAGATGTTTTCGCTCAGGCTCTGCATCATCAATCACACCACGACCTGGGACGACGTGCGCGAGACACTGGAGGCCGCCGAGCGATTCGGGATGGAGGCGTTAGCTCGTTAAACCAGATGAGGTTGGGGAGACTACCATGAGCATGAAGTCCATAAAATGGCAAGCTTTGGGGGATTATGCTAGGGCTAGTTGGCACCTTAAACTCTGTGCATGCCGGAACGGTCATGCAGTCCTCGGCCTGCAAGTCTGGGCGATTGCTATCTAGCTGGTGACAACGAGCCTCAAGGGTGTCAAGCAGTATGGAAGCTGCACAGCGACCTGGACATCACCCAAGAGTCGGCTTGGCACTTGGCCCACCGGCTGCGTGAGCGACGACAGCTAGCCGCTCATGGGGCTAGTAGAGACCGACACTAACTACTTGAGTGGTAAGGAGCGCAACAACCACGAATCCAGGCGGCTCCACGCGGGCCGTGGATCGGTAGAAGACCGACCGCCGTAGTGCCGGGTCCTGTCCCCAGTCCTTTGCAGCACCAACCTAGTGGGTGGAGCCACTGCCTTCAGTCAGAACTCGCTCGGCTCTACGGCCTTCTCAGCACCTCTGCAGATCCCGTGACCTCTAGGGTCGCTCCCACTCACACTCCATCATCGACACCAGCCAATTGTCCTCCAGGTACTCGGTTTCGTAGCTGCAACTCCCGGTAACATCGGCGAACTTACCGCTGCCGCCCAGGAGCTGCCAACGGCCCTCGCCCCCTTGCCCAGCCCCGATGCCGCCCAGAGTACGCTGCGCCAGCGAGAACAGCTCTTCGCCGGCAGCGTTAATGGTGACGCACGGTGCCTCGAGCTCCAGCCCCGCTTCATCCTGCTTTGCGTAGACCATGCAGGTCACGCGGCCGTGCTCGCCCGCCACGAACGGACCGCCGCTGCTCTCAAGGACCGTGCTCGTTCCCTCGAGGGCACCACCGGTGATCGTCTGGCCTGCGAATTCGAAGGTGGTGTAGTTGTGCTGCCAGACTCGGATCATCCTGAAGGTACCGGTCTCGGCGATGGCCATCGCTGCCAGAGAGAGGACCACGACCCCGGCTAGCGCCACGGTCAGTGCGGGACGGATTCTTCGGGTCCACTGCACAGCTTGTAGAACAATCGGTTTCATAAAAGCCCTTACCCTTCTGGGGGATTTCGAACCGCGAGCTTAGTTCCTCACAGGTCCCGTCCCTACTGTAGCCTCTTGCCCACCGGCATGCTACCGGTAAGTCGCTAGTGCCCACCCCAGCTTGAGATGCTGCGGTTCCCCTTCGTACCTTGCAAACAGAGTGGGCTGCCCCGGTCCCAATCGGCCCGCACCAGGTCAATCCTCCCACTCTCGAACGGGGACGAGCTCACCGCCGTCGACCACCGCCTGAGTGACCTTGTGTCCCCGGTTGGTGGTGACCTCAAGGGTGGCTTGGTCCAGAGTCTCGGATCCCACCAGAACCTTGCGGACGAAGTAGCCTCCGGGAGCGGCGCTCATCTCGCTCGTCTTCGAGAGGCGAACCCGGATGACCTCCCGTTTCTTGCTGGTCAGGACCCTGGCTAGCAGGAAGTTCCCTTCATCCTTGAAATTGGGATTCTGTCGTCGAAACAGCCCGAACATGGAGCTATTGTAGCCTAAGCGCATGACTCTGCTTTCCGGGCGGCGGGGGCTCTGCTGTGTCCCCTGACGCCTGTCGGGATCTCCTTGAGGAGGCGTTCCGGGCCGCCGTGGCTGCTGCAATGCCGGATAACATCCTGGCTCCACACCTTCCCCCCAGGCCCCAGGGAAGATTGATCGTGATCGGTGTAGGCAAGGCTGCAGCGTCCATGGCCCAGGCGGTCGAGGCGCACTACGGAGATCATGTCGAAGGTGCCGTGATCACTCGCTATGGGCACGCCCTTCCGACGCACTCGATCGATGTTCTGACGGCAGGCCATCCCGTGCCTGACACGGCGGGGGAGGTGGCGACCGAGCGACTTCTGGGCCTGCTGGCGGGTCTCGGCGAGGACGACCTGGTCCTGATTCTTCTCTCTGGAGGGGGGTCCACCCTCCTGACCGCACCCGACGGGATCACCCTCGAACAGAAGGCGGACCTTACCCAATCCCTCCTCCGCTGCGGAGCCGACATTCACGAGATGAACTGTGTCCGCAAGCACCTCTCTCGGGTCAAGGGTGGTCGCCTGGCAGTTGCCGCCCATCCGGCTCGCGTTCTCACCCTGGTGATCTCGGATGTGGTCGGTGACGATCTTAGTGTCATCGCCTCAGGCCCTACAGTGGCCGACCCCACCACCTTCGGGAACGCGCTCGACGTTCTCGACAGATACGGTCTGGTGGCTCCGGAGGCTCGCAGGCGGTTTGTTCAGGGGATACGCGGTGAGTTGCCCGAGACGCTGAAACCCGGTGATTCTCTGTTCGATAACTGCGAGACGAAGCTCGTCGCAACGAACCAGTTGAGCCTCGAGGCGGCCGCCAACCGATTCGCGGCGGCCGGGGTCCGAGCCCATATCCTGAGCGCTGGGGTTACCGGAGAGGCCCGTGTCGCCGGGGGTGTTCACGCCGCTATCGCCAGGCAGGTCCTCACCCGAGGCCAACCCTTCCGACCCCCCTGCGCCCTCCTCTCGGGGGGTGAGACGACGGTGAGGGTCCGCGGCTGTGGGCGGGGCGGCAGGAACGGAGAGTTCGCTCTCGGGCTGGCCCTCGACCTCCCACCCTGCGCCCCCACCTTTGCCCTCGCGGCAGATAGCGACGGTATCGACGGGAGTGAGGGCAACGCTGGGGCCTGGGTCACGCCCGATCTCTTCCGCACTGTTCCCCGGGACCGCGCGCGCCGACTGCTTGAAGACAACGATAGCTACACCCTGTTCGAGGAGGCAGATCATCTCCTGTTTACGGGGCCGACCCATACCAACGTGAACGACCTGCGCTTCGTGCTGATGCTTGATAGTTGAGCCGGTCCCTTTGGATGGGGAACTATATACTTTGGTATATAAGCCCCTATACTTTGATACCCGAGAGATTTGCCCAAGGCGGCGCCGCGAGGGGAAATGCCCATACCCGACACACGGCGCCGCCACTGGACAGCCTGTAGGGTAACTGTGTCCGGGCTTGTTCGTCCGAGGCGTTGACCAGGGGAAAGCGGCAGGAGTATCCTGCACTCGACCTACAGTACAGAGCACGGGTAGCTCCCTGATGGTCAGATTGAGCCCGGTGATTGCAGTCACCGGGCTCGTTACCGTCTTACGGGGAAACTACGGCCGGCGACAGGTTCCGGTTAAGCTCCGCTTTCGGGCCGAATCAGGCGATTATTTCGCCCTTCGGATACGCCCGGGCGATCAGGGGGAAGAAGGATAGATGCCGGATGTGACTACGAAAACCTGGTCCCGACCTGGCAACCGGAAGCCTGTGGCGTACGCGATCTTCGGCGAACCGGTCTCCTCGTCGCCCTCCACCGCCGGGTTGTCGAACATGTACTCGACGTAGCCGCCGCCCGCCTCGCCTGCCGCCAGCAACTCCCGGAGGTAGCGGACGCCGTTTATGTCCTGTCGGTCTATGTCCTCGAACTGCAAGCCCTCGAACCGCAGAGGAAACCCTCCGTGGAAGAGCGTGTACCCGTCGGTGCTGATAACGAAGACGTAAACCGCGCCCGATTTCCAGTCGCCGCCCTCCTGGCGTAGGGCGTTCTTCGTGTTCCCCAGCTCGCGCATGCCCGGCGTCAGCATGGCGTCTCGGTACGCCTTCGCTGCCGCCTTGACGAAGGTGGCCAGCGTCTCCCGGTCCACCACCTCGGCGGCCGTCACCTCAGGGCGCGGCAGCGGGGTGATTTCAACCGGTACCGTGGACAGGTCCTGCGAGAAGCCTCCGACCACCACCAGCCTCTGTCCGGTCAGACCCGAAGTGTACTGGACGGAGTAGGCTACCTGATCGGTGTCGTCCCAGCGGTAATCAACAAAGTCGCCGCCCCGCTCGGCTGCGGCGAGCATCTCCTGAACCACCGGTCTGCCGTACTCATCCTCGATGGCGATCACCAGCTTGTTCTCCGAGGTCGGATCATCGCCGTGAATCAGGACGTTTCCGTTCGGCGTCAGAATCGTCAAGAAGAGGGAACCCGACTTCCACTGACCCTCGGCCCGAAAGATATCGCGCAGCCGCGCTATCTCCGTGAGCGTCGTGATGCCCTCCAGGTAGTTCTTCGCGCCCTCGACAAATGCCCTCAGCGCGGGGCGGTCCGTCACATCATTTGCAGTGATCCGATCGTCTGCATGAACCGACGCGCTCGCCAGCAGGACGAACGCCGAGAACGACGCGAGTGCCGCTTTTTTCATGCTCTTGGCTCCTTCTTGATATCGCCATCCGGCAAATCCTCTGGCACTACCGGAAACCTCTCTGCGAGCATACCCGCGAGCAGATTTCGGCACAGTGTACACATATCAGGCCCGTCCTCGCTGCTCGGTAGCAGGCGCGACGAGTAGTTTCCGCAGGCTGCCGTGTTGGTTTCCGGCCTGAGCAGGTGAACCAATCCCGCGCCGCCGCTGGGCGGGATCAAAAACGGCTGCGGCATGCTTCCTCGGTAACTCATAGGCGGAAGATACGGCCCGTCGGAGTAGTTGACAACCCTGCCCGGAGCAAGCACGGTGGGTACTCAACTATATAAGCCCCTTCGGATGGCCCCCTGGTACTGGTACGCTCTTAAGGGTCGTGGGGTCTATCCTTCCTGCTAACCGGGCCAACATTGAAAGGGCAGCCGACCTGCTAATCCGGGGGCATCTGGTGGCCTTTCCGACCGAGACCGTATACGGCCTGGGAGCTGTAGCGACGAGACGAGAGGCGGTCCAGCGACTCTTCGAGGCGAAGGGTCGGCCCCCGGACCATCCGGTGATCGTGCACCTGGCTCGGGCTGGGGAGATTGATGAGTGGTGCAGCCAGGTGCCCGCTGCCGCCCGCGCCCTGGCCGACGCCTTCATGCCGGGCCCGCTGACCCTCGTTCTCCCGAGGGCGCCGCACGTCTCCACTGCCCTCACGGGGGGGCAGGAGACTATCGGCCTAAGGGTGCCTTCGCACCCCGTTGCTGCGGAGCTGCTGTCCCTGGTCGGGGGCGGGGTCGCAGCACCATCAGCGAACCGCTTCGGCCACGTGAGCCCGACCGCAGCGCGTCACGTCGAGGACGATCTCGGCGACTGCGTGGACGCCATCCTCGACGGCGGTCCTAGCAACGTCGGCCTCGAGTCAACCATCGTCGACCTGAGTGGGGAGAGACCGCGACTCCTTCGGCCCGGCGTTGTGACTGAGGCAGATCTCTGCCAGGTTCTCGGCCACCCCCCCCTCCCTTCAGGGGGCTCGGCGCCGCGGGTGCCGGGAACCCTCGAACGTCACTACGCTCCATCGACGCCGGCCCGACTGGTCTCGACAGCAAGGCTGGAGTCGGGCGAACTTGGCCCCGGTCGCTACGGAGTGCTGGCGAGGACGAGTGAGCTGCAGGGCTTCCGCGGCGACTGGTGCGTCATGCCGAAGGGTCCCTCCGGCTACGGCCGGCAGCTCTATGCCCGGCTCCGCGAGTTCGATCGGAAGGGTCTCTCGGCGATCCTGATCGAGGAGGTGCCGGAGGCCCCAGAGTGGAGGGCGATTCGGGATAGGCTGGTGCGCGCCACGCGGAGGTAGTGGTGGACGATCAGATCTGCTAGGTTGTCCCCGCATACCGAACCCCCGAGCGGATGGCCACCTTTGCGCGGGGAGCGAAACATTCGGTGTCGTCGTCGCCGGGACCGGAGGGGCGGCACATCTGCGAAGACCTGAACCGAGTTGCCGACTTGATTTTTCCTGATTCGGGATGCTAAACTAGCTAGGTTTGTGGCCCCCCTGGCTTGCAACGATGAGTCCGGGGGTTGGTTTGCGTCTAGAGGGCACATTATTCAGTGGCCCTCCTGCTAGGGTTCATCCGCTAAGACTTTAGCCGAGATCTGAAAGAGAGTGATTACGCTGCCGACTGTAAATCAGCTACTACGTAAGGGGCGCAGGAAGCTTCCCAAGAAGAACAAAACCCCGGCCTTGAAGGGCAGCCCGCAGCGCCGTGGGGTCTGCACGGCGGTCAAGACCCAGACCCCGAAAAAGCCCAATTCGGCGCTTCGGAAAATCGCCCGGGTTCGGCTCTCGAGCGGCTATGAGGTGACCGCCTACATCCCAGGCGAGAAGCACAATCTGCAAGAGCACTCGGTGGTGCTCATCCGCGGTGGGAGGGTTAAGGATCTCCCCGGAGTGCGCTACCACATCGTCCGTGGGGCGCTCGACGCTCAGGGAGTGGACATAGGTCGCTTCGTGCAGAGGAACCAGGGTCGGAGCAAGTACGGCACCAAGAAGCCGAAGGGATGAGGGCCTAGATGGCACGCAGGAGAAGGGCCGAAATCCGGAAACTCGATCCAGATCTCGTCTACAGCGATACCACGGTCACAGCCTTCATCAACAAGCTGATGCGCGATGGCAAAAAGAACCTGGCTAGGCAGATATTCTATAGTGCCTGCCGCCTCATCCAGGAGCGCAGCGGTCAGGAGCCTCTGAAGGTGTTCCGGCAGGCCCTAGAGAATGTCCGGCCTCGGATCGAGGTCAAGAGCCGCCGAGTTGGGGGCTCCACCTATCAGGTTCCCGTCGAGGTGGCTCCGCGCCGGGCGCAGTCGCTCACCCTTCGGTGGTTGGTTGCCGCCTCCGATGCTCGTCCCGAACGTACCGCAGTTGGGCGGGTTGCAGGTGAGCTACTGGACGCCTCTGGTGGGCGCGGCGGCGCGGTCAAGAAACGCGAGGATGTCGAGCGGATGGCGGAGGCCAACCGGGCCTACGCCCACTACCGCTGGTGAAGGAGAAAGGGGAATCCCTTCGCGCCTGCTAGCTGGGAAGGCCGGCAGGCGTTTTTCGGGAGCACGGTATGCTAACCCAGACCAAGGTCGATCTCGGCAAGACCCGTAACATCGGGATCGCAGCCCACATCGACGCTGGCAAGACGACGCTCACAGAGCGGATTCTCTACTATACGGGTCGGATTCACAAGATCGGCGAGACCCACGATGGCGCGGCCCAGATGGACTGGATGGCCCAGGAGAAGGAGCGGGGTATCACCATCACCTCGGCTGTGACCCAGACCTTCTGGGACGACACGCGGATCAATATCATCGATACACCAGGTCACGTCGACTTCACCATGGAGGTGGAGCGCTCGATGCGGGTCCTCGATGCGGCGATCGCTGTATTCGACGCTAGTCAGGGTGTCGAGCCGCAGTCCGAGACCATCTGGCGTCAGGCGGATAGATACCGGGTCCCACGGATCGCGTTCGCAAACAAGATGGACAAGACCGGTGCCGACTTTCAATTGGTTCTAGACTCGATGAGTGAGCGGCTCGGCGCGAACGCCGTTCCGATTCAGTGGCCCATCGGTGCAGAGACCGACTTCGTCGGTCTCATCGACCTGGTTGACCGGAAGGCGTACTTCTTCAACGACGACCTCGGCCTCGATGTCGTCGTCAGCGACATCCCGCCCGAACATGCGGAGCTAGCTGAGGAGAAACGGTCGTTGATGATCGAGAAGCTGGCCGACGTCGGTGACGAGATCGCCCTGCTCTACCTCGAGGGTGAGGACATCCCCGTCGACTTGATCCAGGAGGTCCTGCGAAAGGGGACGGTGGAGCTTAAGATCTTCCCGGTCCTTGCGGGCTCGGCCCTCAGGAACAAGGGCGTGCAGCGCGTACTCGACGCTGTGACCCTCTATCTCCCGAGTCCACTCGACATCCCTGCCATCCGGGGCGTGATTCCCGGGAGCGGTGAGGAGGGGGTGCGGCCAGCCGATGAGGAGAGTCCAGCCGCCGCACTGGCCTTCAAGATCATGACCGACCCCTATGTCGGGCGGCTCACCTTCGTGCGGGTCTACTCCGGCGTTCTGAAGTCCGGTTCCTATATCTACAACGTCTCGCAGGGCAAACGGGAGCGGATCGGGCGACTCATGAAGATGCACGCCAACCACCGCGAGGAGGTCGATCAGATCGGCGCTGGCGACCTCGGCGCGATTATCGGGTTCAAGGATACCACCACGGGCAACACGCTGACCGATCCCAATCACCCCATCACGCTCGAGACCATTGAGGTGCCGGAACCGGTCATCACCGTGGCCATAGAGCCGACCTCGAAGGCCGATCAGGATAAGCTCTCTTCAGGGCTCACCAAGCTTACTGAGGAGGACCCCACCTTCCGGGTCGAGACCGACGCAGAGACCGGCCAGACGAAGATCTCGGGGATGGGCGAGCTTCACCTTGAGATCATCGTCGATCGCCTCCGGCGTGAGTTCAACGTCAACGCCAACGTCGGCGCCCCCCAGGTGGCCTACCGCGAGACCATTACCCGGTCGGTCGATGTCGAGGGTAGGTTCGTTCGGCAGACCGGGGGTCGCGGACAGTACGGTCATGTGAAAATCACCGCCGTGCCCCTTGCCCGGGGTGCGGGCTTCGAGTTCGAGAACAGCGTCGTGGGTGGGACCGTGCCGCGGGACTATATTCCGGCCGTGCAGAAGGGTGTTGAGGCGGCGCTACAGAACGGCCCCCTGTTGGGCTTTCCGATCGTCGACTTGAAAGTCACACTCTATGACGGCTCCTACCACGAGGTGGACTCCTCCGAGATGGCCTTCAAGATCGCTGCTTCGATGGCAGTTCGCGAAGTCATGGCCCAGGGGGCTGCATCTGTCCTCGAGCCGGTTATGCGGGTCGAGGTAGTCACCCCCGAGCGGTACATGGGTGACGTGATCGGTAACCTCAATGCCCGGCGCGGTCGGATCCAGAGCATGGAGCCGCGCGGCACCACTCAGGTCGTGAACGCCTATGTTCCACTGTCGGAGATGTTCGGATACGCCACCGACCTGCGCAGTCTGAGCCAGGGCCGCGCAACCTTCTCAATGTTTCTCGATCATTACGCGGCGGTTCCTAAGAATATCCAGCGGGAGCTGGTAAAGCACTAGAAGGAGTCTGGAGGAGAGCCATGGCGAAGGCGACGTTTGAACGGACCAAGCCACACGTTAACGTAGGGACGATCGGGCATGTTGATCATGGGAAGACGACACTAACGGCGGCGATCACCTTTGCTGCTGCTGCGGCAGATCCGAGTGTTGAGACCCAGAGCTATGATCAGATCGATAAGGCGCCTGAAGAGAAGGCCCGCGGGATCACCATCAACACTGCCCATGTCGAGTACCAGACCGGGAGCCGGCACTATAGCCATGTCGACTGTCCCGGCCATGCCGATTACGTGAAGAACATGATCACTGGAGCCGCCCAGATGGATGGAGCGGTCCTGGTGGTGAGCGCTGCCGATGGGCCGATGCCGCAAACGCGGGAGCACATCCTGCTCGGTCGCCAGGTGGGCGTTCCCTACATCGTGGTGTTCATGAACAAAGAGGACATGGTGGATGACGAAGAGCTGTTGGAACTTGTGGAGCTAGAGGTACGCGAACTCTTATCGAGGTACGAGTTTCCCGGGGACGATATTCCGGTGATCCGGGGAAGCGCACTGAAAGCGCTGGACGCTCTGAACGCGAATCCGAACATGCAGCGCGGGGAAGATGAGTGGGTTGATCGGATCTGGGAGCTTCTGGATGCGATCGATAACTACGTACCCACTCCGGAGCGGGATGTGGACAAGCCGTTCTTGCTGCCGGTCGAGGATGTGTTCACGATCACGGGTCGGGGGACAGTTGCGACGGGACGGGTAGAGCGGGGAACGGTGAACACGGGGGAAGAGGTGGAGATCGTCGGTTTGAGGGAGACCACCAAGAGCGTAGTGACGGGTGTAGAGATGCACCGGAAGACGCTGGGTCAGGGGATAGCCGGTGACAATGTCGGGGTGTTGTTGCGAGGTGTGGCCCGGGATGAGATCGAGCGTGGCCAAGTGCTGGCGAAGCCGGGTTCGATCACACCGCACACCGAGTTCAGGGGGAGAGTATACGTGCTGAGCAAGGAGGAGGGGGGTCGTCACAGCGCGTTTTTCTCAGGCTACCGACCGCAGTTCTACTTCCGCACTACCGACGTGACCGGGATAGTGACGCTGCCCGCCGATGTGGAGATGGTGATGCCTGGGGACACGGTGGAGTTGTCGGTCAGTCTGATCAAGCCGATCGCGATGGAGGAAGGGTTACGCTTCGCAATTCGTGAGGGTGGTCGTACTGTCGGTGCCGGTGTCGTTACCCAAGTCGCTAAGTAGGACCCTTCCGCCACGTTCGGCTGCAAACGTTCCTGATGGTCTCTGAGCAGCCGCGCGTCCGCATTCGCGTCTGCTATGATGCTCCGATTGGGAGGTGCCATGGCAAGCGACGTACGAATTAAATTGCTGCTCGAGTGCTCCGAGTGCAAGCACCGCAACTACGCGACGCACAAGAACCGACGCAACACCCAGGGGAAACTCGAGCTACGCAAGTATTGCCCTTGGGGCCGGAAGCACACCTTGCACCGAGAGATAAAGGTTTAGGATGAACCGAATCCTTCAGTATCTTCGCAACTCCCGAGCGGAACTGAGTCGGGTGACTTGGCCGACCCGAAACGAAGTGATTCAGTCGACCCAAGCTACCCTGGTGTTTGTGCTCCTGACGGTATTCTTCCTGCTGATCGCGGACACTACCCTCGGCAACCTCATTGGGCTTGTCACCTGACCCCCCACATCCAGGGAATTTGGGAGAACCATGAGTATCGAGTGGTATGCGGTTCACACCTATGTCGGTCACGAGGAGAAGGTCAGGGAGAATATCCTTAACCGCGCTAAGTCTCTGGGCATTGCCGACCGTATCTATCAGGTCGTGGTCCCCACCGAAGAGACCGTCGAGCACGCCAGCAGCAGCAAGAAGGAGGTCGTCAACCGGAAACTATTTCCGGGCTACATCTTTATACAGATGGACTTGGGGGATAATCCCGACGAACCCAATGAATCCTGGGAGGTGGTGCGCTACACCCCGGGCGTGACCGGCTTTGTAGGTACGGCCACCCAGGCTATCCCTCTCTCGCGTGAAGAGGAGCAGCGCATGCTCGGCACTATAGGCATTACCGGATCGAAGGGGATCCCCAAAATCAAGAGCACCTTCTCGGTGGGTGACATGGTTCAGGTCATATCTGGACCGTTTGCCGACTTCATCGGGGTGGTCTCAGAGGCGAATCCGGAGCGGGGGAAGGTCAAGGTTTTGGTCTCCATCTTCGGGCGGGAGACGCCTGTCGAACTCGATTTCTCTCAGGTTGTAAGGACCTGATGGCAGCGATCTGAAGTTGGCGTCTGGCCCCCGCCACGAGCGCCACGTCTGGCAGGGGAGTTATAAGGAGGCACGATGGCGAAGAAGATTGCAGGGCTAGTGAAGTTGCAACTGCCGGCAGGTGGAGCGACGCCCGCCCCACCCGTCGGTCCCGCACTAGGCCAGTTCGGGGCAAACATTATGCAATTCGTCAAGGAGTACAACGCTGCGACTGCATCCCATGGCGACGCAATCATCCCGGTCGAGATCACGATCTATGCCGATCGATCGTTCAGCTTCATCACCAAGACTCCACCAGCTAGCTACCTGATTCGCAAAGAGGCCGGGATCCCAAAGGGCTCAGGCGAGCCAAACCGGGATAAGGTCGGAACACTCCAATGGGATCAGTGCATCGAAATCGGAAAGCAGAAGATGGCCGATCTCAACGCCAACGATGAGGTTGCTGCGGCACGAATCATCGCTGGCACCGCCCGTTCGATGGGCGTCGTCGTGGAGGGGGCACCCGATGCCTAGACATGGAAAACGGTACCGTGAACTCCGTGCGCGAATCGACCGCACAAAGGCCTACAGCCCGAACGAGGCTGTCGTCCTAGTCAAGGAGCTTGCAACAGCCAAGTTTGACGAGACGGTCGAGGCTCACTTCCGGCTCGGGATCGACCCGCGCAAGTCGGATCAGAACGTCCGGGGCACCGTGACCCTCCCTCACGGGACTGGTAAGAATATCCGGGTGCTCGCGATCGCTCAAGGGGATAAGGCAGCAGAGGCCAGAGAGGCAGGAGCTGACGAGGTGGGTGACGAAGAGGTCATCGAGAGGATTCTCGGTGGCTGGATGGAGTTCGATGCTGTGGTGGCCACCCCGAACATGATGGGACAGGTCGGTAGCAAGCTAGGCCGGACCCTGGGGCCGCGTGGGCTCCTTCCCAACCCCAAGTCCGGCACAGTCGGCATGAACATCGGAGAGATCGTAGGTCAACTCAAGGCGGGGCGAATCGAATTTCGCAGCGACAAGACCGGCGTGGTCCATACGCCGATCGGGAAGGCTAGTTTCGAGTCCGAGAAGCTTGCCGAAAACTTGCAGACATTCAAAACAGCACTCGAAGCTGCGAGGCCGGAGGCCGCGCGAGGCACCTTCGTGCGTAGCACCTATCTCACCTCGACTATGGGGCCGAGCGTGAGGGTAGCGGTCTAATCGATTGAGACACCCCACCCGGTGCATAGCAGTGGTGCGTCCCCCTACATGCGGAGCCACCCAGCAGCGCCATAATGGCGTTGGAGACAGCAGGGGCTTGCCAGGCTTAAAGATCCTGCCGAAGCGTCCGCGTTACGCTTCACGGCTGCACCTAATCGAGAGACGAGCGTTCAGTCTAAGTCAACTCAAGGATGAAGGTGACGATGGCCAGCCAAAAGAATGATGCAGCGGTATCGATGCTCAAGGGGGTACTCGCCGAGGCGAAGACCTTCTTTCTAGTGGACTACCAGGGTCTCACCGCTGGCGAGCTCAACGTGCTACGCGCCAAGGTGCGCAAAGCGGGCGGGCGGATTCTAGTCACCAAGAACACACTCATCAATGTGGTTCTCAAAGACAGCGGCATAGAGGGGCTTGCAGAGACTCTCAAGGGTCCCACAGCGTTGGTACTGGTCGACGATGACCCCGTCGGCCCCGCTAAGGTGCTAAGCGAGTTCGCGAAGGGCCACAACAAGGATCTGCCTATGCCCAAGGGCGGCCTGCTCCAGGGAGTCGTGGTCGCGGGTGAGGCAATCGACCGCATCGCTAAGCTACCTGGCAGAGTCCAGCTTCTGAGCGAGTTGGTGGGGGTCCTTCAGGCTCCGATGCAGCAACTCGTTGGGGCCCTTGAGGGACCGCAGAGGAACCTGGTTGGCGTCGTGACCAACTATTTAGAGAAGATCGAGGAGGCATAGGATGGCATTTGACAAAGACGCAATGGTTGAACAGCTCAGTGGGCTGACCGTTCTCGAGCTGGTAGATCTGGTAGAGTCGCTCAAAGAGAAGTGGGGCGTCGAGGCTACAGCCGTGATGTCGGTTGGAGCCGTGGCGACTCCCGACAGCGGGTCGGATAGTGGCGACGCCACAGAGGAGCAGACGGAGTTTACTGTCAGCATTCAGAGCGTTGGGGAGAAGAAACTTCAGGTCATCAAGGCAGTACGCGAAATCGTATCCGGCCTGGGCCTCAAAGAGGCGAAGGATCTGGTCGAATCCAACGGAGTCGTCCGGGAGGATATCGGCAAAGAAGAGGCCGAGGAGATCAAGGCGAAGCTCGAGGCTGCGGGAGCAACTGTCGACGTCAGATAGTTCTCCGAGTGCACTCTGGTCGGGGGCCAGCGTAAGCTGTCTTACCCCCTCCCTGCGGAGTTTGCGCTAGAGTGATTGTTTGTCTCTTCGTGACTCTGGTCATCGAGGACTTGCAAGGCTAGGGAGGAGAATGGAGAGTTGCGCGAATCCTAGTGGAACCCCAAGCCTCATCATTAGACTACAGAACCCTCTTTCAGGAAACAGCAGTTGCAGACGCACAACTATAGATAAAGACCTGCCGGATGTCAGCATCCAGCAGCCGGTGGGGGTGTCCTGAAATCGGCCCGATTCGAGTCGCCGAGTGCAGGCATTCGGGGCACTTCGCAATTCAGTGTAGTGCCGGTGCGAGAGGGTGTGTTCGGTGTTGCAAGAAGTGAGAGGTGAAGATGCGCGAGGTCCGGGCATTCGGCAGCATCCGTGAGGTCGTCAACCTGCCGAATCTCACCAACATTCAGATTGCGTCATACAAGCAGTTTTTGCAACTCGGTGTTGCTGCTGCCCAGCGAGAGAACGTGGGTTTGCAGGCCGCTTTCAAAGAGGTATTCCCGATCAACGAGACCGAGCGGGGGCGGCAGACCGGCCTGGTACTCGACTTTCTAGAGTACGCGCTCGACGAGCCCGAGTACTCTCCGGAAGAGTGCCGAGAGAAGGATCTGACCTATCACGCCGGTCTATTTGGGAAACTCCAGCTTGTTCACAAGGACACCGGTCTCATCAAAGAGGATCAGGTGTTCCTCGGTGATCTGCCCCTCATGACCGACGATGGCTCTTTCGTCATCAACGGTGCTGATCGGGTGATCGTCTCCCAAATCCACCGCTCGCCTGGCGTCTATTTCACAGCTGCATGGAAGGGAATGACCCGAAGTCTCACCGCTAGCATCATCCCTATGCCCAAGCGGGGGCCGTGGATCGAGATCGAGTTCGACAGTTCGGACGTGCTATGGATGAGGGTGAACAAGCGCAAGTTCCCATTTACCCTATTGCTCCAGATCCTCGGGTACGGTGACGAGCAGATCCGCGAACTGTTCGCTGAAAACGAGGAACTCGTCGACCCGACCCTCGAGGGTGAGAAAGCCTCGGGCATCACCCCCGACGAGGCGCTCCTGAGGCTATTCACGATCCTTCGCCCTGGCGATCCGCCCAAGGTCGACAAGGCCGCTAGCTACCTGTTCAGCCTGCTGGCCGACCCGCGACGTTACGACCTTGGGGAGGCTGGGCGGTTCAAGATGAATAGCAAGCTCGGCCTCAATTACGAAGCGAGCACACTGCTCGGGTATGAGGATGGTCAGTTCGTCGACTATGGCCTCGTACCCACGATCCAGTACCTAGTCAAGATCCGGGCGGGTGAAGAGGGTTACACCGAAGACGACATCGACCACCTTGGCAACCGCCGGATCCGGACCGTCGGGGAGTTGGTCGGTGATCAGATCAGGGTGGGCCTTGGCCGTATGGCCCGCGGGGTCCGAGAGCGGATGCTCCTCGGCAACCCTGATGCAGCGACGCCTCAGAAGCTGGTGAACAATCGGCCTATCGTGGCAGCGCTCCGAGAGTTCTTCGGACGGAGTCAGTTGAGCCAGTTCAAGGATCAGGTCAACCCGCTCTCCGAACTAAAGCATAAGCGCCGCATCTCTGCCCTCGGTCCGGGAGGGCTCACCCGGGAGCGCGCCGGGTTCGACGTGCGCGATGTCCACCGGACCCACTATGGGAGGATCTGCCCCATTGAGACCCCGGAAGGGGCCAACATCGGGCTGATCACGTCGCTAGCCTCGTACGCCCGCGTCAACGAACTGGGATTCATCGAGGCCCCCTATCGCAGGGTCTCGAAGGACAAGGTCACCGACGAGGTGGTCTATATGACGGCCCACGAGGAGGATGACTACATCATCGCTCAGGCGAATACGCCGCTCGACAAGAAGGGGGGGTTCGCGACCGACACCATCGTGGCTCGCAGACTGGGCGACCCGGTCTTCGCCTCACCTGCACAGGTCGATTTCATGGATGTCTCCCCAAAACAGATCATCTCGGTACCGACGTCACTCATCCCCTTCTTGGAGCACGATGACGCCAACCGGGCACTGATGGGATCGAACATGCAGTCGCAGGCCGTTCCGCTGATCCAGACCGAAGCACCGTACGTCGGGACCGGGGTCGAGGAGCGTGTCTCTCACGATTCGGGGACCGTGGTGCTTGCCGAGGAGGCTGGGACGGTCACGTTTGTCGACGCCAACAAGATCGTCATTAAGAGCGATAAGGGGGGCGAGAGGACCTATCCCCTTATCCGCTTCCAGCGATCCAATCAGAATACCAATCTCGACCAGCGTCCGATCATATCCATCGGCGCGAAGGTCAAGGCAGATCAGGTGATCGCCGACGGTCCAGCCTCACAGAATGGACGCCTCGCACTCGGCCAGAACATCCTCATTGCCATCATGCCGTTCGACGGCTACAACTTCGAAGACGCTATCGTCCTCTCCGAGAACCTGGTCCGGACCGACGTCTACACCTCGATGCACATCGAGAAGTTCGAGAAAGAGGCGCGCGACACCAAGCTCGGACCTGAGAAAATCACGCGTGACATCCCTGGCCTCTCTGAGGCCGCGCTGAGAGATCTCGACGAGGACGGTGTAGTCCGCATCGGCGCCGAGGTCAAGCAGGGCGACATCCTAGTTGGACACACCAGTTTCAAGGGTGAGAAGGATCCCACGCCGGAGGAGCGACTCCTCCGTTCGATCTTCGGGGAGAAAGCCCGCGAGGTGAAGGACACCTCGCTCAGGGTACCGCCGGGCGATGGGGGCATCGTGCTCCGCACGGTCCGGTTTCGGCGCGGCGACCCCGGCGTCGAGCTTAAGCCCGGCGTGCAGGAGATGATCCGTGTCTACGTTGCGCAGAAGCGTCGTCTGATCGAAGGTGACAAGCTGGCCAACCGCCACGGTAACAAGGGGGTGGTTGCCAAGATCTTGCCGCCAGAGGACATGCCCTATCTCGAGGACGGTACCCCGGTGGATCTTGTGTTCAACCCGCTGGGCGTCCCGTCACGCATGAACCTCGGTCAGATCCTTGAGACTCACCTCGGTCTTGCCGCGTACAAGCACGGTGTCTCGTTCGTGACTCCGGTTTTTGATGGTGCCAGCGAGGAGGAGATTAAAGCGCTACTGGTCGATGCCGCCGACCATGCTATTGCTGAGAAAGCAGAGTCCGGGTACATGGCGGACAAACGCGAACTCGAGGTGATGCGTAGAGCTGTGAAGCTCGGAATTATCCCTGGGAATCTTGACTTAGGCGACTCGCAGAGGGCCCTGCTGAAGGCTGGAAAGGCTGTACTTTACGATGGGCGTACGGGCAAGGCTATCGACGCACCGATCGTCGTCGGAATCATGTACGTCATGAAGCTCTATCACATGGTCGAGGACAAGATGCACGCCCGCTCCACCGGCCCCTACTCACTTATCACACAGCAGCCGCTGGGCGGCAAGGCCCAATTCGGCGGTCAGCGGCTCGGCGAGATGGAGTGCTGGGCGCTGCAGGCGCACGGAGCATCCTACACCCTGCAGGAAATGCTTACCATCAAGTCTGACGATATCGATGGGCGCAATGCCGCCTACGAGGCCATCGTCAAGGGCAACGACGTGCTCGAGCCCACCATCCCAGAGTCGTTCAAGGTTCTGGTCAAAGAACTCCACTCACTGGGCCTTGACGTCAAGGTCCTCGATGACGCCGAAAAGCCTGTGACCATCTTCGACGAACTAGGCCGTCACTGGTAAGCGAGGTTGTACATGAAGGACAGGGAATTCTCACGCGTCCAGATCTCGATCGCCTCTCCAGAGCGCATCCGTGGCTGGAGCTACGGCGAGATTACCAAGCCTGAGACGATCAACTACCGAACCCTTAAACCCGAGCGGGATGGCCTGTTCGACGAGCGGGTGTTTGGCCCGGAGAAGGATTGGGAGTGCGCGTGCGGCAAGTATCGCGGCCAGCGGTTCGCAGGCAAGCAGTGCGAGCGCTGCGGGGTTGAAATCACCAAGTCGACGGTACGGCGCTACAGGATGGGCCACGTCGAACTGGCCACCCCCTGTGCCCACATCTGGTACGTGAGGGATATCCCCAGCAAGATCGGTTCGCTGCTGAACCTCTCAACCAGCCAACTCGAGCAGGTCCTCTACTTCGCGAAGTACATCGTCACCCGACCGGAGGGAGCTGTTAAGGACGGTAAACCTCTGCGTCGTGGGGACTTGCTGACCGACAATGAGTACCGCAAGCTCCGCGATGGCCACCAGGAAACCTATACTGTGCAACTCGGTGAGGATGCGGTGGTCGGTGACGGTGAAGCGGTCGAGGAGGGGCAGCAACTTGCGAAGGGCGTCAAGTCGAAGCTGAACGGTGTCGCCCAGTACCGATTCTCCAGGAAGGTCTCCTTCGACTACGCCGAGTCGCGCGAGGTCCGCTTCTTGGTGCCGAAGCGCTCCTGGATTGAGGAGGAGCGTTACGTCGGAGGTCAGCCCTTCGCCGAAATCGATTCGGATCTGATCCTGACCGCCGGCGACGAGGGCGTAGTCGAAGTCCTGCCGGTCGGCAGCGACGGCGGCGTCCTGAATCTTCGCGACCCCGACGAGGACGAAGTAATCGCTAGCTACCTGATCCCCGTTGGAGTGGAGGTTGTCATCGGGGACGGCGAATTCGTTGAGGCTGGGTCCGAACTTGCGCGGGCGGTCGAGGGGACCACCCTGACGCTGCCGAAGGAGGCTAGTGCCCAGGTGCTGGCCAGCACGACCAAAAATAAGGAGACTACTCTGACTCTGCGGGTCGAATGGGCCCGCTGCGAGAGCCATGAGATCAACCCCACCATGCACGTGTTGGTGGGCGACGGTTCCAGGGTGAGCGCTGGTGAGAAGGTTGTTGGTGCCATCGATGCCGCACAGGAGATCACAGCAGCCGCTGACGGTGTGGTCCGCCTGTCCGAACCTGCCAGTATCGTAGTGTCGAGGGCGCGGGTCTACGACTACCGGGACGAGCCGCTCGTGGTGAATGGAGATCGCGTGAGACCCGGTGACGATCTCGCTGACAACGGAACCATCAAGGCCGACTTTTCGGGCCGGGTCGAGATCGACCTAGTTCGGAAACAGGTCCGGGTCGTCGAGAGCTACGACTTCGAAGCCAAGATGGGAGCCGAGGCAGTCAAGGACCTCCTCGATTCGCTCGACCTAGCGAAACTCGAGGCCGAACTAGTCGAGGAGATGAGCAGCCCCAGCCGCCACAAGCGGTCGAAGGCACGTAAACGACTCGAGATCGTGCGGCACTTCCTTCGTTCCGGCAACAAGCCTGGCTGGATGATCCTCGAGGCAGTACCGATCATGCCACCCAACCTGCGCCCCATGGTGCAGGTTGAGGGCGGTCGCTTCGCCACCAGCGACCTCAACGATCTCTATCGCCGGCTGATCAACCGGAACAATCGACTCAAAAAGCTCATAGCCCAAGAGGCGCCGGAGATGATCATCCGCAACGAGAAGAGAATGTTGCAGGAGGCGGTAGACGCACTGATCGATAATGGACGCCGAGGATCCTCTGTGGTCCATCCTGGCAACGACCGGCCTCTGCGTTCGCTCACCGACCTGCTCGGCGGTAAACAGGGCCGCTTCCGCCAGAACCTTCTCGGCAAGCGCGTAGATTACTCTGGACGCAGCGTCATCGTCGTGGGCCCGCAACTCAAGCTACACCAGTGTGGCGTGCCCAAGCGTATGGCGCTGGAGCTGTTCAAACCCTTCCTGTTCAAGAAACTCGAGGAGCGCGGTATCGTGAGCAACATCAAGAGCGCCCGCAAGTTGCTCGAGCGCTACCGCGATACCCGCGACGAGATCTGGGACACCCTCGAGGAGGTGATTCAGGACCGGGCCGTGCTTCTGAATCGGGCACCTACACTCCACCGGCTGGGCATCCAGGCTTTTGAGCCCGTCCTTGTGGAGGGACAGGCCATTCAATTGCACCCGCTGGTGTGCGAGGCTTTCAACGCCGACTTTGACGGCGATCAGATGGCCATCCACGTCCCGCTCTCGGTCTACGCCCAGGCCGAGGCCCGACTCCAGATGCTCAGCTCCCACAACCTACTCTCGCCAGCACACGGCAATCCCAACGTGGCCGCAAGCCGTGATATCATCTTAGGTCTGTTCGTCCTCACCCAGGTGCATACCGGCCAAAGGGGCACGGGCAACACCTACAAGAGCATCGAAGCGGCTCTGAAGGACTTCGACAAGGGAAAGCTGGATCTCAACTCGACCATCACTGTAGATGGCGCCGAGACCAATATCGGCTGTCTCAAGTACCGTTTCAGCACGGTCGACGAGGCGCTGCTGGCTGTGGACCGCGGTGAGATCGACATGCAAGACGTGGTCACTGTCCAGATCGACGGTGAACTGATCCATACCAGCCCCGGTCGCATGCTCTTCTCCCGCATGGTCAGGGAGACCCTGGCCGAGGACGGCGCGGAACTGCCTGCTTCAATGATCCGCTACGACATCGCCTATGAGAGAAACGCCCTAAGGGACCTGATCACCGAATCCTTCAAGATGCTAGGTATCGATCGCACGGCGAAATTACTCGACGGGCTTAAGAGATCTGGCTTCGAACTGTCAACCACGAGCGGCATCACGATCGGTATAGACGACGTTGTGATTCCCAAAGCGAAGCGGGACCTGCTCGAACAGGCCCAGGAGAAACTCACGAGGATCAACGCCGCCTACGAACGTGGTTTCGTCACCGATCAGGAGCGGTTTCAACAGGTGGTCCGCCTCTGGAACGACACGACAGAGAATGTTAAAGAGGCCGTCTTCGAGAACTTTGAAAGCAACCTCCCTTTCAATCCCCTCTACATCATGGCCCAATCCGGCGCCAGGGGAAACCCGCAGCAGATCAAGCAGCTAGCTGGCATGCGCGGGCTGATGGCGAAGCCATCGGGCGAAACCATCGAACTCCCCATTCGGGCGAATTTCCGTGAAGGTCTCGATGTCCTCGAGTACTTCATCTCCACGCATGGAGCTCGAAAGGGTGGAGCGGATACGGCCCTCAGGACGGCGGATTCGGGCTATCTGACCCGGAAACTGGTCGACGTGGCCCATGAGTTGGTGGTACGCGAGGACGACTGCGGCACCGCAGAGTTCATCACCGTCGACTTCTACACTCCAGAAGGGCGCCTGCGGTCCAAGGGCCAGACCGAGATGAGCCTCTACGGTCGCCACTTGGCATTCGACTTCAGGATCGGCGAGCTTACCTTCCCAGCCGAGAGCCTTCTAA
>Ga0209754_1000960_pt1 | contig 32941 bp, 20 predicted proteins | sample MesohylBB_FD_187295 | JGI IMG/M metagenome (GOLD analysis project Ga0209754, IMG submission 187295) | Host-associated microbial community of the marine sponge Aplysina aerophoba from Gulf of Piran - sponge mesohyl, lysed by bead beating... | ecosystem: Host-associated > Porifera > Sponge >... | reverse complement strand
TGATTACCGCGACCGCGACGAGCCATAACGGATCGCCCATTCGCCCCAGAGAACCGCCCCCGGACAGTAGCGCATACACAACCACTAGCCCCACGATCCCAATTACAATCTGCTGCGTGCGGGAGAGGGCGTTCCAGCCCCGCCCGCCAGACCCTTGAAACATATCACATCTCCAGGTAACCGCGCCATGAGTGGAGGGAGGACTCAGACGCGCCCGATTGCGTGTTGATGGGACGTTGGGCATGTTCCAACCAGCTATATCCCCAAAACACCATCACAAAGGCAATCAGCCCCAGCGCCAGCCAATTGCCCAGCTTTCCATAGGCGCGACGCATCACCTGTGCCCCCAACGCCAGGAACATCGTAAACGCCGGCGCAATCCAGATAACACCCTCGAACTGGGCTGCTCTCTCTCCGATCTGAGCTGTGGGCCCCGAAAAAATCGGCGCTACCAGACTGATGACGTACAGCAGCAGAACCGGCAGAATCAGCCAGGTCGCCAGCATGCCCACGTTTGCAACGCGCCCTCCAAATTCCGTATACCCCACCAGCAAACCGGTCAATCCAAGAAAGAAGATCGGGATCAGCCAGAAATGCGAAATCGAGCCCAGAAAGCCCTGGGCATTGTTGAGCAGCAGGGTTCGGGCAATCTCTGGTAGAGGCGTGGCGGGCAGGTCGCTAACGACGTTCTGCAGCACGCTGCCGCTTCCCGGGTCGATCCCGTTAGCTCCCCCGGTCAACAGGTGTCCGCCCCACCCTGTCAATGGCAGGATCGGTAGCGCAAAGCCCACCAGCGTAAGCCCGTATCCTTTCCAGCGTTGCCGGTTGAGCGGGTTGGCCAGCAAAAACCAGACCAGATGGACCGGCAGCAGCAAGGCAGTCATCACCTGCGTATAGATAGCTATTGATGTGATGACAAGATAGATCAGCCAGCGCACATATCCGCTGTACCACATCGCCTGCAGCCAGCCCCAACTCGATAACAGCGCCAGTGCCACAACCAGCGCATAGCTCCCCCCCTCCTGGCTATACCACAGCTGTAATGGATTGAAGGCCAGAAAAAGGGTTGACAGCAGCGGCAGGTTCATCAGAAGCGTGCTGCCAACTGCCGGCACCATCCGACGGGCGACCTGCCACATCAAGGCGATAGCGATAGCGCTGGCCAACACAGAAAAATAACGCAGCGCAAAGAGATCGGTTCCGAAGAACTGGAGCCACGGGCGCATCAAAAGATAATAGATCGTCCCATTCTGCTCCGGCGCCACCAGCGCCCCAACCGTCTCGCCTATCGGGCGGGCCGCTAGCAGAATCGTATCCTGCTCCACCTGGACAAGCTTCCGCGCAATCAGGCCGACCATCCGCCAACCGAACGCAATTAAGATCACGAAGGCCATCCAGCGCTGTTGCGCCTTCGGGGGACCAGGCGGGCGCTCGTGCGGAGCGTCCCTCGGCGCCGGCGTTTGCACAAGTTGAAATCGTACGGATGACTCAAAGGGCAAATTCATAGCAAAAGTAGGTTGTTGTGGGCCATCAATCAAAAGAGTGAATTCTTTTAATGATACCCCCTACGCCAAAGAAGGCCAATGATCTTTACACCGATCTCTACACCGGGACCTGTCTGCAAGAACGGAGATCATGATCGCAAGCCGTGGAAGCCGGGGAGCAAGCAATTCAATAGGCCCCCAGCTGGCACAGGAAAGCGCCGCCATCAGAAGAGTCGCCCGATACCATCTACCCACCGTCGGGTACAGTCGCCCATTCAAATGTAACATCGCCGGAGTGGATTTCGAGCGTTTCGCCGCCCGCAGTGCGTACTTGCAGCGCCCCTTGCGGAGACGTGCCGACCGCCCGGCCGCGAACTGTCCCGCTCGCGCTGTGCGCGCTGACCCCAGCCCCCAGGCCGAATAGCGCACCTTGCCAGTCGGCATGGACTACATCCGCAGCCGGACTTGAGCCGGGCGCACACAAATCATCCAACGCCCCGCACAGAGCTACCAACAGATGCTCCCTGTCGATCGGGGAATAGGTGGCACGGGCCCGTTCGCCTCCTCCGCCCAGAAGCATCAAGCTGGATGGACGCAGCCCGCCAGGACGAATCGACGGCAACTCGTGCTCATCCTGATTAACATTGACACCAATTCCCAGAATCACGCCGCTGAGTTCATGCTGCTCGAAGATGCTTTCCGCCAGAATGCCCGCCAATTTCACGGGTCCGTCAGCTTCCACAGCGATGACATCGTTTGGCCACTTCAGACGAATGCGATCTCCAAGCTGTGGACAGCACTGCCGGATCGCCCGTACCATAGCCAGCCCCGCCGCCATCACCGCCAATGAGGGATGTTCCGGCAGCAGATCGTCGCTCAATATATAGCTGCCCAGAAGCCCGCGTCCGCGCGCGTCCTCCCACCCGCGATCCAACCTGCCCCGTCCCGCCGTCTGATGGTCGGCGATCACCACTGCGCCCGCTGCTTCCTCGCCGCGCCTGTCCAGAATACCGCGCGCCACCGCCATCGTGCTTGGCACTGAACTGTAAAACTCGATACAGTGCCCCACATGGCGTCCAGCCCTATGCCCTCCCAAACCGCCCATGGCTGCTCGTGCGCGTCCAATCCATCCCGGTGGATTGGGCTGCGGCTGGCAGAAACTATCTGCCTTTTCCCGCGAACTGTCTCCGCGACGGTCCGTTTCCGCCTGGCTCAATTTGCTTGTGATCTCCTATAGTATCGTGTAAAATGACCGCGCACTGTTGCGGTCAAAAGTGGCGAGGCTTGGTAAACTCTCTGACCACGAACTGCGACCAGTTGACCACGCTCAGACGCCGTTCCTGCGCCAACCCCTCCATTGACGATAATGTTAGCGCGCGTTGCCGTTGGGCTGGGGAGCGCCGGGTTTACCGTATGGGATATAATGTCCTGTACGCTACTCTATCGCGATCAGAGCGTAGTGTGCACTGACCTCTGCAACCGGTTCACCGGACGCCAGGTCGACTACAGCGAGTAGCAGGCTTTCTGATTCTCGCAGGAACCGGAAAATGTTTCAAGTGCGCAGCAAATGCGCCCGCCCACAGCCCCAGGCGTCTGAAAGGTCCAACTGATGCAAAAAGCCGCATCGGCTCAGCGGAATATATCTGAAAACGATGAGGAGCTGACGAGCATGGATGGACCGGAGAGCGGCGCCGTCGCTTCCGTGACGCCCCCCGCCATCACCCGCTTCTGGGAGGTCGATAGCTGGCGCGGCGTCGCCATCATCACGATGGTCATCTTCCATCTGATGTTCGACCTGCGGAACTTCGGCGGCGTACCCGTCGTACTGCATGAGGGCTTCTGGTTCTACTTTCAGCGCTTTACCGCCACTTCGTTCATCGCACTGTCCGGAGTCTCGGTAGTTCTCAGCTACAATCGCGCGCTGTTCAAGCAAGGGTCGGCCGATGGCCTTGCCTGGAAGATTGCGCGCCGCGGGCTGCACATTCTGGGTATCGGCCTGATCTTTTCGCTGGTGATGCGTGTGGCCGGTCTGCCTCCAATCGATTTTGGCGTGCTGCATCTGATCGGCACATCGATCATCTGCTCGATTCCTTTTCTGCGCAATCGCTGGCTGACGCTGGCAGTGGCGGGCCTGTTGTATGCCCTCAGTTATCTTCTGAAATTCATGAACCTGCAGGCGCCGGCTGGCGTCTCCTGGCTGGTTCCGCTGGGCATTGAACCGCCTGGCTACTACTATTCCGACTACTTTCCCTTTCCCCACTGGTTTGCCGTCTTTCTGATCGGTGTCTTCGTGGGGTCCGTATTCTATGCAGGGGGTACTCGCAGACTGTCTCTGCCAAATCTCGGGGCGTTCTTCCCATTCCCTGCCCTGCAGTTTCTTGGCCGTCACTCTCTGGTCATTTACGTGATTCATCAGCCGATTCTGATTGGGCTGCTGCTCCTGACAGGTACCATAACTCTGGGGTGACAGTTGAACTTGCAAAGAGCGGAGCGTTCTCTATTTCAATCGCCGGCCACACATCGTGGCCCTGCGGTCAATGCCGGTCTCTTCCGCGTCTCGATCGCAATGCTGCCCGCTGAACACGCCAAACACGCCAAACCAGTGGCAAGCAGCGGCCAATATGCCGAGAACAACCGTACAACGACCAACGACAGTATATATAGGAGTTTGTCTTGACTGACTCGACAATCGATCCCCGTATCACCGATCTGCGCCGCCGCAAGGACATGGCCAAGTTGGGCGGCGGTCGCGAACGGATCGAAACACAGCACGCCAAGGGTAGGGCCACCGCACGCGAGCGGCTCGAATTGATGCTCGATAAGGGCAGTTTCAGGGAAGTGGACGCGCTCGTCACCCACGACAGCCACGACTTTGGCCTCGACAAGCAGCGCATCCCCGGCGACGGTGTCGTAACCGGGTATGGCACAATCGATGACCGTCTCGTCTATGTTTTCTCGCAGGACTTTACAGTCTTCGGTGGCAGTGTCAGCCGTCATCACGCCGCCAAAATCTGCAAAATTCTGGACATGTCGATGAAAAACGGCGCCGCGGTTATCGGCCTCAACGACTCAGGTGGCGCCCGCATTCAGGAAGGAGTGCTCAGCTTGGCCGGCTATGCCGACATCTTCTTCCTCAATGTCATGGCCTCCGGTGTCGTGCCCCAGGTCAGCGTCATAATGGGGCCCTGCGCCGGCGGCGCCGTCTACTCGCCCGCAATCACCGACTTCGTCGTTATGGTAAAAGATACAAGCCATATGTTCGTCACAGGCCCGGATGTGGTGAAAACGGTCACTCACGAGGAAGTCACCTTTGAAGAGCTCGGCGGCGCCTCAGTCCACGGCAGCAAGTCCGGCGTGGCCCATTTCACCGCCGAAAATGAAGAAGACGCCCTCTTCATAGTGCAACAGTTGATGAGCTTCCTGCCCAATAACAATATGGAAGATCCCCCCGTCGTGCCATCCACCGACGATCTTCTGCGCCAGGATGAAGAGCTGGATTCAATTGTGCCCGACAACCCCAACCGTCCCTACGATATGAAAGAGATCATCCACCGTATCGTAGACGACGGCCAGTTCCTGGAAGTGCATGAACAGTGGGCGCGCAACGTCATGGTCGGTTTCGCCCGTCTCGGCGGCCGCTCCATCGGCATCGTCGCCCAGCAACCGGCCGTGCTGGCAGGTGTCCTCGATGTCGATGCCAGTCAGAAAGCGGCCCGTTTCGTCCGCTTCTGCGACTGCTTCAATATCCCGCTGGTCGTCCTGGAGGATGTGCCCGGATTCATGCCCGGCCTCAACCAGGAACACGGCGGCATCATTCGCCATGGCGCTAAACTGCTCTACGCCTTCTCCGAAGCAACAGTCCCAAAACTGACCGTGATTATCCGTAAAGCCTACGGCGGGGCCTACTGTGTCATGAACCCCCGCCACATCGGCGCCGATCTGGTCCTGGCTTGGCCTTCGGCAGAAATCGCAGTGATGGGGCCGGAGGGCGCCGTAAATGTCATTTTCCGCCGCGAAATCGCGGCTGCCGACGACCCCGTTGCTAAGAGGACCGACCTGGTCGCAGACTATCGAACCCGTTTTGCCAACCCCTACATCGCAGCCGCCAACGGGTTCATCGACGATGTCATCGAACCGCATGAGTCCCGGCCGCGCTTGATCAACGCACTGGAAATGCTGCAAAATAAACGCGATAAACTCCCGCCCAAAAAACACGGGAACATCCCTCTGTGAATCGAACGCCGCTGGGACCGAACGGAGAAAGAAATATCGATCGCACGACCGGCCAGATCTCCCCGCAGGATCGGGAGCTCGTCGGACCCCGGCCGCCGATGACCAGAATCCAGGGACTGCCCCAAATCGAATTTGAGCTGTCCGCCGAACAGTTCTCCCTGATGGGCTTCCCCCGCTTGCAACAGGGTCTTCCCCTGTCGGCCGTGCTCGATGGCGGCGTGCTGCTGCCGGAACCCGGGCCGGATCCCTGGTACGCCGTGCAAAAAGGGCCGCTGACCTCACGTTTTACACAGATCGGCCCCGCGCTGTACGCGTTTGCCGGCCAAATCGTCGAGGCCGATATCCAATACGGCAGCAGCCAGATGGCCGTAGTCGTGGTAGACTGCGGGTTCGTCACCCTGCGAATCGCCTGCGCACCCAATAGCGACGGCGTTCTGCCGGAAGGAACCTGGGAAACCCGCTACGCGGCCGGCTTTGCGCCCGTCCAGGCAATCGTGGAAGAGAGTTTCACCTCCCCCGTGGGGCGCACCGTCGATGTCTCCATGTGGGAGTTTCGCCGTCTGCTCCTATCGCCGGACGACAGCGCTTTCGGCACCTGGCATACCAGCAGCGAGATCCCACCGGCTCCCTTTACCTGTGACCGGCTGCTGATTCAGGCCCGTGTCCATCGGCAGGGATTCTGATATGCCCATTACATCGGCATTCATCGGCCCCGGAAGAAGAGATGGCGGTGAGGCGAGAACGAGTACAATACTATAGTGTCTTCGAACACGCTCTTCTTGAAATAGACGTGAGTATCTGAGGAACTGAGCATGTTTAAGAAAGTTCTGGTTGCGAATCGAGGCGAAATCGCCGTGCGGGTGTTGCGGGCGTGTGAAGAGCGGGGCATCGCCACTGCTACCGTCTTCTCAGACGTGGACCGGACTGCCCTTCACGTACGCTACGCCGATGAGGCCTACCATATCGGCGCGGCCCCCAGCCGCGACAGCTACCTGCGCATTGATAAGATAATCGATGTGGCGCGCAAGGCCGGCGTTGATGCTGTCCACCCCGGCTACGGCTTTCTGGCAGAAAACGCCGAATTCGCCGCCGCCTGCGCAGACGTCGGCATTACATTTATCGGGCCGTCACCCGATGCCATCGCCAAAATGGGGGACAAACAGACCGCGCGCGAAACCGTCGCCAAAAACAATGTGCCGCTCGTGCCCGGTTCGCCCAAGGGCATGCGAGATGAAGAACTAAGAGCGACCGCCATCCAGATCGGGTTCCCCCTGATGATCAAGGCCACCGCCGGCGGCGGCGGCAAAGGGATGCGCGTGGTTCACGACCCCAACCAGTTTACAAGCGCCCTTTTGGCTGCCAGGCGCGAAGCCATTGGCGCCTTCGGCAATGGCGAGGTCTACCTCGAAAAATACATCTCCAGCGCCCGCCACATCGAAGTGCAGATCCTCGCCGACAGTTACGGCAATACAATTCACCTCGGCGAGCGGGAATGCTCCATCCAGCGCCGGCACCAGAAGCTTATCGAAGAGGCGCCCAGCGTCGCCGTCGACGAAAACCTGCGCCAGGAACTCGGGCGCGTTGCCGTGGCCGCCGCCGAGTCGGTGGAATATGTCAACGCCGGCACCATTGAATTCCTGTTCGATGCCAAGGAAGATAAATTCTACTTTCTCGAGATGAATACCCGGCTCCAGGTGGAGCATCCGGTCACCGAATTCGTGACCGGGGTCGATATTGTCAAAGAGCAGCTGACCATCGCCGCCGGCCGTCGCATGCGCTACCGTCCCGAAGATATCCGGCCCAAGGGCTGGTCGATTGAGTGCCGCCTTACCGCCGAGGACCCTTTCAACAATTTCATGCCCAACAGCGGCGTCGTCACCTACCTCAAAGAGCCCACCGGACCAGGTGTGCGCGTCGAAAGCGCACTCTACCGCGGCTACGAAATCAGCCTTTTCTACGATCCCATGGTCGCCAAACTGATCGTATGGGGCGAAAACAGGGCCGAAGCGATCCTGCGTATGCGCCGCGCCCTGAACGAATATCGCATCAGTGGCATCAAAACATCGATACCATTCCATCAGGAAATTATGGACAGCACCGAATTTATCTGGGGAACATTCGATACCGGATTCCTCGACCGTCGCCGGCTGGTGGCAAGAAATGAACCCGACCTGGAGCAGGCGCGTATCGCAGCCGTTGCCGCCGCGCTGGTGGCGCATGAAGAGGGCCGCCGCGCCGTCAATATCGGTGGGAACGATAACAACGCCGCCAGCCCCTGGAAGGAGGCCGGCCGCCTGAGGGGGATGGGAGGGCGGTGGTGAAATACTTTTCCAGTGTCGGCGACCATACCTTTGAAATTGAGATCAACGAGGATGAAGTGTTGGTCGACGGCGAACCTATCACCGTCGACCTGCGCCAGAGTGGCGTTACCCAGCTATACAGCCTGCTGTTGGACGGCGCAAGTTTCGAAATGCTGGTCGAGGAAACACCGCAGGGCCATGACGTGACGCTTCGGGGTGAGCAGTTCCGTGTGCAGATAGAAGATGAACGCACGCGGCGCCTCAATGCAGGCCGCCAAGGGCCGGCAGTGCCACAGGGCGACCTGGCCGTCAGAGCCCCTATCCCAGGCATGATCGTGAAAGTGCTGGTGCAAGATGGCGATGAGCTCATCGAAGATCAACCGCTGATGATCCTGGAAGCAATGAAAATGGAGAATGAGATTCGCGCCGTGCGCTCGGGCGTGGTGCGTAAAGTAGAAGTCACCGCCGGCCAGAGCGTTGAACAGGACGCAGTACTGATCGTAATCGGATAGCTCGCCTCTTGTATCCAAAGGCTTTCCTTTAAGCAACGCGAAACTAAGTGAAATTCAACCTGATTCGCATTTGACAGTTCAAAAGCCGTGTGATATATTGAGGAAACCTGCACAAAACAAGAATTTCTTTGTCAGGGATTTGCAACCGTAGTAGAGTAGTAAGGTTGCGGCACATTAACAGCTGAAGAGTGGCAAGATAGATGAAGTCCAGCAAGCTTGAGAAGGCAGCTTCTGGGTTGGGGCGTAGGCGCAGGTAATGCGGATGCGTTCTTTCTTGGGAGCAAGTCAATGATGAGTTGGAAGTAGCTTTGCGTAGAAGAGTGGTCGAACGTTTACGTTCTGGGAGTAAGAGGGATGTGGATGTAACGGCTGCGAAAATACGGAGAGTTTGATCCTGGCTCAGGATGAACGCTGGCGGCGTGCTTAACACATGCAAGTCGAACGGGAAGCGGTGCATATTTGCTTCGGTGAATTTTGTGCCGTGGAGAGTGGCGAACGGGTGCGTAACACGTAGGTAACCTGCCCCGAAAGGGGGGATAACCACGGGAAACTGTGGCTAATACCGCATGATCTCGCCGGGACGAGAGTTCGGTGAGGAAAGCTGAGGCGATTTGGGAGGGGCCTGCGGTCGATTAGCTGGTTGGTGGGGTAAAGGCCTACCAAGGCGATGATCGATAGCTGTTCTGAGAGGAAGACCAGCCACACGGGAACTGAGACACGGTTCCGACTCCTACGGGGGGCAGCAGTGAGGAATATTGCGCAATGGGGGAAACCCTGACGCAGCAACGCCGCGTGGAGGATGAAGGTTTTCGGATTGTAAACTCCTTAACTGGGGGAAGAGGAAGGACGGTACCCCAGGACGAAGACACGGCTAACTAGGTGCCAGCAGCCGCGGTAATACCTAGGTGTCAAGCGTTATCCGGAATTACTGGGCGTAAAGGGTGCGCAGGCGGCGATACAAGTCTGGCGTGAAAGCTCCTGGCTTAACTGGGAGAGGACGTCGGAAACTGTATGGCTAGAGTGAATGAGAGGGGGGCGGAAATCCCGGTGTAGTGGTGGAATGCGTAGATATCGGGAAGAACACCAGAGGCGAAGGCGGCCTCCTGGCATTTTACTGACGCTGAGGCACGAAAGCGTGGGTAGCGAACGGGATTAGATACCCCGGTAGTCCACGCTGTAAACGATGTGAACGAGGTGTGGGCGGTGTAGAAGCCGTCTGTGCCGGAGCAAACGCGATAAGTTCACCGCCTGGGGAGTACGGTCGCAAGGCTAAAACTCAAAGGAATTGACGGGGGCCCGCACAAGCAGCGGAGCGTGTGGTTTAATTCGATGCAACGCGAAGAACCTTACCTGGGCTTGACATGTACGTAGTAGTGAAGGGAAACTGGAACGAGCCTTCGGGCAGCGTAGACAGGTGCTGCATGGCTGTCGTCAGCTCGTGTCGTGAGATGTTGGGTTAAGTCCCGCAACGAGCGCAACCCGTGTTGCTAGTTACAAGTGTCTAGCGAGACTGCCGGTAACAAGCCGGAGGAAGGTGCGGATGATGTCAAGTCAGCATGGCCTCTATGTCCAGGGCTACACACACGCTACAATGGTTGGTACAAAGGGAAGCGAAAGGGAGACCTGAAGCGAATCCCATCAAAGCCAGTCATAGTTCGGATTGCAGGCTGCAACTCGCCTGCATGAAGTCGGAGTTGCTAGTAACCGCAGGTCAGCAATACTGCGGTGAATACGTTCCCGGGCCTTGTACACACCGCCCGTCACGTCATGGGAGTTGGTAAGACCTGAAGACGGTGACCCAACCGCAAGGAGGGAGCTGTTTAGGGTGGGACTGATGACTGGGACGAAGTCGTAACAAGGTAGCCGTACCGGAAGGTGCGGCTGGATCACCTCCTTTCTAAAGGAAGACCGGACGTCACTGTGGAGACGGCAAAGCCGTTGTAGAAACAGAAACGTCTGCAGCAGCAAGGTTTGCACAGGATACGACTATCTTGCCACTTTTCAGGGGTTAACGTGCCTCTGTTGCATCAAAAGGGCAAGTGGAATGGGCCTGTAGCTCAGTCGGTTAGAGCACTGTGCTGATAACGCAGGGGTCCGTGGTTCGAGTCCACGCAGGCCCACCTGTCGTGCGACTTACGCAGAATTAATTTATTACTCCTCGGCTAACTATCACTGTTCTCCTGGGGCCGGGTTCAAAGCCGCAAAGCCGGTGGAACCCAGGGGGCGGAACCGCAAGGCTCCCAGCCTGCGGGAACGACCTCGGCAGGCTTGCAAACCCGTTCTCATCTCAAAAATAGTTCTGATTGTATTCAACATTGGCGCCAGCCGCGCTTCACGCGGCTAGGAGTACGAACAATGCCCGCCAAAACATCCAAGAAGGCAACCGAAAAAGCAGAAAAGCCGGCCAGTGACAAACCGGTCCTCCTCTCCGGCGGCAACCCTCAGATTGCGAAAGCTGACGGCGATGCCCCCGTGCAGGCCTACATTGCGGCCATGCCAGGCTGGAAGAGCGATCTCGGCCGCCGTCTCGACGAGATCATCGTGCGTACTGTGCCTGAAGTGCGCAAGGCTGTGCGGTGGAACTCGCCCTTCTACGGCATCGAGGGCCAAGGGTGGTTCCTGAGTTACCACGTCTTTACCCGTTACGTCAAAGTCACCTTCTTACACGGCGCATCGCTGCAACCGGTCCCGCCCGGCGCGGGCAAGGATAAAGACGCGCGCTGGTACGACATCTACGAGGGCGAACTGGATGAGGCGCAATTTACGGCGTGGGTCAGGCAGGCGGCCGCCATACCCGGCTGGGCTGGCTTCGATAGACTTTGAAATTCGTTTCGCCGTCGTTCAGAAGGGTGGACAAAGGGCAAATTGGGCCTCTTGATCGGCGGCGAGGTGCGGCGGAAGCGTGCAGGAAGCGCTGAATCTGACGATGGCAGCACGCCAAAGGGCTGACAGGCCCGGCTGGAGCAGGGCGGCAGGTTGGGCGCAAGTGACCCGATTGCCTGCAAACAGGTTGAACAGTAAGTAATAAGCAGCGGCAAAATTGGCACATATTGACCTGAAATCGTTCACCAGGGGTGCCCCGTGCCAGGGTCTCCAGCGACGGGCAGGACCTGCCCACGAGGAGGTAAACGCGCTATGTCCGCCAGTACAAGTCAGCCTACTACGAAAGCTTCGTCTACTCTGCCCCTGCTCACGGCAATCGTTTACATCATTGTCCTTCTTGCCGTCCTGTCATTCAATTTTGGGGAGTATGCGTTCTTAAGCTTCTTGGTGCCGTTTGAGAACATCATTACAATCGGCCTGGTCGCGCTCTTGGGGCATGGGGCCGTACAGGCCGGAACCAAGTGGATGTTCGTCGTCGCGCAAAGGCGAGCGTCGGAAGACGTTGCCCGCACCCTGCGAGTCATAACACGCCTGGTGGGATATGGGCTGATATTTTCCTTCCTGGTCTCCGTTTTGACTGACAATGCCGCGGCAGCGTTGACAATGGGCAGTTTTGCGGGTCTGGTCGCCGGCTTTGCCTCCCAAACAGTAATGGGACACACAGTGGCCGGGATCTTCCTGGCCCTGTTTCGGCCGATAGCAATTGGAGACAACGTGACCATTGGCAGAAACTCCGGTATCGTGTCCGACATAACCCTGATGCACGTCGTGTTGGATACAGATGAAGAGCAGAGTCTCATACCAAGCTCGACGGTAGTCAGCACGGTCCTGGTCAAGCACAAATCGAGCGATTGACGGCCCAGTATGGCACGGCCGCCTGGCGGCAAGGAGATGTCGGGAGATCAGGGTGCTCACTTGCTCTCCGGATTTTGCGGCGAAGCCGGCGGCGCAGGCAGCTTCTTCTTGAGGCTTGGGGATAAGAAAGCCACGCGCAAACGTGTACCCGGTTATTTGGAGACATTCGAGGGTGGTAGTAAACTAGTAAGGTAGTCCAGCAGGAATGGCACATTAAGAACTGAATAGGATAGAGAAGAACTGCTGTAGGAGTAGGAAGGAATGCAGCGGCTGCGAGGTCGTTGTATTCGACACACAGCAGGTTAAGCTACGAAGAGCATACGGAGGATGCCTTGGCGCCAAAGGCCGAGGAAGGACGTGTACCACTGCGAAAAGCTGCGGGGAGTTGTGGTAAGGCATAGATCCGCAGATGTCCGAATGGGGAAACCCGCCCTGGGGAATGCCGGGGCAGCGCGTGGTGAAAAAATAGCTGCGTTGCAGGGAACTCGGGGAAGTGAAACATCTAAGTACCCGGAGGAAAAGAGATGATTCCGTTAGTAGTGGCGAACGAAAGCGGAGCAGTCCAAACCGTGTTGGTGCAAGCTGATGCGGGGTTGGAGGACCGACGGAAGGTCTGGACCGGATAGCGGAACCGCACTGGAAAGGCGGACCGGAGAGGGTGAGAGTCCCGTAGGCGAAATCTGGGAAGGGCTGGTCGGGATCCTGAGTATCACGGGGCACGCAAACCCTGTGAGAAGCTGGGGAGACCACTCTCCAAGACTAAATACCTTTGGCGACCGATAGTGGACAAGTACCGTGAGGGAAAGGTGAAAAGGACCCCTGATAGGGGAGTGAAAGAGATCCTGAAACCGTATGCTTACAAGCAGTCAGAGCCTGATGCCGGGATTCCCGGCCGGGTGATGGCGTGCCTATTGGAGAATGAGCCAACGAGTTACGGTCAGTAGCGAGGTTAAGGTGTGATAGCCGGAGCCGAAGCGAAAGCGAGTCTGAATAGGGCGACTAGTTGCTGGCAGTAGACCCGAAACCAGGTGAGCTATCCATGTCCAGACTGAAGCGGGAGTAAAATTTCGTGGAGGGTCGAACCGGTGTACGTTGCAAAGTGCTCGGATGAGGTGTGGATAGGGGTGAAATGCCAAACGAACCTGGAGATAGCTGGTTCTCGCCGAAATAGCTTTAGGGCTAGCGTCGTTTGTTGAGCATAGGAGGTAGAGCACTGGATGAGGTAGGGGGCGAAATGCTTACCGAACTCAACCAAACTCCGAATGCCTATGCTTTAGAACGGCAGTTGGACTGCGGGAGATGAGTTTCGTAGTCGAGAGGGGAAAAGCCCAGACCGTCAGCTAAGGTCCTTAAGTGGTGACTAAGTGGGAAAGGAAGTGGTGTTACAGAGACAGCCAGGAGGTTGGCTTGGAAGCAGCCATCCTTGAAAGAGTGCGTAACAGCTCACTGGTCAAGTGATACTGCGCCGAAAATATAACGGGGCTTAAGTCACCCGCCGAAGCTACGGTTTTGCAGATGCCTGCGGGTATTTGTGAGAGGTAGGCGAGCGTTCCATGCGCATAGAAGCGATACTGTAAGGAGTCGTGGAGGGCATGGAAGTGAGAATGTTGGCACGAGTAGCGAGAGCTGTGTGAGAACCGCAGTCCCCGAAAGTCTAAGGTTTCCGACGGGAGGTCAATCCGCGTCGGGTTAGTCGGACCTAAGATGAGGCCGAAAGGCGTAGTCGATGGATAACAGGTGAATATTCCTGTACCGCATCAGGTTGTCTGAGCGAAGGGGTGACGCAGAAGGGTAGATCAGCCAGCGGCTGGAAGAGCTGGTGCCAAGCCTGTAGGTGATGAGGACGGGGCGAAAAGACCGTCTGAGCTGAGGGGTGAAGGCGAGCCTATATTAGGTGGAAGTGATTGAACCCAAGCTGACGAGAAAAACCTCTAGTGAGACCTATGCGACCGTACCGCAAACCGACACAGGTAGACAGGTGGAGAACACCAAGGGGAACGGGAGAACCTTCGTCAAGGAACTAGGCAAAAATGGTCCGTAACTTCGGGAGAAGGACCGCCTCGGTAGAGTGAAGGTACAGACGTGCCGGAGCTTGAGGAGGCCGCAGAGAAGAGGCCCTGCCGACTGTTTACCAAAAACACAGGTCCGTGCGAAGTTGAGAGACGACGTATACGGGCTGACGCCTGCCCAGTGCCGGAAGGTTAAGGGGAGAGGTGAGAGCTTTGAACTGAAGCCCCGGTGAACGGCGGCCGTAACTATAACGGTCCTAAGGTAGCGAAATTCCTTGTCGGGTAAGTTCCGACCCGCACGAAAGGCGTAACGAGTGGGGCACTGTCTCGACGGAGGGCCCGGTGAAACTGAAGTAGGAGTAAAGATGCTTCTTACCCGCAGCAGGACAAAAAGACCCCGTGGAGCTTTACTGCAGCTTGATATTGGATTAGGGCTTACTCTGTGTAGGATAGGTGGGAGACTGTGAAACTGGTTCGCCAGGATCGGTGGAGTCGTTGGTGAAATACCACCCTGATTGAGTTTTGATTCTAACCTGTACCGTAACCCGGTATGGGGACAGTGTCAGGTGGGCAGTTTGACTGGGGCGGTCGCCTCCCAAAAGGTAACGGAGGCGCGCAAAGGTTCCCTCAGGCTGAATGGAAACCAGTTGAAGAGTGCAAACGCATAAGGGAGCTTGACTGCGAAACGGACATGTTGAGCAGAGACGAAAGTCGGCGTTAGTGAACCCACGGTTCTGAGTGGAAAGGCTGTGGCTTAACGGATAAAAGCTACCCCGGGGATAACAGGCTAGTCTTCCCCAAGAGTTCACATCGACGGGAAGGTGCGGCACCTCGATGTCGGCTCGTCACATCCTGGGGCTGGAGTAAGTCCCAAGGGTTGGGCTGTCCGCCCATTAAAGTGGCACGCGAGCTGGGTTCAGACCGTCGTGAGACAGGTCGGTCTCTATCCGCTGTGGGCGCAAGGAAATTGAGAGGAGCTGTCCCTAGTACGAGAGGACCGGGATGGACAGACCGCTGGTGTGCCAGTTGTCGTGCCAACGGCATAGCTGGGTAGCTAAGTCTGGGACGGATAACCACTGAAAGCATCTAAGTGGGAAGCCAGCCTCAAGATAAATTTCCTCACAGAGATAGTCTGGTAAGTGCGCTGGTAGACGACCAGTTTGATAGGCGGGACGTGTAAGGACTGAGAAGTCTTAAGCGAACCCGTACTAATGCACGAGGGCTTAACCTGTGTGTATCTTGCGCCTAAAGCAGTACTTCTCAATCCTGTTCAGTTCTTAGTGTGTCAATATATCTGCTGTGCCCATGCGAGTGAATCTTTGCCAGCGCCCCTGCACCATTACGCAGCGGCCACGACAAATACCACAATATGCACAACATCCACTCGCATCATAACCGTGCAAGAATAGAGGAGTTGGTGGCAAGAGCGGTGGGGAAACACCCGGTCCCATCCCGAACCCGGTCGTAAAGTCCACCAGCGTCGATGGTAGTGCGGGGGCGACCCCGTGTGAGAGTAGACCGCTGCCAACCTCCTCTTTCTTATATATCAGAAGTTCAAAAACTCCCTGAACGGGAGTTTTTCGTTTTCATACCGGCGGCGTCCGTTCTTCCCGCCCCCCGCGTCTGCCGGGGATAGCGCTTGCTGCTTCGAGATCTATTCCATCCCATCCGCAAGCAGCCAACACCTTGCCAGCTGGCCATCCGCCGGTTCAAAGGCCGGCGGGTTCTCCTGTTCGCACTGTTCGAAAGCCAGCGGACAGCGCGGGTGGAAACGGCAGCCCGCAGGCGGCTGGCGCAGGTCCGGCGGCGCGCCCGGGATGAACTGCGGCAGCGTGTCGGTGTGGAGCCGGGGGATGCTGGCCAGAAGCCGTTGCGTATAAGGGTGGCTGGGACGCAGCAGGACCTGCTCCGCGCTGCCAATCTCGACAATCTCCCCGGCATATACCACGGCCAGATCGTCGCACACATCGCTCGCCAGCGCGATGTCGTGGGTGATAAAGATGATCGCAAGATTCAACTCCCGCTTCAGCCGCTTGAGCAGGTTGGTGATCTGGGTTTGAACGCTGGCGTCCAGCGCCGAGGTAGGCTCATCCATGATCACGACCGGCGGCTCCAGGATCAACGCGCCCGCGATCATGGCCCGCTGTTTCATGCCGCCGCTCAGCTCATGCGGATAGCGGGCATAAACATCCGCCGGCAGCCCCACATAGGCCAACAGCTCCAAAGCGCGGGCGCGGGCCTCCCGTTTACCGGCGGCGCCGCCCACGACCAGCGGTTCAATGATCTGCTCCCCCACCCGCACCACAGGGTTGAATCCGTTCTGCGCGCCTTGCGGCACCAGGGCCAGCTTACGCCAGCGAATCTCCTGCCGGAAACGTTCGTCCGCCATGCCGAGCAGCTCCTGCCCGTTCAACCAGATTTCGCCGTCATAGCGGGCCACGTTGGCGGGCAGCATCCGCATGATTGCGAGCGCAAGGGAAGATTTGCCGCTGCCCGATTCGCCCACCAACCCGAGGGCGGAGCCGCCGCTTGCGAGGGAAAAGGAGACGCGGTCGACGGCGCGCACCGGTCCGGCGCGGTCGGCATAGTGGAACGAGAGGTCGCGTATGTCGAGCAGCGTTGTTGCGGCGCGGGTTGTCATTGCGCGGGTTGCCTCAGCCGCGGATTCACTATCGGTTCGATTCCCAGCGCCAGCAGCATAAAGGTGAGGGCGGTGAGGACGATGCAGAGGCCGGGAGGCACGATCCACCACCAATAGCCGACGTAGATGCCGCCGGTGCGGAAACCGGTCTCGAGAATCTGTCCCCAGGTGGGGATGGAGGGATCACCGAGGCCGAGAAAGCTGAGGCCCGCTTCGGCCAGAATCGCGGAGGGCGCGGCGAAGATGAGTTGGGCGAGGACATAGGGCGCTATCTGGGGCAGAATGTGGCGGAACATCACCCGGCGCCGCGACGCGCCCAGGCTCTGGATCGCTTCGATCAGCTGGTTGGTGCGCATATGGAGCACCATGCTGCGAACCTGGATGGTCAGGCCCGGCCAACCGAAGGCGACGAGAATAAAGATGATGATCCACAAGCTGGGCCCGATGATGAAGAGCATGAAGATGAGCAGCGGAAGCACCGGCACGTTGGCGACGATGTCGGAAAAGCGTTGGATCGCGATGTCGGCGCGTCCGCCGAGGTAGCCGCTGGCGATGCCGAGAGTTGTGCCGATGGCGGTGGAGAGGAGGGCCGCGGAAATTCCGATGAGGATGGCGACGGGCAGACCGAACAGCAGCCCCCGCGCCAGGTCTCTACCCAGGCTGTCGGTGCCCATCCAGCCAAATACGGCGCCCCCCACCACGAAGCGTACCTTCCCCACGCTGTCGCCCTCCGCGCGCAAAGCGGCCTGGATGATGATCTCATAGTCGCCGGTCAGCGGCGCGAACTCCTCGTCGGCTTCGTCGCCAGGGACGCCAAAGAGGATACGATCGACGCGTCCGCCGATCTGCGCGCCATCCAGCCGCAGGCCGAACTCGTCGGCGACAAACTCCTGCACTGCGGACACGGTCGCCTCGTCGGTGCTCAACTGGACTCGCAGCGGCGTTTGGGCATAGCGCTTGAACGGTCCGCTCTCGTCTTCGCGCGGGCCGCGCACCGCGTGGCGGAAGATACGCAGCTGTTTGCCGTCCGGTCGTTTGAGCGAGATCAGCAGCAGCGGCGGCCGCTCGGCATAGTTCACATCGGTGAGGGTGACGGCCAGAAAGGTCGGCGGGTGAGAAGAATCATATGTGAAAGGGAAACGCCAGGTATGGACCGGACCGCTGCGGGCCGTCTGCACAGTGTGCGGCTCCGTGCCCTCGAAGACATGGTGGGGCGGCCGGGTCCCGCCGCGCAGCGCATTGATCCAGACAGGCGGCACCGCCTTCGGGTTATCCACCCAGACGACGGGATTGCTCCACTGGCTCTCGCCAAAATCCAGCGGGAAAGCGAGCAGCACGTAGAGGGCGACCACAAACAGCAGGACCATCAGTGCCGTGCCGGCAAGACCCGGCCCGCTGCGCAGAAGTTCCCGCAAGGCATTGGCCGTGCTCACGGCGTTTCCCTCCTCGCGCCAGTTATGGTTCGGCGCATAGAGGTCATTCCGGACGGAAAACTACGCTTCGGCATCAGTCGGTGTACCTCACGCGCGGATCGAGAAAGACATAGAGCGCTTCCAACACGATGCGGATCACGACATACATCAGCGTAAAGATGAAGGTGAGGGCCACGATCACATTTTCGTCGGGGGTCCCCGCCAGAGCATCGTAATAGAGCCGGCCCATACCCTGCCAGTTGAAGACGGTCTCCACCAGAATCGATCCTGACAGCGATCCGGCGAGGCCGAACATCAACCCGGTGACGATCGGCGGCGCGGCCACCCGCAGAATATGGCGAAGCCGCACGCGGCTTTCCGGGAGACCTTTGGCGCGGGCGATCTTGACGTGGTCCTCCTGGGCGATGTTGAGGGTGATGGTGCGGATGGAGTAGATGGACGGCCCAAAGCTGACGAGGACCAGAGTAATTACCGGCAGCAGGGCATGTTGGAGCAGATCGAAAAACCGGGCCAGCGGCTGGGTGGGGGGCGGCGTGCTGTACATGCCGCCGGAGGGGAGGATACGCAGCTGGATCGAAAGAATCAGAATGAGCAGGATGCCGATCCACCAGGTGGGAACGGCGAAGGAGACGGCCGCGAACGCGGAGACAAAGCGGTCCAGCCAGGAACCCTGACGGGTGGCGAGATAGGCGCCGGCAATGATGCCGATGGTGGCGGTAATGATGAGGGATGTGGTGAGCAGAAGCATGGAGTTGGGCACACGCTCGGTCACGATATCGAAGACGCGGTTGCTGCCGTCAAAGCTGCGCAGCGTACGGGCCTCGCCCAGGTCGAGGGTCAAAACCCGCAAGACGGTGCGCGGCAGCCGGTAGTACCAGGGCGTGCTCAACCCATAAAATATCTCCAGCTCCTCGCGGCGCTTGTCCAGCACCTTTTCCATCTCATCGGGGTCGCGGATCGTCTCGGCCAGCGCGGTTCGCTCCCCGCGCAGCTGTTCACCGATCGTGGCCGAAAGTATGCGGTCGGAGAAGCCGGTCAGGCCGAGAGTAAGAACCAACAGGAGCAGAACGAGGAAGAAAACACCGATCATGGTGAGTGATCGGACCAGAAGAGGGCGGAGAAGGGACATGACACCAAACACCAGTGGCCAGTGGAAGCGGCCACTGGTGTTTCACAGACCAGCTATTCGCGTTTCCGGCGGACTAACATGATGCCGCCGAAGACTACAATGACTACGAGGATGCCGACAACTACATTCACCGGCACGCCGCCGGCCGATTCCTCTGCCGGCTCATCTGCTGCGGCCTCGGTTTCGGTTTCAGCATCCGAGCCCGCAGCGGTCTCAGCATCAGACTCCGAATCTGATTCTGACGCGGCTTCGGAATCAGATTCCGATTCTGCGTCCTCTGTATCAGACTCTTCCGCATCGGACTCTGTTTCAGCGTCCGCCGCGGTTTCGGATTCGCTCTCTTCCTTGTCCTCGGCGGCCTCGGAATCCTCCGTCTCTGTCTTCTCTTCCTCCGCCGCGGCCGGCTCCTCCTCGATGATGGTGATATCTGCTTCCAACTCGATGCGCCGCTCCGCCATCCGGGCCAGTTCATCGCTGTATGCAACCAGCACCAGTTCGTAGATGCCCAGCTCCAACTCGGCCGTGGTGTCAGCAGTCATTCTGATCGCAAACCAGTTGGCGTCGAGCGTGTCCGCGTCGCCCTGTTGGATGATCTCCCCGCTGGCGGTGTCGATCAGCAGATAGCGCAACGACAGATTGCCCGGCCCCTCCAGCGTCAAGGTAACTTCATAGTCGGCGGCAAGCTCAATCGGCGGCGCCTCGATCTCAGTGTATTCGATCAGATCCGGGAGCCCGCGGTAGAGGTCGCTGGCTGTGAACGGATAGTTCTCGTCACGGAAGGCGGTCAGTTCGGCGAATTGGGCCGGTGGATCATAGCGCTCCAGCATGAAGGGACCGTTGCTGATCACCATGTGGCCTTTTTCTTCAAACCAGTCGAGAACGGCCGTGAAACGTGCCGCGCCCTCTTCGCTGCTGACCAGGACCGTTTCGCCGTCTGGCGTCGGCAGGGTAAACACATTCGTGGGGATGGTTTCTGCGCGGCGCAGGTCCAACATGGCTTTGCGCACGAGCCGGGCATCCCGATCCAGCACCAGGCTGATCCATGGCACGTTGTAACGGGCGGCAGCTGTGTCGCTATACGCAGCCCGCCGCTGGCTGAATACCAGCTCATCGAGGGCATAGAGCATCTCCCAGGGCGTACTCAGCCCGGCGGGGATGCTGTAGGACGCGATGTAGTTCTGCTCAAAGTGCCAGAAGTCCACATAGGCTTCGATGCGATTTTCGTCCAACACGCGGTAGCCCTTAATCGTCTCCAGGAAAGGGCGCGCGGTCGTGGCGATGACCGTTTCGATCTTGGCTTTATCTGGATTATAGGAAAGGTCGAAGCCCTGGTAGATCGAATAGAGCACATCGGCCATGCTGATCGGCTGGCCATGATGCCACGGGGCCTGGAAGTACTTGCTGTAGTCGTAGACCACCTTGCTGGTGGCGGTCACCTCTTCACCTACGTTCGCCCACCGGCCCCGCTCTGCGTTCCAGAGAATGGCGTCTGCCGGCACTTCCAGTGTGCCGGCCGGGCCGGCCGTTTCGACGTCGTAAGCGATACGGAAGGGCCCCGGAATCCCGGTGAAGGGGTCATTCCAAACCGCCGGATCCTGCAGCTGCCGCCAGATATCGTTGCTGTAGACATCGCCAAACCCGCCCACCGGGTTCCAGGTCGTGCGTTCCGTCCACACCCATAGATGGCCTACGGTCAGTTCGTCGCTGTCCGGTTTGTAAGCCGAACGCAGGCTCCAAAGCCCGCGCGGTCCCGCCGCCAGATCCTGGGTTATGCCCTCGACGCCCGCCTGCACGGGAAAGGCGTTCATGACCGTGGCAATCCAGACGCGCACCGACTCGTCCAGGCCGATGCGGGTCATCTCGCGATACATGTCGTCACGCTCGGCCTGATCGGCGAAATCTCCCTTGAAGAGCCGCTCGCCCAGTTCGTCCAACTCCTCGTTCTCATAATGCCAGAAACCGACCTCTTGCCAGCCGGGCATGTTCCCCAGCCAAGGTGCATAGAAGGAGTTGATGCCGCTGAAATCATAACGGTTGGGCGCGCCGCGGCCCCACCCTTCGGTGTACAGGTGCCATTCAAACTGGGACGGGTCGGTGGCATAGACGGTCTGGATCGCCGGCGCAAAGGTCTGGCGATTGGCCGCGACCGCAAATCCGGCGTCCTGCAGGGCCGCGCGAATCAGGTCGCCCACCTCGCGCCGCTCGTCCTCCACGCGCATGATGAATTTCAGGCGGATTGGCAGCTCGTTGAAGTGCCACACATCATCGACCAGCTCGGCGCCGGCCTCGGTCATGGCATCGGCGATCAGTTGGCGAGCGTATTCGGGATCGTAGTCCAAATCCGCCTGTTGGATCACATCGAAGACGGTCAGATAATCGAAATCGGTGGAGGCCACGTTAGTGTACATCGGCGACGCCTGGCCCTGGTAGATCTCCCGCGTCACAAACTCCCGGTCGATCAGGCGCTGCATCGCCTGCCGCACCTCCTTGATCGAAAAGGGGTTCAATCTTCCTTCCGGCGCCGGCGCCGGATTGAGGATCAACGAAATTGTGCTGGCCGGGGCCTCATAGAGTTGGATACCCTCGTTGTCGCGCAGCTCGCGGGCCGCCGCGATCTTCAGATTGAAGTAGTAGAGGTCCATCTCGCCAGCTTGCAGGTCCAGGGGCGCGCGGTCCACGTTGAACGCTTTGAAGTAGAGCCGCTCGACCGCGGGACCGGGTTCCTCGTGCGGAGGACTATATTGGGCCAGGACCGAGGAGGAAAGGCCAAAGATAATAGCCAGGCTGATCGGGACGACTTTGAGCAGCCATGCTGATATTTTGGTCGACCAGGTCGTATTCATATTGCAAATCCTTTTGTCAGCGCCCGCGGTCAGCGGCCACTTGGTTGCCGTCCGCTGCCATCATCCCTGGAGCGTCCGGAAACCAAAGTGGCCGCGCGCCGCCAACCGCTTTCAGCTCATCCAGTTCGCCTGCGGAAGGAAACCCATAGCAAACCAAGCGCGATGCCGATGCCGATGCCGCCAGCCACCGGCCAGGCCGCGCTTCCCCCAGGAACCGTGGTAGTGGCAAGCACAGTAGTTGCTGGCTCACTCTCCACCGCCACCTGGTGCGAAGCGGGGGTCAGACCGGCTTGCGATGCCGTTCCGTTCAACTGGTCCAATTTCTCATCCAGGGCATCCAGTTTCCTTTCCAGGTCTTGGACATTGTCGAAGCCGAATTCCATATAGAATGATGTGGAGGCGAAGTTGCCCGATTCGTCGACCAACGTCACCCGGTGGGCGCCTTCACCGGAGATTGGAACAAAGATCTGTTGTGTATAGCGACCCAGCTTGTCGGTGCGGCCCGATGCGGCATTGGCGCCGCCGACTATCAGGTAGATATCCATATCCGGTTGGAAGCCGTGCCCCTGGACCGTGATGGTCTCGCCCGCGGCTCCGGCGTCGGGGCTGATGAAGATTTCGGGTCGGGCGATGGCGCGCTGGCGGCTGAAACCGATCTTCTGGTTGGTAGGTCCAAACTCGCCGAGGCGAGTATCGGCCCACACCAGATAGGCGTCATTCTCGCTGGCGGCGATGGAGAAGTAGTCTCCCAGGAAAAGCCCTCGCGGGAAGCCTTTGTTGGGATTGGAGGGGAAGTCGGTCACGCGCGTGTCGCCTACTTTGAGGTCGAGCTCCTCCAGTTCAAACCCCCAGTTCTCGCCCTGATCTTCGGAACGGGAATAGTAGATATGGTAACGGGTCCGGACGGGGTCGTCGCGCATATCACCCCACATGATATGGATGACGCCATCCGGCCCAACGTCCATGGCGGGGAAAAACTGGACGGCGTCGGTCTCGTCAGTGTTGATGCGCTTGGGCCGCGACCAGCGGTCGCCACCGTCGAGCGAGCGAATAAAATAGACGTCGCCCTCATCGAGTGGGTTGTTCGCGGGCAGAGCAACGTAGGCTACATAGAGTTCATCCTCAGGCCCCACCGATACTTTGGGGAAGGCGGAAGCCCAATAGCGGAAGTAGGCGTTACGCGGTCGGAACCCAGGCTCAAGGAATCGGGCGATACGTTTCGGCTCGCCGAACGTTTCACCGCCATCTTCGGACTTGGACATATAGAACTCGGCGAGGCCTTTCATGCTCTCGTCGTCAGTGCTGTCGAGCCAGGTAACATAGAGCGTACCCTCGGAATCGACGACGGGAAAGGGCCCCTGCACGACCCGCTTGGTGCCAATGGCGTTCGACTGCCCTTCGGTGTCGTCGATTTCGCCATAAGTGCGCTTTACGGTCGGGCCGACCGGGACCGCATCGGACCAGGTCACACCCCGATCCATCGAGTAGCTCAGCATCGGCGTTGTCTGTACCTCGGGCGCGCCCAGGGTTGGGAGCTCGCCGATGTAGAGGATGTCGTAGATAGTGTTGAATTCGACAAATGTGACATAGACCACGGTCTGGTCTTCGATCGTGGGATGGGGGCCTGTCGCCATCCACGGTTTGTCGAGGAAGCTGAGGCTCACTGTGCCGCGTATGCGTCCGGTGGGGTCAAGCACGGCGTCGGATTCGACGTCGCTGCGGGCGCTGTCGACCGGCTCTTCCCAGACGAAGCCGCCGTCTTTCGAGGTAGAGACGGCGATCGAGGAAACGAGAGCAAAGCCGGTGGCATTGCCGACAGAGTACTCCTTGACGCCGATGGAGATCGAAGCCATGTAGACATTGCCGTCTTGATCGAACTCCACCACCGGGTCACCGCCGGAGACGCGATCTTTGCGCAGGTATTTGATCTGCTGCGGCCCCTCCCAATTCACGCCGCCGTCGATGCTCACGTAGGCGGAGTTGTTGGGGAAGTTATAGTCGATCAGACCCAGGACCAGGTGGTCGGGATCATGCGGGTTGACCGCGATATCCGGCTCGGTCTGCAAAGGCGAGTTGCTGAAATCCCGGGTCACCAGCAGGTCGCGGCTGAACGCGGGCGCCGGATCGCGGTAGGGCACGAGAATGCCCGGCCCCACCGACTGCAGCAGCGGCGAGTTGCCCTCGCTGCCAGGCAGGCTGCTCAGGTTCTGGCGGTCGAGTGTGTTCCAGCCCGGCCGGTCGATGAAAACCCGGTTGTCCACACCCTGGGCCATCAGCCAAGCAGGCCCCGAGAGAACATCCTGAATTGGGTTCATGGCGTCTAGGATATCAGCCGGGTTCTTGCTGATCTTGCCGCGCGTCGGCAGTTGCGGCACCGGTATTTGCGCTGCCACTGGCAGCGGCATTGCCGTCAACGCGGCGATCAAGAACAAGAGGGGAAGTTGCAGGCCCAGCCGGAGACCTTTGCCGAGCCGCCTGATCTTGCGCATTCTATTCATGGGATACAAAACTCCTTATGTGTACGATAAACGCCAACAATGGCTCAGCCACCGCCGACCCCATCTTTGGGCGCGTGGCGGCGGGACAGGCGGACGAGCCATTGTCCGCGTAGGTGACGGTTGATTAAATTGTAGATTTCAACTGTACGGGCTTCAGATGATAATATAATAGCAGATTCGCTTTCTCAATTTTGGTAGGCGTCAATACCTTCATGCAGAAAACAGGCTACAAAGTGATTCGGCTCGACTTCACGTAGTCGCGGTGTCGTCAGTTCGCACCTGTCGGCCATGAAGGAAGCGCAACGGGGATGAAAAGAGCATCCGCTTGGCGCATTGGCAGGGCTGGGCGGTTCGCCAGGGAGGCTAGGCCGTTGGTTTAGCCGGTTGGCCGGGTCCGGTTCGGGTACGGCCGCAATGAGGGCCTGGGTATATGGGTGCATCGGATTGCGCACCACATCTGCCGCCTCTCCCATCTCGACGACGCAGCCCAAATACATGACGACGATCCGTTGGGCAAAGTGACGGGCCGTGGCAATGTCGTGGGTAATGTACAGAAAAGCAATGTTGAACCGCTCCTGTAGCTCGCGCAGCAATGCCAACAACTCTGCCCGGCTGGACGCGTCTACCATAGAAACCGGCTCGTCGGCCACGATGAACTGCGGCTGCAACACGAGCGCGCGCGCTATGCTCAATCGCTGTCGTTGACCACCGGACAACAGATCAGGGTACTTGTCGGCGATCTCCTGAGCCGGGCGCAAACGCACATCGTGCAGGGCCTGAAACACTCGCTCCCGCCGCTCGCGATCGCTGCCGATACCGTGGATCACCAGCGGTTCGGCCACGCTGTCGTAAGCCGTCATAAAGGGATCGATGCTTGCGAACGGGTCCTGAAAAATCGCAGCGGCCCTGCGGCGAAAAGCTTTTTGATCCTTCTGCGATAAGGCGGTTATCGCTGTATTTTCAAAACGGACTTGGCCGTCCGTAACCCTGATCAGACCCAACGCAGCCCGTCCCAATGTGGTCTTGCCACTGCCGGACTCGCCGACCACGGCGACAACTTCGCCGGCCTGAATGTCCAGCGTCACGCCGTCTACAGCATGGATCGACTCACTGCCAAAGAGACCTTTGCGAACGCTGAAATGAACTTTGACATCCTGGAGTTGAACCAGCGGATTGGACGAATAGTTTTGTGGACTGGTTTCCATTGCCATTTTCAACACAAAATTTCGTCAAAATGCGACATGTCTTGAGTATACTCATCCGTTGCCAAGTGCGCAAAGATACGGTCGGCAACGGGCTTGCCCAATGCCTTGCACCCGTCGAATGTCGAGGAGTAAATGGAGAGGAGTACGGAGTGAAAAACAGACTCCCGTTACTCACGGTTTCGTATCCACTCCTCAGTTGGGAGGACCCCTTATGAAAAATAACAGTCGATTGCCGCAGTACGCAGCGATTCCCTTGCTGTTGGCCGCGCTTGCCCTGATCCTGGCCGCATGCCAAACTTCCCCCAGCCAACGACGCACGGCGACGCCAACAGCTCCTGCCGCCTCGACGGCAACCCAAACGCCGACAACTGTCGTCATCCCCACGCAAACGCCCGGGCCTACGCCTACCGCCACGCCCGAGCCGCTTGCGCAGCCTGATCGAAACCTGGCAGAGTCACTGAGCGCCAAGGGGGAATCCCTGTTTGGCTCCAGCGACCTGATCGGAGCTGAAGCGGCCTATATCGATGCGATTGCCGCCGACCCCAGTTACCTGCCCGCCCATCTCGGCCTGACCGATGTCTACCTCTACCAGTCGCAGTACTGGCAACAGGCGCTGCATTCCGCCCAGAGCGCGAGCTCGCTCGCGCCGGAGGACAGCACCGTCATCGCATATCTGGCCTGGGCAAAGCAGGGAGCGCACCACTTCGATGAAGCGAAAGAACTGGGGCTGCGAGCAGTCGAGTTGGACAACGAGAACGCGACCGCACATATCGCTCTGGCCGACATCCTTGTCAGCATGTATGAAGTCGAAAGGGCCTATGAACATGCCCAGGCTGCTTTGCGTCTCGAGCCGGAATCGGCGGCGGGATGGGCGACGCTGGGATCGATCGCCTTCCAGATGCACGAGTGGGATAAAGCCGGCGAGGCCTACGAACGAGCCCTGGAGCTGGAGCCGGAATTCTTCGCCTGGCATATCATCAACGCCCGCCATGACTTTAATGTCTTTGGCGATACATATACGGCGCGGTCGATTGCGAAACGCGCTATTGAGCTTGTAGGAGACCATGCCTCGACTCTGTTCTTTGAGGCCGATATGGCGGCCGAAGAGGGGGACTGGGAGACGAGTGAGGCGAAGTGCATGCAGACGATCGCGCTGGACCAGCCGCATACGCCGTTCCCGGACGCATACAGTTGTATGGCGTTGATGTTACTGCAGCAGGAACGCAATGCCGAGACGGCGGCCTATCAGGCGCTGGCGGAGGAACGGGCTACGGTCGACCGGCGGGATGTGACTCTGATTCGGATGCGGCTGCTCAATGATCAGGATTTGTGCGGCGAGTCGCGGGCTCTGGCCGAGGATTGGCTGGCGGCGCGGCCCTACAGCATTTCGGCAACGCGAATGGTGGGTGTGAGCTATCTTTGTGAGCGGGATTTCGCAATGGCGGCCGAGTATTTCCGCAAGTCATTGGACGCGCTGCCGCAGTCGGTGAGCGATGCACGCCTGCTGGCAATAGCCTATGCCCGCGATGGAAGGGCGCAGGAAGCGCGCGCGGCGTTGAATGAAGTCCGGGCCTTCGCCATCGAGAATCCGCTTTACTATCAAGCGTTGTATGAGACGCACCTGATGCTGGGCGAGGTGGAGGAGGCCGTGACCGCCGCGCAGCGGTGGGGCGTGCTGCGGCCGGAAAGCCTGGATGCACGCGAGAGCCTGGCTTTTGTGCAGCTGTACGAGGGCAATGTCGAGGCCGCCCAGAGCATAGCGCTAGACGCCTTGGAACGGGGCGCACGCACCTCGACGGTGTTGGCAGTGCTGGGCGAAACATACACACGCATGGGCGAATTCGATAAAGCGCAGCCGCTGTTGGAAGAGGCGATCCAACTCAACAGCGACCACATCGTGGCCCGCAATGCGCTGGCTCTGCTTTTCCTGGCGCAGGTACGTTGCCAGGAGGCGGAACCACATCTGCGCTGGCTGATGGATGAGGCCGATGATGAGGAGGAGAGAGAAGGGCTGGCGGGCGTGTTGGAGCGCTGCCAGGAGAGAGCGGCGCGGCCTACGCCCGACCCGTCGATGCTGCTTGAAAACGATGAGGCTGTGTCAACCGCGGTGACCATTCTGCAGGAGGCGGATGTTGAAATCCGCTACCTGGATGTGGAGGAGAATGAGGATCAGCGAACCCTGGTGGTGGCCTATGCGGTTGATCTGACGGTTGACAGCGAGGACTACGCCGATTTGGAGCGTCAACTGATCTTTGAACTGGCCCGCATCCTGCCTCGCATGATCTCGGAACCGGACGGCCTCGTGGTCGTCGCCGGCACTTTCAACCGGACAACGTCCGCGACCCTGGTGGCGACGAGGGCGGCGGAGGTGTGGCTCCAGGGGCAGTTGAGCGATGAGGAATTTGAAGACACCTGGCAACGCCAGGAGGTGGAAGCCAGCGACGAGTAACCCCGGTAACGAGCCACTGCAGTTACACTTTTCTGCAGTGGCTCGTTGCCCGCGACCGCAGTTGTCGACAGCAACCCGCTAATCATTCACCACCGCAGTTTCTAGCCACAACATTCAAGGCCGAGGGCAACGACCTTTTCGGCCAGTTCGGCGCGCTCGGCAGCGGTAAGCGGCTCGCCCGGTGCGCGCGGGTCGCCGCAGTCGATTCCAAGACGTTGGCCTAGTACTGCCTTGATGGTGCCGTGGAATTTGGAGGTCACACTCAGCGCTTCGGCGGCGGAGGATGCCTTCTCCTGGGCTTTGCTGGCGGCGGGGATGTCGCCGGCCTCGTAGGCGCGCCAGATGGCGACCCAGAGTTCGGGGGCCATGTTGGGCGGGCCGTCAACGCAGCCGGTGGCGCCAATCAGAAGCGCCGGCAGGAACAGCCGGCAATTGCCAATCAAACAGTTCAGGCCCATTTCGGCAAAGGTTTTGACGTAGGGAATATACGGCGCCGAGTGTTTGAGCCCGGACAGCTGCGGCACGCGCTCCTGGATTTTGGCCATCAGATCGGGCGTAATTTCGACACCGGTGGCGCTGGGAAGATTGTAGACAAAAAAGGGAAGGTCGGCCGCGGCGGCGACGACGCGATAGTGTTCGACGATGCCTTTGTCGCTCTGGCCATAGAAGAAGGGAGGGACGCAGCAGATGGCTTCGGCGCCGGCCTTGGCCGCGTGTTCGGCCAGGCGGGCAGAGCGGACGGTGGTCGGCGCGCCAACGTGCATGATGTTGGCAATGCGCCCCTGATTCTGGTCCGCGGAGATCTCAGCGATGCGCCGGTTTTCGGCGTCGTCCAGGAGGACGCTCTCACCGGTTCCGCCGGCCACCCAGAATCCATGGACGCCGGCCTGAATGTTAAACTCCATCACTTGGCGGAAGGCGTCCTCGTTGAGCTGGCCGTCGGCCGTCATTGGCGTTATAATGGCCGGGAAAATCCCTCTGAATTTGTTCATTTGGCTCTCTCTTTGGTGTTCGTGGCGGAGTCTTGCATCTGTCTTTATGGCTCGGATGTCATTATGTCACGGATAGGTGCAGGTGTCTATGCAGTGACGAGTCCCGGCGCCTCCGGATCTTCTCTCACTCCTCTATACTCTCTCCTTGCTTTGGGCGGTCGGGCCTTCGGCCCTCCCTTGTGCGGGGGGACACCCCCCGCAACGCCCCCCTCCAAAAACATGCCTCACCAACGTTACGCCGTCTTCGCAGCAGTGCGGCTGTCGACCATGGCTGCGGCCAACCAGACTCGTAGCGAGATAGCCTGAATTGTGGTAAAGAGAAGGTGTTGGTCAGGAAAAACAAGGAGTGGTCACAGGATAAATTGCAGATGGCATCAGTGACATCAAAGTCGTGCTACAGTCATCTTACCCATCCCCACAATGCCGAAATCTTGTTCAAGTGATGTTACCAAATAATAATAGCCAGAAACATAACTGCTAAGCCACATACAGTGTGTGTTTTGACCAACTCTTCATCTTCGCCGCCAGTCAGGCTTTGTGATGGCGTATTCGGTTGGCGGCAGCCACGTTGCTGGAGCGGCACTGCTGGAATACGCAGACACGGTCGGTGAGCGATGGTTTTGGAGGGGGGCGTTGCGGGGGCGCAGCCCCTGCACAAGGGAGGGCCGAAGGCCCGACCGCCCAAAATACAACAATGAGCGGAGAAAGAACACCTTTGCTCGCCTCGTTCAGGGTTGCGAATCAGTTGCGGCTGCGTAGATGTTCAGAGACAAAGAACTGACTCATTCATTCACCCGCGTATCCCGCAGCCGGTCCTCGTCAATCTCAGCTTGGGCCAGCGCGCTCACATCCATATAGCCGTCGCGCAGCATGGGCGGCCGGGTCAGCAAGTCCTCCTGCAGCTTGAGGAAGAAACTCAGCTCGCACGGCAGGTCGATACCAGGCCTGGCGGCAAAGAGCGCCGCCTGCACTGTCCCCCAGCCGGTGCTGGCCTGGGAACCGACCATGACCGCCTTGCCGCCAACCAGCGCCTGGTTCAGCATTTGCGCCGATTCGGTGAACCCCGTGCGCGCCGTCTTGATATTGAGAATGTGAAAGGTGTCCATGCTCAACTCCCGGCGCAGGTCGCGGGCGCTGAACACACTGTCGTCGGCGATGAGCAGGGGCAGGGCAGAGCCGGCCGCGAGCGTACAGGCCTTGCGCACCGCGGCGCGGGCCAGGATCGACTCCACCGGCAGCGGTTCTTCACAGTAGAGTACATTCAGTTCGGCCATCTTTTCCAGGCGCTGGCGTACATTCTGCGGCTGGAAGCACTCATTGGCGTCAACGTACAGATCGACCTGTTCCCCGAACTGATCCCGCAGGAGTCGCAGTCTTTGTAGATCCTCGCCCCATTTCTGCCCGACCTTCACTTTCAACACCCGCACGCCCTGCGCGACGATGCGTTCGGCCTCGGCCAGGCTGTCATCCAAGTCGCCCAGGCCCAGAATATAGCTCACTCGCACCTGCGAACGGCTCGCGCCCAGATGCTCGTAGAGAGTACGGCGACGGCTGTTGGCAAGGGCATGGTGGAGGGCCATATCGAGAGCGCCGCGGGCGGTCTGATTATTTTTGACCGTCTGCAGGCGTCCGTAGAGAGAGGACAGTGTGGAATCGTCGAGCAGCTCGCCCACCAGCCGGGGCGCCATCTCGTGGCGAATCACACTGCAGATGCTGGTTACCGTCTCCCCGTAGATTGTGGGCCGGGGCGGCGCCTCCCCCCAACCTACAGCGCCATCGCTCAGCCGCACCTGTACAAGGACGTGACGCGCCTCCGGCATGACGCTGGCCGCGCCCCAGCGCAGCGGTTCCCGCAACGGCAGGCGGAAAGGAATCGGTTCGATGGTTTCAATGGTGGTAGACATGGAAGGTCCCGATGTCAGTTGGCCGCGATCCGCTCCAGCTTTGCGGCAACCTCGACAGGAGAGTGGGCCGTCGTATCGACGACTACGGTGCGGTCGGGGGCCGCGGCGCGCAGGATTTCGACGGCGGCATGTGGGTCGTAGTTGCGGCGTTCGGCCGCGACGATGGCGATCTTGGCCGCGAGCTCGGCGCCGTCCACTTCGCCCCGGGTCACCAGCGCAGCCAGATGGGCCTGCTCCTCGTCTGTGAAGAGCTCGCCTCCCTCCGCCACTTCCTCCCAGCGGAATCCCACGCCAGAATCGGCAGCGCTGTGGCGTGTGGCATGCGGCGTGCCGTCACTGGAACCTGCTCGCTGGCCGCCGGCGTTTGCACTTACCTGGTCGAAAGCATCCTGGCGCTGCAACAGCCGCTCCACCCGCACCACATCGGGCGCGTTGAGGACGGCGAAGCGGGCCAGCGGCAGGCTCTGCGCCGCGAACGTGACTTCGTCCGCGCCCCGCAGCCCGTCGAATACGGTCAGTGCGCCCCTGTCCGGCCCAGCGGTCTGGCGCTGCAACACCAGCCGGCTGAACGCGTGCGCCAGCCCACCGGAATGCCGCTGCCGGTAGCGCCCCGTGTAGTCGAAGCGCCGCCGCCGGTCCGTAACCGCAGTGGGCGGGTCCCCGTCCCAGCCCTGAACCGTCGGGATTACAAGCAGATCGGCTATCTTGCGCCTGTTGGGCAGGAGCGAAATTTCGCCCCAGCGGGCGCGCAGCGCGTCGACAGTTGTACTTTTGCCCACGCCCGTCACGCCGACGAGGATCAGCACCGGCATATCGACGATTGCGACCCAGCCAGGGGGAGGTCGGCCGATGCCAAGACCGTCTGCCAGCAGTTCAAATTCAGTACTCATCCGGACCTTGCGTTCTGGAAATACCCGCGGCCAGCCACCGCAGTTAGCGTGGCAACAGTGCATGCAGAAACATTATACGCCCCCGGCTTGGCCGCTGACAATAAAAAGCTGTGATGGACAGTAGATAATGGCCGCAGCAGAACACACGCTCCGGCGGCTGGTGTTTCTGCTGTGTGCTATAATTGAGGTAAAGATACAGAGAAAGGTTCCTCCAACTGTTCGACTTACCCCTAAACATCAATCCTATGAAATTTCGCTTGTCTCCGCCGTTGCCGCTGGTCATCCGAATGCTGCTGGTGAGTGTGCTGGGGCTGGCTGTCCATCCGGCCGCGGCTGCGCCCGCGCACGCTGAATTGCCGGAGGATTTGACGCCGATCTACCTCATTCAGGGCGACGGGCCGAGTACGCCCATGTCGCGGCAACGTGTTTCCACTTTCGGCCTGGTGATCGGCGTGCAGTCGAACGGATTTTATTTGCAAGACCCGACCGGTGACGGCAACCCAGAGACGAGCGACGGTATCTTCGTCTACACCTCGTCCGCGCCCAGGGTGGAAGCATGGGAATGCATCCTCGTGCGCGGCGCTGAAGCGACCGAATACTACGAAAAGACAGAGCTGACCACGCCGCGCTCGCTTGAGAAACTCCCCACCGAACTGTGCGGGAGCGGCTTGGCAGTTCCGC
>Ga0209754_1000958_pt1 | contig 32954 bp, 30 predicted proteins | sample MesohylBB_FD_187295 | JGI IMG/M metagenome (GOLD analysis project Ga0209754, IMG submission 187295) | Host-associated microbial community of the marine sponge Aplysina aerophoba from Gulf of Piran - sponge mesohyl, lysed by bead beating... | ecosystem: Host-associated > Porifera > Sponge >... | reverse complement strand
CGTTCTCGTCCCCCTCATCACCCTCGTCGTTCTCGTCCCCCTCATCACCCTCGTCACCGTCGTTGTCCTCGTCTCCCTCATCGCCCTCGTCGTTCTCGTCCCCCTCATCGCCCTCGTTGTTCTCGTCCCCCTCATCGCCCTCGTTGTTCTCGTCCCCCTCATCGCCCTCGTCGCCGTCGTTGTCCTCGTCGTCGTCGTCATCATCGTCATCGTCGTCATCATCGTCATCGTCGTCATCATCGTCATCGTCGTCATCATCGTCATCGTCGTCGTCATCGTCGTCGTCGTCGTCATCGTCGTCGTCATCGTTGGCGTAGGGATCACCGTTCACACTGGCACGAGCCTCCGGAACAAGATGAAATGGAAGCTTCTCGTTCCACATCCCGGCCCTCATCACCAGACACAGCGAGAACAGAGTGCTGATGAGGACTGACGCCAGCCAGCGCAAAATGGCCGGTTCGCCCTCGGGCGGTCTTCTTTTCGAAGTCATGGTTTTGCTCCCGCAAGGGTTTCGTCTCTCGGGGAGAAGCTACACCAAGCGACCGAAGTACCGCATCGCCCGTTTGTCATAAGCGGCCCCGCTTATGGCAAATGGCATACAAAACCAGGCCTTCTTATACGTGTGATATATACGGGTGAGGCATATATGGTGGCGGGCCTGTTCGTCTCTTTGAAAAGGAACTCCCGATGGTGGTAGGGTGACAGGAACGAGCCCTAGCGCCCGACCGTCTTCAGGGACGAAAGAGACCGCTCTTGAACCACCTGTTCAAAGGAGTGCCCAAGCGACGGATGCTTGCGTTGGCGATGCTGGCGTTGGCGATGCTGTTCTTCGCCTACGACCTTGTCGTGGATGCGCTCTTCGAGGGCGAGTTCGGGTCACCCCATTTTATCATCGAAACCTTTGTTTTTGCTGCGGTTTCGTGGACCCTGGTCGTCAACTTGAGGGACCTTGTCGGCCTGCGCGCGCGTCTGGAGCAGGAGCAGAATCGAAACAGGGTGCTCGCCGGGGAGCTCGCCACCCGCATCGAAGAGCAAATTGACGCTTGGCGGCTCACCCGTAGCGAGAAGGAAGTCGCGTGGCTGATCATCAAGGGTTTCCGCTTCGCGGAAATCGCGGATTTGCGCGGGGTCAAGGAAAACACGACCCGATTACAGGCGAGCGCGCTGTATGCGAAAGCCGGGGTAAGCGGTCGGGCGGAATTTGTCGCGGAGATCGTCCATCAGTTGCTCATGCCCATTACCGAAGATGAACTGCGCGACGGGACGGCGGGGATCCGAGCCTCTGTGACGGAAAGCACATCCGGCGCCGCCGCTTTAGCGACGGATGACCCGCAAGAGGACGCGAGCACCGTACGGCGAGCCACGCGACACTAGGGTATCCTGGAGACTCCCGAGGGGTTTGAGCCAGGCCCCTAACGCTGCGCCGTGACCTCGATCTCGATGAGCTTGCCCACCGCGGAGTAGCCTTCCACAAAAGAACACTCGGTGCTTTCCGCGGGCACCTTCGCGGCCTGCTGAAACGCCTGCTTCAGAGCGGCCGGGGCCTCCTCTTGTTGCAGGAAGAACGACACCCGCACGACCCGCTCCCATGAGGTCCCGGCGTGCTCCAGCGACCCGCCGATCAGGCCGCAGACCTCGCTCACCTGCTGGGACAAGTTCCCGGTCGTGCTGGTGACTCCCGAGAGAAAGACCCGTCCCTCCAGGTCGAGGTAGCGCAGCGGCACGATGGGCGGGTCGTATTCCACGAGCTTCTTCTCGCCGCCGGAACGCATGGCGAGGAAGTCCAGTGCCACGGCCGCCCCCGAGTCGAGGTGCGCCGGAGCGATGTAGCTGGAACTCGCCGAGCGCGCCTTGCCGCTCATGCGCCGGGAGCGCGCCTGGCTTCCGAGGTTGCGGCTCTCCCGGTCGCGCGCCCACAGGCGCGTCCGCACCGTGTCGTCCAGGGAAAACCCCAGTCTCCCGATCCCCTCCGCGATGCGGTCGAGGATCCCGGCCACTCCCGCGTCGCCAGCGGCGCCCTCGGCGCCCTCGCACGAGGCCGCGACGCATTCGCGGCCGAGCCATTCAAAGGATTTCATGCGCATGAGTTGGATCCCTTGTCAGGTGAATCAACCGGACAAGACGTAGACGTCTCATCGCAACACGCCGGGGTGTCGAAGAAGGCCAGCGTGCGCACTTCGATGCTCTCGCGCGCCGGCGCATCCGGCGGCGCCGTGGGATCGTCGAACGAAGTGTGGGCCGTGAAACGCGCGCGCCCGTCCTTCTCCGAGTCGAAGACCTTGAAGACGATGGCCTCGTTCCGGGCCATGGCGGGGAAATAGAACCAGCGGTGCTCCGGACTGTACTTGATCTGGTAGGTCTCGCCGATGCGCCCGGGGTAGCTGCGCTGGGACGCGATCAACTCCTCGGTGCGCAGGCTGCGCGCGTCGGCGATGGCCAGCGGATTGGTGCGCACCGGGTTCCGGGTGGGGCGCCACACCTGGATAATCGCGTATCGCCCCTGAAGCAGGCGCTCCGCCTCGTCCTCGGGCAGGAGGTCCCGCACGCGCTTGGGCGCCGACCACTCCGTGTAGTCGTTGTGCACGGAGCGGTTGGGCTCGCGCACCTTTCGTTCCGCGCGGATACCGTCGTCCTGTGCCCTGAGCGTGTGGTCGAAGATGACCACCCGGGAAGCGCCGCTCTCTCGCTTCACCAATTCATCGATCTCGGGATAGTACACGGAGCGGAGCTGCTCCTCGTCGTAAAAATCGTCCACCCGCGTGTCGTGGCGGGCCAGAACGAACCCTTCACGCTCCAGCGACAGCTCGCCCGTGATGGCGCGGCCGTTGTGGATGGTGGTGCGGTGCGGGTCGTGCTGCCCGGTGCGCAGCACCGGCGCGCTGTTGAGCACGGCCGTGTGAGTGATGGGTTTGACACCCGTGTCCACCGCGTAGTTGAGGATCGCTTCCACGGAATCCACCGAGGCCTCCGTCGTCTCCATCCGACTCATGCGCGCACCTCCATCGTGCTGAGTTGCTGTCCAACGCGGATGGTATCAGCCCCTTCCCGCTTCGACAACGGCCGCGCGCCTCGCGTGTGCCCTTCGCAAGGTCGGAACGGAACGCGGCGGAGGATTCCCGCTTCCGCGGGAATGACAATTCGGGGCTGCAGCGCCATTTCGTATCTCAGCGGAGTTTTGACACAGCCTGTTCCCGCGGATTGACAGCCTACGGTACCTTGGATAACGTTCCGTTCGTGCAGGCCGCTCAAGCGCCGGCCCCGACGGAACGCGTCCGGCGCGGGCCGCGTGCCGCCGTGGCGGCCCTCGAAAGGAGCCCGTCATGGCACGCGAGTACAACGTTATTTCGGCCGACGGTCATATCGACCTCAACCCCGACATCTGGCGCGACCGGGTGGCCGCGTCCATGCGCGAACGCGCGCCCAAGCGCGTGAAGATGCCCAACGGCTCGGACGCGGTGGTGGTGGACGGCGGCGAGCCCAACACCATAGGCGTCACCCGAAGCGTGCGCGTCAACAAGGAGGACATGGCCACGCAGGTGCCCACGTTCGAGTCCTGTGCCGGCACCGGACCGCCCTCGCAGCGGCTCGAGGAACAGGAACGGGACGGCGTCGACGCGGAGGTCGTGTTCTCGCAGATCTCCTTCGTGCTGGAGCAGGCCACGGACCGCGAGCTCTATTGCGAGCTGGTGCGCGCCTACAACGAGTTCCTGGGCGAGGAGTACATGGCGCCGGCGCCCGACCGGATCATTCCCATGGGCGTCATTCCCACCAGCGGCATCGACGACGCGGTGCGGGAACTGGAGCACTGCGCCAGGCTGGGCCTCAAGGGAGTCAAGCTCGACAAGTTCCCGAGCGGCCACGGCTACCCCACGGCCGAGGACGACCGCTTCTGGGCCGCATCCCTGGACCTGGGGGTGGCCCTCACCAACCACAACACCGGCAACATGGGTTCCGGCAAGGGCGGCGAGCCCGCGTTTCCGTACGAACGCAAGCCCGGCCCCGACGTGCATGTGAAGGAGCCCATGAACTACTTCTTCCGCTTCACCAACGACGCCATGGTGGGCGCGGTGCAGATGGCCTTCGCGGGTGTGTGGGACCGTTTCCCGACGCTCCAGATGTACTGGGCCGAGACCATGATCGGGTGGTTCGAGTACGGCCTGTGGCAGCTCGACGACCACTACCAGCGCTACATGCCCATGATCCACCAGTTCTGGGGCCTGCACTACCTGGACAGGAAACCCAGCGAGTACCTACGGGAGAACAACTACTGGGGCTTCCTGCACGACCCCATCGGCATCAAGCGGCGCGAGTGCATCGGCTACGACAAGCTCATGTGGGCCACGGACTTCGCCCATGCCGCCAGCGAGTACCCCAATTCCATCCCGGTGATGGAAAGGGACTTCGAGGGCGTGCCCGCCCACGAGAAGCGCGCCATGCTGGTGGACAACTGTGTCAAGTATTTCGGACTGAATGCGTGAACGGAGGACTTGCCGTGAACGACGTCGGCACCACCCACGAAGACCTGGAACAGTACCTGGCCGCCCACCACATGGTGGGGGCGGGCCTGCGGCGCGAGGGCATGGCGCCGCCGCGCACGGGCGTCACCGGCGCCCACTGGCGCTGGGAGGGGATCTACAAGGGGCTCATGCGCTCCGGCGAAATCGTCACCGTGGGGCCCGACGGCATGACCGGCATGCGTTCGGTCACCGGCATCGAGGCCACCCGCTTCCCCATCTGGATGAACGTGCAGATCCTCATGCCCGGCGAACGCACCCAGGGGCACCGCAACACCCGCAGCGAGACGCGCCTGGTGTGCGAGGCGCCCAAGGAGGCCGCCTTCGTGTGCGAGCACGAGGCGTTCCCCATGGAGCGGGGCGACGTGATCATCAGCCCGTCCTGGACCTACCACGACCACTGGAACCAGGGCTCCACCCCCGCCCTCTACGTCGACGGATACGACAACGGCTACAACGGCGGGGTGAACCTGAACGAGCGGCTGCCGGTGGACAACCCTTACCAGGAGATCCACAAACCCGACGCCTACGGCGTGCGCACCCGCGGCCTCGCCCGCCCCATGGCCCATGGCCGGCCCTATCCGCTGCCGCCCATGCGCTATCCTTGGGCCGAGACCCGCGCCGCCCTGAGCGCCTTACAGGAAGCCGGCGAGGAAGACCCCTGCGAGGGTGCGCACCTGATGCTCGCGAGCCCGGTGGACGGCGGCCCCACGCTCCCCACCATCGCGTGGCACGCGCAGCTCCTGCGGGCCGGCCAGACCACCTTGAGCCACCGGCACAACAGCAACACCTTCTACCACGCCTTCGAGGGCGCCGGCGCGGTGGTCATCGAGGGCGAGCGGCTGGAGTGGAACCAGGGGGACATCTTCGCCGTGCCGGCGTGGTCGTGGCATCATCACGAGAACGGCCACACAGGCGACTCCATCCTGTTCTCCATCGATGACTGGCCCGCGCAGACCAAGCTCGGCTTCTATACGAAAGAGATCGCGCCGGCCGACCGCCAGGACGGGTAGCGGCGGCGCGATAGACCCAAAGGGAGACAACCCATGGCGAACCCCAAGCTCCGTCTCGGCTTCCGCGAGCCCGAGGTGGACACCAACAAACCCTTTGTCGACGGCACCGTCCAGGTGGAGGGCTTCGACCTTGAGATCAGCGATTTCCACGGCCCGGAAACCATCGATGCGTGGGACGCGAGCTTTGGCGGCCTCATGCGCACCAAGGACAAGGGCAACCACCCCTACGTCTCGATCCCGGCCTACCCCAACCGCAAGTTCCGCATCGCCTACATCTTCGTGAACAACGCATCGGGTATCGACGGCCCCAAGGACCTGGAGGGCAAGCGCGTGTACGTGAGCAGCACCGCCGGCGTGTGGGCGCGCGGCGCGCTGCAAAACTACTACGGCGTGGACCTGACGCGCGTCCGCTGGTGCATGCCCCACCCCGAGGCCGAGAGCTGGGGCGAGGGCGTCGAGGTGGAGCCCCTGCCGCACATCTCCGGGCCGGAGCCCGAGCCGCTGGACGACCTGCTGCTTTCGAACCAAGTGGACGCGGTCATCGAGCCCAACGTGCTGCCGTCCATCAGCCGCCGCGACCCGCGCGTCCGCCGCCTGTTCCGCGATTACAAGAACGAAGAGATCAACTACTACAAGGCCACGGGGATCTTCCCCATCAGCCACATGGTGAGCCTAAAGCAGGATTTCGTCGACAAGCACCCGGACGCGCCGGTGGCACTCCTGAAGGCATACCGCCAAGCGCGCGACGTGGCCATGGACCGGCTCTACGGCGCCGACCCCGAGGTGCTCATCACCTCGTGGGTGGCCGCCGCCATCGACGAGCAGCGCGCCGTCATGGGCGAGAACTACTGGTCCTACAACATCCAGGACAACGTCACCTCGCTGGAAGCCATGATGACGTTCGCACACCAGTTCGGCCTGACGCAGGAGAAGCTTCATTACGAAGACTTTTTCCACCCGGAGGCGGCGGCACTGGAGGGGTTTTGATCGCCCCTCCTCCCCCCTGGATTCCCGCTTTCCAGGCTGTGGCAAAACTGATGAGGCAGATCCCCATCGAGTCGTCATTCCCGCGGAAGCGGGAATCCAGGGGCGGTGGTGGGGAACTACAGAGGCGTTTCCCCGCCTCGCCACCCCTGGATTCCCGCTTCCGCGGGAATGACGACTCGGGGGGTTGGCGCCGATTCTTGTCCGTGCGACGTTTTGACACAGCCTGTTTCGCGGGAATGACGAGTCGGGGGTGGGTGCCATCTCTCATCCGGGTGGGCCATTGACACAGGCTGGGGAGCGGGACTCCAACGGAAGCACAAGGAGACAATCATGAGTGAAGCGGTCAACACGGACAATCCGCGGCTCGACGAGCTGCACCGCATCATGGCCGAGAATTCCCTGGCGGGGCACTGGCAGCCGCGCCAGCCCTCGCCGGAGCTGCGCCCGCATCTCTGGCGCTGGCCGGTGATCTACTCCTGCCTCATGGAGTCCGGCGAAGTCGTGAAGCTGGGGCACATCGACGAGGCCGCCAAGCGCCGCACCGTGCAACTGGTGAACCCCGGCCTCACCGCCTTCAAGTCCACCACCCGCACCATCCAGATGTCCATACAGCTCGTGAAGCCCGGGGAGCGCGCCGAGTGCCACCGCCACACCGCCGCGGCCCTGCGCTTCGTGGTGGAAGGAGACGGCACCGGCTACACCACGGTGGAGGGCGAGGAGATGCACATGGAGCCCGGCGACCTGGTGCTGACGCCGAGCTGGACCTGGCACGACCACTACAACCAGGGCGAACGCAACATCGTCTGGCTCGACGTCCTCGACGTGCACCTCATGAACCACCTGGACGCCAACTTCCACGAGAACTACGGCGAAGGCCCGGCCCAGCCGGTCACCAAGTCCGAGGGCTACAGCCGCCAGCGCCTCGGCACCGTGCGGCCCCTCACCGAAAGCCCCGGCAACCACGCGCTCCCCTACACCTACAAGTGGCGCGACACCCTTCCCGTCCTGGAAGAACTGGCCGCGTCCGCCGACGGCGACCCCCACGACGGCATCCTCCTGCAATACGCCCACCCCGTCACGGGTGGCCCCACCATGCCCACCATCGACTGCCGCGTGCAGTGGCTGCGGCCCGGCGAATCGACCCGCCCCCACCGCCACACCAGCAGCACCATCTACCACGTGATGCAAGGCGCCGGCGCCACCGTGGCGAGCCGCGACAAGGACAACGGTACCCCCATGGCCTGGACCGAACAGGACTGCTTCGTGATCCCCTCGTGGCACTGGCACCACTTCCGCAACGACTCCCGTACCGAGCCCGCGATCCTGTTCTCCGTCACCGACCGCCCGGTACTGGAAAGTCTGAACCTCTACAGCGAGGAGGATGCGTAACGCGAACTACAACGGGGAGAGCCGCGCGGGGGGCGTCCCGGAAATCTGTTGACGGCGGGCGGACATGACAACGATCACCGACACCATCCGCGCGAGGCAGTTTGTCACGAACCCGGCACCCACCGTCTCCAGATTTCAGGGACGCCTCGCGCGCGGCTCGGGAACAAGCACCCTGCATGGAAGCTGGCCGCATGGAAGCGCACCCCGTATGGATCCCGGTAACCAGTCGCCCCGCAAAACAACCCGCAAACCCGCGCACGGCATCCCCTCATGCTTGACGCCATAGGCCAGGCCAGCCTCCATATCCTCGACCCGGTCCACCTCCTCATGCTGTTCGCCGGGACCTTCCTCGGCCTCATGCTCGGGGTCATCCCCGGCATCGGCGGGGTCACCGGCCTGGCGCTGCTGCTCCCCTTCACCTTCGACATGGACGCCGTCTCCGCCTTCGCCTTCATCATCGGCATGCTGGCGGTCACCACGACCTCCGACACCATCCCCTCGGTGCTCTTCGCAGTCCCCGGCACCGTGGGCTCCCAGGCCACCATCATCGACGGCCACGCCATGGCCAAGCGCGGCGAGGCAGGCCGCGCCTTCGGCGCCGCCTTCACCGTGTCCGCCATGGGCGGCATCTTCGGCGCCCTGCTGCTGACCCTGTCCATTCCCATCCTGAGCCCCCTGGTCCTCACCTTCGGCTCTCCCGAGTTCTTCATGATGGCCGTGCTGGGCGTGTGCATGGTGGCGAGCCTCAGCGGTTCGGCGCTGATGAAGGGTGTCATCGCCGGCGGCGCGGGCCTGCTCCTCGCCACCGTGGGCACCGACCCCATGCTGAGCGTCGAACGCTGGACCTTCGACCAAGTCTACCTGTGGGAAGGCTTCCACGTGGTGCCCATCTCTCTCGGCCTTTTCGGCCTCGCCGAGGTCACCGACCTCCTGGTCTCCGGCAAAAGCATCGACTCCGGCGCCCTGGGCCGGCTCAAGGGCCGCTGGGAAGGAGTCCGCGACGCGTTCCGGCACTGGTGGCTGGTGATCCGCTCCGCCACCCTGGGCGTGTGGATCGGCATCATCCCGGGCCTCGGCACCCTGGTGGTGGACTGGTTCGCCTACGGCCACGCCCTGCACACCGAGAAGAACGCCGACAACTTCGGCAAGGGCGACGTGCGCGGCGTCATCGCGCCCGAGAGCGCCAACAACGCCAAGGACGGCGGCGGCCTGATCCCCACCCTGGCCTTCGGCATTCCCGGCAGCACCAGCATGGCCCTGTTCCTGGGCGCCATGGAGATCCAGGGTCTCACCCCCGGCCCGGAGATGCTGAACCAGCACCTCGACGTCATCTTCACCATCTCCTGGAGCCTGGCCCTGGCCAACATCATCGGCACCGGCACCTGTTTCCTGTTCACCGACCAGTTGGCGCGCATCGCCACCATCCGCGCCCAGCTCCTGGCGCCGGTGCTGCTGGTGATCATGTTCCTGGGCGCGTTCATGGCGCGACGCCACATCGCCGACATCGTGCTGTTCCTGTTCTTCGGGCTGCTGGGCTGGACCATGAAGCGGCAGGGCTGGCCGCGGCCGCCCCTCATCATCGGCTTCGTGCTCGGCTCCACCGTGGAGAAGTACCTCTACATCTCGATCCTGACCTACGGCTGGGCCTGGATGGCGCGCCCCTGGGTGATCGTGCTGGCCCTGCTCATCGTCGCCGCGCTGGCCGCGCCGGCGATCCGGCAGTACCGCGACCGGGTCGCCGCCCGCGCCAACCCCTGACCTCCATGCAAAAGGCCGTCTCCCTGCTGTTCGACGCGTTCTTCCTGGTGCTCCTGGCCGCGGCCGTGGCCACGGCTTGGCGATGGCCCTTCGCCACCAAACTCTTTCCGCTGACCATCGCCATTCCGGTGCTCGTAGTCGCCGCCGCGCAGTTCACCAAGGACGCATTTTTCAAGGGCAGCGCGGACGAGGACGAGGAGCCGCGCGAACGCATCCGCGACATCGAGGTGGACCGCTCCGTGCCCACCCGTCTCGTGGTGCAGCGGGCGGGAACCTTCTATCTGTGCGCCCTGGGCTTCCTGGCGGCGATCCTGCTCATCGGCTTCAAGCTGTCGGTGCCGCTGTTCATGTTGTTCTATTTCCGGCGCTTCAGCCGCGCGGGGTGGATCGTCACACTAATCCTGACAGGGCTCTTGACGGGATTGGTGCTCGGCCTGTTCGACGCCGTCCTCCACGTCGGATGGCCGGACAATCTGCTCGACCATGTGCTCGGGCGATGGGCGGCATGAGATGGCGTCCTTCGACCGACCCAGAAACCGCGGCCCTTCGTTGACATTTCTCGCGACCCACGCGTATAGGAAAGAACGAATCAAATCGTGACACGGCTGAAACCAACCATCGAACGAACCGGGAGGGTTCCCTCATGAAGACGAAATCGACCTGGACATGGCTGACCTTGACTTTAGCGTGCGTCGCGCTCTTCGCCGCCCAGGCAGGCGCGGCGGAAAACGCCGCGGACTTCTTCAAGGGCAAGCGCATGACGATGCTCGTGCAGTACTCGCCCGGCGGCACCTTCGACATTCGCGCCCGCTGGATGGCGCGGCACCTGCCCGCGGTCACCGGCGCCAAGACCATCGTGCGCAACCTGCCGGGCGGCGGCGGGGTCGCCGGCTACAACAGGCTGTTCCGGCTGCCGCCGGATGGGCTGACGCTGCTCACGGCGCACACCAAGCTGGTGGCCTTCGACCTGTTCGGCCGCAAGGGAGTGAAGTACGACTACGACAAGTTCGGTTATCTGGGGCGGGTCATCCGCACCAACACCGCCCTGCTGGTGCGCAAGGACCTGCCGTCGGACATCGAGGGCCTGCGCAAGCTCAAGCGCATCCGCATCGGCGCTTCCTCCCCCTTCAACGAGGGAATGATCGCCGAGATGTTCGACCTGCCCGTCACCATCGTGCCGGGCTACGGCGGCTCCTCGGAGCGCATGGCGGCGATCGCGCGCGGAGAGCTCGACGCCACCACCGCTTCCATATCCACGGGCCTGAGATTCAAGGACCGGGTCAACATCGCGTTCGCCTTCGTCAAGGACAAGCGCGCGCCGGACGTGCCCTCGCTGGCGGACCTGGGCGCGAAGGAGCCGTGGCGCAGCTACGCCCTGTCTTTCTCGGACATCTTCGGTACGGTCGTCGCCTCCCCCGGCGTGCCCGAGGCGCGGCAGCAATTCCTGAGCGCCGCGCTCAAGAAGATCACGGGACTGGAGAAGGCGCAGAAGGAAGCCGCCAAGATGAAGCTCGTGGTGGAGTGGACGGGGCCCGATGATCTCAAGAAGACGCTGAAACCGTTCCTGGACCTCAACGCCGAGACCACCAAGCAGCTCAAGCACGTCATCGAGCGGAAATACGTGGGCAAACTGAAGTAGGGGCGGGGCTCGCAACATTCGGAGCAGAACCATGGAGATCAAGTTCGGGCTGATCAGCGCGGATTCCCACAGCGGCTTCGACCGCGACGCGTTCACCTCGCGCATGTCCGCGGCCAAGTGGGGCGAGCGCATCCCGCAGGTGCGGGAAGTGGAGGAAAAGGGCCGGAAGGTGGACCGTTGGTGCGTCTACGGCAAGCCCCGGGGCGACCACGTAGGCAACTGCCCGGCGCTCATGGGCGACCCCTTTCCCACCTACCCGCAGCACTGGGACGAGATGCCCGTGATGGCGTACGACCCGGCGGAGCGGCTCAAGGCGCTGGACGCCGACGGCGTCGATGCCGAGGTGCTGTTCCCCAACCCTCCGGGCGGCACGTTCTTCGAGTACGGAGACGCCGAATTCGAGCTGGACGTGGTACGCGCCTACAACGACTCCCTGGCGCGGTGGACCACGGTCAGCGACCGCTACTTCCCGGTGACCATCATCCCGTACCTGAGCGACCCCGGGACCATCCGGCGCGAGATCGAACGGGCCACCGCGGCCGGGCACCGCGGCATCAACCTGCAGGGCGAGACGCCGGGCTCGCTGCCCCATCTCACCGATCCCTACTGGGACCCCATGTGGGATGCGTGCCAGAGCCTGGATGTGCCGGTGCACTTCCACGGCTCCTGCGGCCTCATGGCGGGCCGTTCCACGCGCTTCTGGAGCGGCTACTCCCCGCGGCAGGGGCACGCGGCCATGACCGCCACCTCCGCGACGACACCGGCGCAGATCATTCCGCACCTCGTCTTCAGCGGCGTCACCGAGCGCTTCCCGCGCCTCAAGTTCGTATTCGCCGAAGCCGGCATCGGCGGCCTCAACTATGTGCTGGCCGCCTGCGACCACGAATGGGAAACGCGCCACCTGTGGACCGAGGGGTTGGGCACGCGTCCGAGCGAGGTGGTGCGGCGGCAGATGTTCACCAACTTCTGGTTCGAGAACGAGGGCATCAAGCTGAGCCACGACATCGGCATCGACAACCTCATGTGGGAATCGGACTTCCCGCACGTGACCGCCTTCTACCCGCGTTCCTGGGAAGCGGTGGAAGACGTGCTCCAGGGGTTCTCCGCCGAAGACCGCCGCAAACTGCTCTACGAGAACGCCGTCCGCGTATACCGCATGGACGCGGTGCCGCGCGCGGCCGAGCGCGGCGCCCAACCCGTGGAAGCGCGCGCGTGAGCCAGGGCCGCGACTTCGTCAGCGTCGACGACCACGTCCAGGAGCCGCCCGACCTGTGGACCAGCCGGCTCTCCCGGAGCCGTTTCGGCGACCGCGTCCCGCACGTCGTACGCGACGCCGACGGCGCCGAGCGCTGGGTGGCGGACGGTCAGCCGCTCCTCGACGGCAAGGTCGCCGCCGCCGGGGCGCTCATGCCCGACCGGAACCGGGAACCCCGATGCTGGGAGGAAGTGCCCTCCGCGGCTTGGTCGCCCCAAGAGCGTCTCAAGGCCATGGACGCCGCGGGCATCGCCTATTCCGTGCTCTTCCCCACCGTCGCCGGCATGGCCGGAGAAGCCTTCGGCCGGCTCGACGACCCGGAGCTCGAGAGCGCCTGCGTCCAGGCCTACAACGACTGGCTGCTGGAAGAGTGGGCCTCCGCGAGCCCGCGGTTCATTCCCCAGTGCATCGTGCCCATCTGGCCGCCCGAGGCCGCGGCCGCGGAGATGCAGCGGGCCGTCGGCAAGGGGCACCGGGGCATCGTCTTCCCCGCTTTGCCCATGCATCTCCGGGACGTGCCCCACGTGAGCGACCCCGAGTACGATCCCGTGTGGAGCGCATGCGAGGAGATGGGCGTGCCGGTGTCGCTCCACGCCGGGGCCTCGCCGCGGTTGCTCTACCCGGCGTTCTCCGGCCTCTCCCCGGCCCTGTCCGACGCCGTGGACGCGGTGACGCGGCCGATGTCCAGCGTCTACGTGCTTTCGCTCCTGTCCTTCTCGCGCGTGCTGCTGCGCCACCCGGGCCTGCGGCTGGTGTTCGCGGAGAGCGCCCTGAGCTGGGCCATGCTGTACCTGGAATGGGCCGACCACCAGTTCGAGCACGACGGCCTGGCGCGCGAAGGCTACGACCTCAAGCCCTCGGAGATGTTCCAGCGCCAGTGCTACCTCACCGCGTGGTTCGACGAGATCGCGCCCTTCGTGGGCTACCTTGGGGAAGACCACCTCCTGTGGTCCACCAACCTGCCCCTGACCACGTCCACCTGGCCGCGCACGCGCGAGACCGTGGAGCGCTGCTTCCGGGGCGTCACCGACGGGACCCGCGAGAAGATCCTGTGGAACAACGCCGCCGGGCTCTACGGCATTGAGCCCGCGCGGGCGTAACCGGCGTTTCAAACCCTTCGCGGCCCGCTTCGACCGGCGGTTTACGCGATTGATGGATGAACCTCATTGTGGGTATAGTGGGTTCCACCAACGCAGGATTCGACACAAACCGCTTCAGTCAAGGAGGTGACTCATGTTGACCCCAAAGGACATCGGCGGAGCCATGGGCATGATGCCCGCTTTCGCCACCGACGACGCCGTGGACATCCAGGCGACCCAGACCATCGCCGTGGACAACCTGGCCGCGGGAGTGGACCGGATCATCAAGGACGGCATCGACGTCATCTCCACCACCGGCACCTATGGCGAGTGCTACAACCTGCTGTGGGAAGAGTTCCAGACCATCACCACGGCGGCCGTGGACACGGTCAAGAAGCGGGTGCCGCTGTTCATCGGCGTCACCAGCCCCAACTCGCGGGAGGTGGTGCGGAAGATGAACTTCGTCAAGGACACGGGCGCGGACGGGGTTCTGCTGGGCGTGCCTTACTACGAGACACTCCCCCTGCCCGATGCCGTCCGTTTCTTCCATGACATCGCGGACCTGTTCCCGACGCTCAACATCCTGATCTACCACAACCCGGGAAACCACAAGTTCACGCTGCCGGTGGGGGCGTTCAAGGAGCTGGTGAAGAAACCCTCCATCATCGGCATGAAGGACAGCCACCGCACCACCAGCCAGTTCATGAACATGCAGCGGATCACCCAGGGCAGGATCAGCGTGTTCGTGAACCAGACCCAGCTCGTGCCCTACTACAGCCTGGGCGCCGCCGGCTGCTGGTCCACCGAGGTCTGGATGGGTCCCTGGCCGGTCCTCCATCTCCGGAACCTGGCGCGGCGCGGCGAAAACGACAAGGCCGCCGAGGTCATCGCCGACATCATGACCGCCAGCCAGGGCAAGCCCGTCCCCGGCGAGGGCTTCAAGCGGCCCGCCGAGTACGCGGACTACTGCAAGGTGGGACCCACCCGGGTGCCGTTCCTCAACTTCCCGGACAACCAGATCGAACGCGCGAAGAAACGCGCCGCCCACTGGATGGAAATGAACGAGCGCTACCGTCCACTGGTCGAAGCCGAGAACGGCCGCAGCGCCGCCTAGGCAACTTCGGAGCCTGCCGGATTTGGCCAGAACTACCGGGTCCGGCGGGCTCCAGACCTACCCTACCCTTGAGCCCCACAGCAACCCTCCTCGCCAGACTTCCCGGCGGCTCTTCTTCCGGAACCGGTAGAGTCCGCGGCAATGCGACCGTGCGAATCCGGCAAGCGCACGGCAAAGAGAGACGGGGTGGTTCATGGAATCGGATATCCGGTTGACCGTGGCCGAGCGTGACCGCAGGTACGCCGCCATTCGAGAGCGCCTGCGGTCGCGCGCCGTCGACTGCGTGATTGCCGTCGGCAGCAACCTGTTCTATCTGACCAATGGACTTCCCGGCGAGAGGTTCGGGCTGCTTCCGACAGCGGAAGGAAAGCCGCTGACGGCCATCATCCACCGACGCCATTTCGTGGATCTGTCGCCGCAAGTACTCGCCGATGCACAGGACTGGGTCAAGGACCTGCGGTCCGGGATTGATGCCACGCCTCTGATCGCGCGGATCAGGGAACTTGGGATCGAGAACGGGACGATCGGGGTCACCGGCGCGAGAGTGGGTCATGGCGGCTTGAGTCATGGGTTTTACGAACAACTGGCCACGGATCTTCCCGCCGCCGACATCGTTGACGTATCGGATGTGCTCGCCGACGTTCGAACCCTCAAGAGCGCGGAAGAAGTCCGTATGATCGAGGCGGCCAACCGGATATTCGACGCAGCCATCGAACGGGTCCATGAGGTAGCCCGGCCGGGCATGACGGGAGCCGAGGTGGTGCAGGAGGGCGTCAAGGCCATGTGGGCGGCGGGCGGTGACACGGATTCGACTTTCTTCTTCACCTTCGGGCCCGTGCCTCTGCAAAATCCCATACTTGCCCACCTCGGGCTGCGCCGGAGGATTCAGCGAGGCGACATGGGAACGCTGACGGCGCATTCCGAATACGGACACTACGCCGGGCACAGCGATCAGGAGATCTCCTTCGGACAACCCAAGGCGCTTCACCGGGAGATGTTCGCGGGCGTACAGCATATCCGGGATGCCGTGCTCAAAAAGGTGCGGGCCGGCGTCACCCAGCGCGAATTGATCGATGCCTACGAGGTCGCCTGCAAGGACACGGGGTTCAACGCGTCACCGCATTCGCAGATTCATCAGTACGGCATCGACGTGCCCGAGTTTCCCGGACCGTCATTCAAGGTTGCGGACTCCCGGGGCGGCAAGAATCTGGGTGGCGGCGGCAACTTCGTCCTGAGGAGCGGCATGATCTACAGCATCTCGCCGACGCTTGTTGCAAGAGACGGCGACGATACCCTGCTCGGGGGGACCAGTCTCGTGGTCACCGATGAGGGCTACCGCGAACTCAGCGCGCGAAAGGTCGAACTGCTCGTGTCGGACGGCTGAAGTTCAGGCGCGATTGACCCCCGCCGATTGACCGGACAGCACACCCATCCGGTACCCTAAGCGATGACAGGGAAGCCCACGTCCTCCCGCGGCGCGCTCGTGCATCGCGGCTTCCGCTCGCTGTGCCTGGCCATTCTGGCCACGTCCTTCGGCTTCTACATCCAGCGAACCATCGAGCTGTGGCTCATCTACCAATTGACCGGCTCCGCCTTGCACCTGGGCCTCACCGGACTGGTGCGGGCGATTCCCGTCTTCGTTCTGTCGCCGTTCGGGGGCGTCCTCGCCGACCGCATCGACCGCCGCCGGTTCGTGATCATGGTGCAGGCCGGCAACGGCGTCGTCAACGCCGCGTTGGCGTTCCTGGCGATCACGGGGCTGATCGAGATCTGGCACATCTACTTCTCGGGCTTCATGAACGCATCGTTGAACGCCCTCGGCGCGCCCGCCCGCAATGCCATGGTGCCGGGCCTGGTGCCGCGCGAGACCCTCCTCAACGCCCTTTCGTACACGGCCATGAGCCGGAAGATGTCCCAGCTCTGGGCGCCCGTCCTGACCGGCTTCCTCATCGTCTGGCTCGGCTCCGGCCCGACCTATGCCCTCAACGGCTGCGTCTACTTCTCGGCGGCGTTCCTGGTGGCGGCGATTCACTACGTGTCGGACACGTCCGGCGTCCGCGAGTCACCGCTCCGAAGCCTGAAGGACGGTTTCGGATTCGTTCGCCGGGAAGCCGCGGTGTGGGTCTTTCTCGCCATGGAACTCGTCACCGTCTACATCGGCAGCTATCGCGCCCTGCTGCCGATCTTCGTGACCGCCCTGGGCGCCGGCGCCGAAGCCTTCGGCCTCCTGCTGTCCTCGGGCGCCGGCGGCGCGATCCTCGGCGTCGCCGTGATCATGTCCCTGGGCAACCTGCGGTACAAAGGGCTCTGGGTGGCGTTCAGTCTCTTCGCCTATGCCGTCGCCCTAGTGGTGCTGGCGTTCTCGGGCTGGTTCCTGTTGGCCATGGCCGCGGTGTTCGTGCTCGGCCTGTTCGAAGCCGTGCAGATGGTGCTCTGCAACGCCATCGTCCAGACCGCCACACCCGACAGGCTGAGAGGACGGGTTTTGAGCTTCCAGCGTATGATGGGCGTGGGCGGCACGAGCGCCGGCGAGGCCCAGTCGGGCTTCGTCGCCGCGTTCCTGGGAGCCCCCCTGACCCTGATCGTGGGCGCCGCCATCGGCGCCGTGACCACGCTCGGCCTCATGGCCTTCAAGCGGGAGGTCCGGAGGGCGGACCTGTGAGCGGTGCGGGATCAGCCGGGAATTCCCACCAAAGACAGGACGCGCGAACGAAAGTCACGAAACTCGTCGCCTTCGCCCCGCTTGAGTCCGGAGATCCGGTAAAAGCGATTGGTTGACGGAGACTCTCTACGCGCCATCGCCAGGTCGATGTTGTCCACGTTGACGATGGTCCAACACTCGACGAAGCCCGCCTGCCTGGCCTTCTGGTGGCTTTTCTCGGCCTCGCCTATCCGGTTGTGGATGTTGGAGAAGTCCGTGCCGGACTTGACCTCGATGGCGATGACGTTTCGTTGCTCCTCGGGTGCCATCGCTTCCACAATGACGATATCGGGATCGGCCGCGCACTGGATCGTCACGCTCCGGCCAGAAGCGTTGTGGATGTCGAGCCGCTTGCTGGTCTCCTTTTGGATGTTACCCTTGACCACCTCTCGGATGGCGTCGAAGACCACCACGATTCCCGCGCTGCCTTTTCTGACGTTCGCCCCTCCACGGAGTTGCGGGCCCAGGGTCAACAACGTCAGATCGTCGAGAAACTGCGGTTGGATATCCCCCTCGTCAAGGGCGGCCAATAACAAGGAGGCACAGCGGTTCATGCCCGCACAGAGGTCGGGCAGCAACTCGTCCTGCCGGGAAGAAAGCGTACCGCTGTCCTCCATGCTCTTGAACTGCCCCGCGCCGCCACTGCTGCCGTAGAAGGCCTTCTGGCTGAAACCCAACAGTAACCTGTAGTACCCAAGAAGCGACGGGTTCCCACGAAGCAGGCAAGGGACCGGGAACAAGAGCTCACCCCGCAGACCATGCACCGCAAGACGCTTGAGGTCCACTTCGCGCACGGAATCGCGGAGTTCCGCGTCAATCTCATGCAGCGATACTTCCTGGACGGTTGCCAGGAGCGCCTCCTGCAACAGTTGACTTCGAATCGCCTTCAACGACCTGGCAAAGTCGATCTGTAATTCGGGCGCGGGTAGTTCGATCATCACGGGCTGCCCAGGTTCAACTCCAGTTGCTGTTCGTGTACTGAGAGACGGCCCGCGGCCAGTTCGACATATTCAGGATGCAACTCGATGCCGATATATCGTCTACCCGTCTTCTGGCAGACGATACCCACCGTACCCGTCCCGAAGAAAGGGTCGAGCACGTAGTCGCCGGGACGGGTTCCCGCCAGGATGCAGGGTTCGATGAGCTTAGCGGGAAACGTCGCGAAGTGCGCGTCCTTGGTGGGCTCGGTGTTCACGTCCCAGACCGAACGACGATTGCGTTTGCGCGCGCCGTTGTCGCTTGGCTCCTTGATCGCCTCGTGATCGTAGTGATATCGCTCGCTCCTCGTGAAAAGGAAGATGTACTCGTGCGCGCGCGTGGGCCGATCCTTGACGCTCTCGGGCATGGCATTGGGCTTGTGCCACACGATGTCACTCCGCAAGTACCAGCCGTCTTCTTGGAGCGCCAGTGCCAAGCGCCACGGCACCCCAATCAGGTCCTTGGGCTTGAGGCCTTCCGGTGTCTCGGGGCGCACCGACATTGCCCGGGCGCGATTTTTCTTGTCCGGGGCACGCCAAGTCCTGTTCCCGCTCGTATAGCCATCTCCCACGTTCAGCCAAAAGGTCCCATCCCGCTTCAGAACCCGCTTCACTTCACGGAAGACGGCGATCAGACGGTTGATGAACTGTGGCAGGGTCGACTCCAGACCGATCTGATCTTCGATCGCGTAGTCGCGCAGACCCCAGTAAGGCGGGGAGGTCACGACACACTGGACGCATTCACGAGGCAACCGCGAGAGGACATGCTGTGCATCTCCGTGAAGGATCATCGACTCGGTCAGCCGAATATCCGGCGTGTAGCTTGGCAGCTTCTCGCTGACGATGAAGGCCATCTGTCCCCGCGGTCTAAGTGACGAGATACGGCGGCGAATCTCCATTGAAGCTACAGGACGGGACGTGGTTCTTCAATCCCGGTTGACGCCTGTCCCGTCGGCCTTGTTTATAGGCGCCTCAGAAAGCAAGGTAAAACCGCCTCCCTTGTTGCCGGGACGCCCCGTGTGGCACATTAGCGGCGGAAGATTGGCTGGCGCTTGCCCGTGCCGGCCCAATGGCAAACAAGGAGACGCGGCCATGATGGTGTGCCCCTACGACGACGATCGCCTGCTCTTGATCCTCCAGGTGGACCACTCCCGCGTCACCGGGTGGCTGGCCGCCCATTGGGGAAACGACGAGTTCGCGCGTCCGTCACCCTACGCCGCCATGGTGCTGGCGGCGCAGGAGCACGACACCGGGTGGTGGGACTGGGAGATCAAGCCGGAACTCAACGACGAGGGACGACCGCCCGACTACATCGGCAGCATCAAGCACCTGGGACTCGGCGTGTGGCTCGCGTTCTACCGGAACGGCATCACGCGCCTGGCGGAGCAGGACGCGTACGCGGGCTACATCGTGTCGCTGCACGCGGAGGCTCTCCTGACCCAAGGCAAGGGGCTGCTCTCCTACATGCCCGACTACACGGTGCATGAAGAGGTGCGCGAGTTCCTGGAGGAGCAGGAAGGCTACCGCGCGGGGCTCATGGCGCGGCTCCAGGCATCGCCGGAGTACCGGGACTGCGTGACCGATGAGCAGCTCTGGACCAACTTCAAGCTGATGGAGATCTACGACCAGATGGGACAGTTCGTCTGCAACCGGTATCCGTTCGACGCGACCGACCGCAAGAACGGTCCCAGCCCCACCCTGAGCGGCATCGCCGCGCCCGTGAGGCCCGGAGCTGACGACGCCGTGTTGACGTTCGACATCCGGGATGAGGGGAGCGCCGTGGTCACGCCGTACCCCTTCGACGTCGATCCGTTACCGGTGTCATTCCATGGACGTCTGGTCCCGAACCGTTGTTACGACAGCCAAACTGAGTTTCTGGCGGAGTATTACGGGGCCGAGCGGCTGCCCATCCGCTATACGCTGCATTCGAGCTAGCGCCCCACCACTACCCGCTTCCCAGGCCGTGTCAAGACGTCGACCGGAAAAGAATTGGCACCACCAAACCCCCGAGAGTCATTCCCGCGGAAGCGGGAATCCAGGGGTAGTGGGGGGCACTACAACGGCGTTGGCCCGCCTCGCCGCCCCTGGATTCCCGCTTCCGCGGGAATGACGTTCTGTTACGTAGTTGCCTCATGAGTCTTGACACAGTCTGTTCCGCGGGAATGACGATTCGGAACTCATGACGTGCACCTAACCGGCTTGCGCTCCAAAGGAGACCCAACCATGTGGTACCTCGTACTCTCTCGTTCCCTTCCCGAAAAGGAAGAACTCAAGCAACGCAACTACGACGATCACCGGGATTGGCTGGAACAACAGCATCGGGCCGGCCGCCTGCTCTTCTCGGGGCCGACGTCCGACCGCGCCTACGGAATCTACGTCATGCTGGCTTCAAGCCTGAGCGAAGCCCAGGCCCTCGCGGGGGAGGATCCCCACCACGCCCGCGGAATCCGGACCATGGAAGTCCTGGAATGGGCTCCGCACCGGGCATTCCGCATGGAAGCCACCACCATCGCCGACGTAGAGGCCATGGCGAGCGGCAACGGACCGGCCTAACGCCGGCGGCGGTCTGCCCGGTCGTGGCGGCGGGGACGGTCATGCCGGCTGAACCGGTCATGGCGGTGAGATCGGCCGCGCCGTTGCAGCCGGTCGTGCCGGTCGGCACGATCACGACGGTTGAGGCGGTCGTGGCGGTGAGACCGACCCTGACGGTGCAGCCGGTCGTGGCGACGCAACCGGTCATGTCGATGGAACCGGCGCGGCCGGTCCTGACGGATCCCGTAGAACAGGATCACCGGCGCCGCCCAGTGGTAAGGATTAGGGCGGGGATAGTGGCGGCGATCCTTGTAAACGCGAGTGTAGACCGGCTTCGGCGCGACGGGTTGGTGCCATGCGCCGGCCGCCGTGCGGCAGCGCGTGCCCCAGACCTGGGCCTGGCGGTTGTCGACGAAAACCTCGCGCTCGAACTTGCGGCAATCCTGCCCCGCGGCGTTGCGGTAGGTCAGCGTCGGGGTGACCGTGCCCCAGTGGCCGGTCTCGAGGCTCTCCCATAATTCGGCCTCTCCGGTCCTGTTGAACTCGAGCGCGTTCTGAAGCGCCTGCTCCTGGTGACGTCGATCGGCATTGGACAGCAGCGCATCGGGGGACGGCGCGCCCGCCCATGCCGCTCCCATACAGAACGCCAACGCAACCGGAACTACTAACGCGGTGACAAGCCGCTTCATGAGACCACCTCCATGCCAGGAGTGCCCGTAAACTGCCTTCAAGTATACGCTCCGGAAGGCGGTCTCACAATCGGCCAACACGAATTTACCGGGCAAGCCGCTAGCGTCCCTCGCGCTCCATCGCCGCCAACCGTTCCCGGGCCTTGGCCGCGAACGGGCTGTCGGGATGGTCGCGCAGGATACGGTTGTAGAGCTTGCGCGCGTGCTCCTTGTTGTTTTGCACTTCCTCGAACTGCGCGGTCTCGAACATCTCCTCCGCCCCGTCGCCGCAGCCCGCCAAGGGCAGCACCAGCATCAAGACCAACAGCACGCGCACACAGATCCTGCGAATCGATTCAAACGTCGTCATCGAGTTTCACCCCATGTGTGTCGCCCAATCCCAATTTGACAGGAACCCGCGACTGTGGCGAACTGAACGCCGCATCGCTGTCCATTGGAACCTCGCCCTGAGCCCGGAGGAAACGACCATGCCGATCATCGACGCAGACGCCCACGTTGTGGAAATCGACGAGACCTGGGAATACCTCGAACCCTCCGAACGGGAGTACAAGCCCGGCGTGGTCTACGAGAGGCTGGAGAACGGCGAGACTCTCAAGTCCTGGATCATCGGTGGCAACAAGGTGGGGACCCCGTGGCCCGGTGGTGGAACCCGAAGCGACGCCATCACCGGCACCTTCATCGGTAACGTGCCGCTGGACCTCAAGGCCAAGTACATGCTGGACGTGGACGCCCGGCTGGCGCACATGGACGAGTTGGGCACCGACACCCAAGTGCTCTTCCCCACCCTGTGGGTACACCCGCTCACGGACCGGCCGGCGGTGGAGAACGCTCTCTGTTGGAGCTACAACCGCTGGCTGGCCGACATCCATTCCCGCGGCCACGGGCGCTTCCGTTGGGCTTGTGTGGCGTCGCTGAGCGACATCCCGGAGGCGCGGCGGCAGATGCGTTTCGCCCGGGACCACGGCGCGGTGGCGGTGAACATCTCCGGGCTCGACTACCGCAACCGGCTGATCAACGACCCCGACTTCTTCCCGCTCTACGAGGAAGCCAGCGACCTCGACATGCCCGTGTGCATCCACTCGGGCACCAACAGCCCGGACATGGACCGGGTCTGGGGCAAGCCCCTGTGCGGCTACCAGCGCAACAAGTTCGTGGGGCTCGGCGCGTTCCACCTGCTGATCATGTCGAACCTGCCCGACCGCTTCCCCAAGCTCCGCTGGGGCATCATCGAGCTGAGCGCGGGCTGGCTGCCCTACCTCATCAACGACCTGCGACGCCGCGTGGAACGGCGCGGCGGCAAGCTCAAGGAGCGCATCCTCGCCGACAACAACATCTGGGTCGCCGCCCAGATGAACGACGACCTGGAGCACATCATCAAGTACGTGGGCGACGACCGCCTGGTCATGGGCACCGACTACGGCCACGCCGACTCCTCCACCGAGATCCACGCGCTCCAGTTACTGCAGCAGCACGAGTTCCTCGCCCCCGAGAGCGTCTCGCGCATCCTCTACGACAACCCCGTGGAGTTGTACGCGTTGTAGCCGGAACCAAGAGCATCGTGTACCGCCTTGCTTGAATCCGACAGCGACACCAAACCGTAAGCTCCCAGGAGAAGACCCCATGGCAGACACCCCCGAGCTGGATCCCGTCAAGTACGAGATGTTCCTGCACCGCCTCTGGGCCATCGGCGAGGAGGGGCGTTCGTCGATCCAGAAGGTGACGGCGTCGCCCATCGTCGCCCAGGGGGGCGAGTGCATGGCGTCATTCTATACCGCCGAGGGTGAGATGATCCTGGCCTGCTCGGGGCACCTGCGCTTCGCCGCGGCCACCTCGGACGCCATCAAGAAGGTCATCGAGTGGTACGGCGAGAGTCCGGGCTTCTTCGATGGCGACCAGCTCTTCTTCAACGACCCCTACATCGCCGGCGCGCACACCTACGACATGCTCATCATGAAGCCCGTCTTCCATGACGGCGTGCTCACCAACTGGATCGCGTCGAGCATCCACACCGCGGACACGGGCGGTTCCATGCGCGGCGTGGCCACGGAGATCTACCACGAGGGCATCCGTATCCAGGGCGCCAAGGTGGTGGAGAAAGGCGAGTTCCGCGAGGACGCCTTCCGCTGTCTGACCCAGCAGTGTCGCGACCCCGAGTACGTGGGCCAGGACATCCGCTCGCAGATCGCGTCGAACAACGTGTGCGCCCGGGGCTTCCTGGAGTTGGTGGAGAAGTTCGGCCTGGACTTCATCGCGGGGGCGGGACGCAAGGTCATTGAGGACTCCGAGCGCATGGCGCGGGCGCGGTTGCGGGACCTGCCGGACGGCAACTGGACGTCGGTGATCCCCGGCACCGCCTGGGACCGCAAGGGCGGCGGGGTCAAGCCCTACCACGTGGTGTGCCGGCTGGAGAAGAAGGGCGAGGAGATGCACCTCGACTTCAGCGGCACCAGCGGCCAGATGAACGACATGTCCAACTCCACGCTGGCCGGCACCATGGCACAATTGGCGGTGGCCTTGACGGACTTCCTGTTCTGGGACGTTCCCTGGAGTGACGGCAAGTTCAAGCCGATTTCCGTCACCATCCCCGAGGGCAGCATCCTCAACTGCCGGTTCCCGGCCGCCTGCGGCAACGCGCCCGCGGTGGGGGTGACGGCCAAGGTGGCGCTCCACGACTGCATTTCACGCATGCTCTACAGCGGCGGCAGCGACGACATCAACGCCGCATGGCAGGGTATCTGGTACGGCGGCGGCCCGCTGGCCTTCTACGGCGGCCACAACCGCGAGGGACTGGTGACCGCGCAGGGCCTCTACGACGGCCACGGCGCCGGCTTCGGCGCCACCCCGGTACGGGACGGCGTTCCCTGCGGCGGCAACATGAACATCCCCGGGGGCGGCGTCAGCGACATCGAACGTATCGAGATGCAGTACCCGTTCATCTACTTCACCCGGAACCACCACGTCGACGGCGGCGGCGCCGGCATGAACGCCGGCGGCACCGGCAGCTACCGCATCTACATGATCTTCGGCACCCGGGACTGCAGCGTCAACTACCCGCCCTACGGCTGCATGCCCGAGGGCGCGGGCCTCTTCGGCGGCTACCCCACCGGCATCGGCGGCACCCGCGCGGTGTTCCACACCGACGGCGCGGATCTGATGGAACGGTTGCGCGCGGGCGACTACCCTCTCCAGCCGGCGCAACTGGAGAGCGAGGGATGGGGCGCCCGGGCCCATCCCGAACAGATCCAGGGGCGCGTGCCGCTGCCGGAGCACTGCATCGTCGCGGACTTCGTGGGCGGCGGCGGCGGCTTCGGCGACCCCCTGGAGCGCGACCCGGAGAAGGTCCGGCGCGACATCCGCGTGGGCGTCACCTCGCGGCGCATCGCCGAGGAGATCTTCGGAGTGGTGCTGACAGAAGACGGCGCCGTGAACGCCGAGGGTACGGCGAGACGGCGGGAGGCGATCCGCGCCGAGCGCCTGGCCCAGGGAGCGCCCCTGGCCGGCGCCACCAGCGCGGCGCCCAATGGAGGGAACGCCGCACCCGAGGACGGCGACGAGTTGCGCTTCCATCCGTGCATGGCCATCGTCCAGGAGGACGGCCGGCAGGTAATCCGCTGCACCCGCTGCGGCCACCGCTACTGCGAGGCCCAGGACAACTACAAGCACTACGCACTCAGACGGAAGCGCGACCTCGAGGAACTGTCCGGCCAGAAGATGCCGTCCGGCGAGCCCTACATCGCCAAGTTCATCGAGTACTATTGCCCCGGTTGCGCCACCATGCTCCAGGTGGACACGTTCTGCCCCGAGCTGGACGACGAGAACGCGCCGATGCGGGACTTCGGTCTGGACGCATAGCCGGGCCCACGGTGGGCCCATAAGCGCACCGTACCGCGGCGCTCCGTATTACTCCTTCAGGAACTCGATCGCCTTGCCGTCGTAGACCTCGCCAGCGTCCCACATGAGCATGTGGCAGGCCTTGTCGATGATCTCGAGCCGCAGCTCCGGCATCAACTCCTTTAGCTTGGCGCATTTCTCGGCCGCCTGGTTGCGGTCCTGCTTGCCGTAGAGCAGCAGCATGGGCGGCTTGACTTCCATGAGACGCGCCCACAGCCGCGGGCCTTCCCGCTTGGGCTCCACCACCCGTTGCCGTTCCAGGAACGTCTCGAGGTTCTTGCCCACGCTCATGCCGTGACGCTTCTCCAGCACCTCGGGGGTGATCAGCTCCTTGTGGTACAGGTTCGACTCCAGGAGTTCCCTGGAATCCTCCAGTGTCGGCGGGGCGTCCGTGGCCTCGCTGCTGGCGTGGGCCGGCGGCGCGAAGCCCGGGAGTCCCTGCAGCAGGCTGCCGCTGCACACCACCAGCACCTTGGCCACGCGGTCGGGGTGGTTCAGGGCGGTCTCGACCACGATACCACCAGCCTGGGAGTGTCCGACCAGGGCCGCGCCGTCGGCGTCGATGGCGCTCATGAATTGCGGCAGGAACCGGGTCCGCCAAGCCAGGGTGTAGTCCTCGGGCGCGTCCGACAGGCCAAAACCCGGCTGGTCGTAGGCCACGGCCCGGAACCCGGCGTCCGCCAACGGTCCCATGTGCCGTTCGAACACGTCCCCCGACGAGCCCAGGGAGGCGCCGTGCAGCATGATCACCGGCATCCCGGAGCCTTCCTCCAGATAACGAATCTTGAGACCGTCTACCGTGACTTCGCGTTCCATGTATCGTTCCTCCGTGCGATGAATCCCCCAATGCGCCCATGCACAAGTGGCCTGTACCACATTCGCGATGGTACAGGCCACCCGCTCCGCTCTCGCCGGAGGCCGCCTTCCTCGGCCTGCCACATTCCATGGGTCGACCCGTTCCGGCGTTTCCGGATCGGGCTGGCTCCTCCTGCTTCAGCTCGCCTCGCTTCAAGACGCCTCTCGTTCGCCTCCATGCATGGACGATCAGGATTTCAGGACTTGCATCGGCTTGCGCTTCACACCTCCTTCAAAATAGCTATCGTTCTTATCCGAATCTCATATCCGAACCGGACCACCGCAATACCGTAACGAGGCCCGACAACGCGAACTGTATTGACACGACCCGGTCCGCGCGCTAGCATTAAGTCAAGGAGGCGAGTTGATACTAAGCCGACAAGACGACTCACAGGCTTCGGAGAAAGTGAAACCTCCCTTTCTTCACCGTGAACTCTTCCCGCCTCTTGTCTATGTCTTCCTGCTGACCCTGGTCGGCATCACCTACGAGAACGAACTGTCGTGGACACGAGCCGCGACCTATCTGGCCGCATCCACGCTCTTGTGCCTGCCCGTCTGCGTTTCCTACGGGATTATCGCCATGCACCTCTCGAGACTCCACGCCCGAATGGCTGGAGTGTTGTCCGTGGTGGGGTCCGCGCTTCTTTCCGCCGGATCGGTCACGGTGCTTGTCTATGGTGTGGACCGGTTGTTTCGGACGGGATTCGTTCCCAACAAGACGCGCGACCCTTACGTGCTTGCGCTCGCCGGATTGTTCCTGTGCGTTTCGTTGGCGCAATACGCCATGGTCCGGCGCCACAAATGGAACCAGGCGGAACCGCGGCTTGAACGAATGGCGTCGAACGACGTTCCCAACGCGCGAACGCGGCCTGCGACTACATTCGAAGGTTTGATGGGGACGTCCGGGGCGGGTTTCTTCGGACGGCTACCGGCGGCACTGGGCCGGGATATCGTCTATCTGAAGATGAACGACCACTACGTGGAGGTGTTCACCACGAAGGGACGCGCGATGTTGCTGATGCGCTTCGCGGATGCGGTGAAGGAACTCGACGGGTTGGGGATGCGCGTGCATCGTTCCTATTGGGTAGCACACGGCCATGTGAACCAGTTGCTGCAGCGGGGCCGGCGGAAGTTCATCCTGGTCACGGGAGGCCACGAGGTACCGGTAAGCCGTACCCACCTGCCCGCCATCGAGTCGATACTGGAAGGGCGACAGCAGGAACGCTGAAACGGCAAGCCCACGGGCGCTAGCCGTCGCGGATCTCGGACACCCGCAAAGGCTCCTCCGGCAACAACGCGTCGCAGATCGCGGGAGCCAGCCCGAAGGCCCGGCCCATGGCTGACAGCAGCAGATCCGCGACGACGCGTTCCTCGCCCTCGCGGGTGCGGGCGTTCTTCTCCAGGGTCAACGAACGGACCGTAACAGACTCGCCCCGGCACACCGCGACGTGAGCGCGGTGCTCTCCTTTCCGGGGACGGTCGGTGACGAGCGCCGCGGTGCAGGCCACTCCCACCACCTCCAGGTCGGGGCTCGGCCGCAATGCCCGCGCCCTTTCGCATGCCGTCCGGGCCAACGCCGCCGCGGTTTCGGCCGACGTCGACTGCGCCGGCGTGTACCCCAGGAACGCGCCCATCGACCGGTCGCTATACGGCACCAGCGCCTCCAGCACGGTACGCGACGCCCCCGGCACCGTAAAAAGGTCCGCCAGCGCCGGCGTGCCGCCGCCGGTCACCACCAGCACGGCCATGAACGGGCTCCGATGGATCTCCGCGATGAACTCGGTGAGTGAAGGGATTACCATGACGATCGAGGATTCCGTCAGACAACGCCGCGCTCACGGAGGCTCCGGACGGCTTCCTCACCGTAACCCAAGGCCTGCAGGACCTCTTCGGTGTTCTCCCCTACCAGGGGCGCCGGGCGCGCCAGCCGCGGCGGCGTGCCCGACAGGTTCACGCTGCTGCCGATGAGCCGCGTGGTGCCTCGCTCGGGATGATGGATCTCCCGGGGCAACCCGAGGTGCCGGACCTGTGGGTCTTCGAACACCTCCTCGGCCGCGTAGATGGGCGCGTGGCTCAGGTCTTCCTTGCCGAGCCGTTCCAGCCACGCCGCCCGGGGCGCGCCGCCGAACACCTCCCGCAGGATGCCCATCAGGTCGTCGTGATGGGCGACGCGGTCTTCGTAGGCGGCAAAACGCGGGTCATCAAGGAGGTCGGGACGCTCGATGACACGGACCAGGGCCTCCCAGGAACGTTGGTGGGTGGCGAGGTGCACCAGCAGCGGCCGCCCGTCACCCGCCGGCAGGCAGAACAGCCGCCCCCGCTGGAAGTTCTCCGGCGTGACGGCGGCGCCGCCGTTCAGGAACTCCGCGAAATGCGACTCGATGAAACCCATGCTCGCCTGAAGAAGCGACACGTCCACGAACTGTCCCGTGCCGGTACGGCCGCGCGCCGCGAGCGCGGCCAGGATGCCGTAGGCGGCGAAGACACCGGTGACGTGGGCGGTGATGGAGAGTCCCCCCATCCTTGGGTCGTGCGGATCCGTGAGCAGGCTGAGCATGCCGCTGACCGCCTGGCCGATGGACTCGAAGCCCGGCCGGTCCTCGTAGGGTCCGCTCTGGCCGAAGGCCGTCACCGAACAGTGGATGAGCGCGGGGTTGCGCCGCCGCAAGTCCTCGTAGTCGAGCCCCAGCGCCTTGCGCGTTCCGGGACGGAAGCTCTCGATGAGGATGTCCGCCCGCTCCAGCATCCGGCATAGAATGTCCCGCGCCTCGGCCTCCCGCAGGTTGAGCGTCACGCTCTTCTTGTTCCGGTTGAGCACCCTGAAGACTGGGCCATAGGACTCCCGTCCCCGGGCCGGATCGCCACCCCCCGGAAGTTCCACCTTGATGACCTCGCATCCCAGATCGCCCAGGAGACTCCCCGCGTAAGGGCCGGCGACGTGCCCGCTCGCGTCGATGGCCACCGTGCCGTCCAGCGCACCACTCATGCCGTGTCCTCCCTGGCCCCGCGTCAGAACGGGCGGTTGAAGAAGGGTTTCCCTTCCCGCATCCGGAAGATACCGACGAAGCCCAGCAGTCCGCCGAGGAATCCGCCCAGGAAGATCACGGTAGCCACGAAATCGGTGGTGGAGCCCGGCCCCAGCACCGCGTAAACGACGTACCTGGCCACCGATCCGACGACCAACGCGACCACCAGGCCGATGGCGGTAAGGGTCCTGTATCTCATCGACGCCGCTCCTCCAAGGTCTGCCCAAGGCTGTCCAAGGCAATGTTGACAGCGTTTGCAGGATTGCATACTGTCCTTGGCTGTTGCAAGAAACCGGCGCGACGGAGGACAGACCGGCATGGACAACGACAGACCCAACGCCCTGGAGCGGTTCATCGAGAAGACCCGCGCGCTGTTCGCCGCGGAAACCGACCTGGATAAACGCTGGACCACGCTGACGCCGATCCTGGCGGAGATGCTGGCCGACCCCGAGGTGCTGGAGGCCTCCAAGGCCTGGCCCGACTGCGTGCCCCGGGACGGACGTGCCGAGAACCTGCTGTTCTACGAGGACCCGGACTACGGCTTCGCCATCAACGGCCTGACCAAGGGGAACGCCCGCCAGGGAGGCCGCGCCCGCATCCACGACCACGCACACATCTACACCCTCTACGGCGTCCTTGACGGCCACGAACGCATCGAACGCTACGACCGCCTCGACGACCGCTCCAAGCCGGACTACGCCGAGATCCGGCTGGCCGCCGACAAGCACGTGGGACCGGGCGAGATCGACCTGGTGCGGCCCTACGAAGTGCACACCGAGACCACCGTGGGCGAGAGGACCGTGGCCGTCATCGTCCGCAGCCAGAAGGGCGGCAGCTTCAACCAGGGCCGCTACAAGCCCGAGACCAACGAGTATTACGAGAGCCTGGGTCCGCGCCAGACGCCAGTGGAAATGCTGCCCGGCCGCGCGTGACCCATGGACGCCATCAAGCTCGAGGTCATCTACAACGCCACCAACCAGATCGCGTACGAGCTGACGCAGAAGCTCATGCGCAACGGCTACTCCTCCATCGTCAAGGAGAGCCAGGATCTGGCCCTGAGCATCTGCGACCGCCAGGGGCGCAACGTCGGACAGTACTCGCCCAACCCGGTGGGACTCGGAGTCGTGGGGTCCCAGCTCCAGGGCATCCTTCAGGACTTCGCCGGCGCCATCGGCGAAGGGGACACCTTCATCCTCAACCACCCCTACCGGTACTGTCAGAACCACCCCAGCGACGTCACGCTGATCTCACCGGTGTTCCACCACGGGGAGATCATCGCCTTCGTCGGCAACACCGCCCACAAGCCGGACATCGGCGGCAAGGTCCCGGGCACCAACGCCGGCGACGCCACCGAGGTGTTCCAGGAAGGGCTGCTGATACCGCCCCTGAAACTCTACGAGGCCGGGGTTCTCAATGACGCCGTCAAGCAGCTCATCTGCGCCAACACCCGCACGCCGGAGGTCACCTGGGGCGACATCCGCGCGCAGGTGACCGCCAACCTCCACGGCATCGACCGGCTGACGGCGCTGGCGGACCGTTTCGGACTTGACGACGTGCTCGCCTGCTGGGAGGAGCGCATCGCCATCACCGAGCGGGAGCTCCGCTCGCGCATCGCCGCCATGCCGCCGGGCACCTACGGCCCGGTCACCGACTACATCGACGACGACGGCGTGGAGCTGGACCGGCCCCTGGAGGTCACGGCGACGCTGCACGTCCGCGGCGACGAGCTGGAGTTCGAGTTCGCATCGGCGAAACAGTCACGAGGGCCGCTGAACCTCCGGCCCTGCGTGGTGCGGGCGGTGGTGGAGTACTGCGTGCAGGCGGCCATCGGGCCGGACCTGCCCAAGAACCAGGGCTGCTCCGCGCCCATCCGCATCACCCTCCCCGCCCCCGGACACCTGCTGAACCCCGAGTTCCCCGCGCCGGTGAACATGTACGCCACCACCTGCCACCGGCTGGCGCCGGTCATCATGGCGACGCTGGCGCAGGCTATGCCGGAGCGCGTGGCCGCGCCCCAGAGCAGCTCCGGGGGCGCCGTGTCCTTCAACGGACGGGACCCCGGCAGCCGGCGGCCCTACTCCCACTACGAGATCCTGTGGGGTGGATACGGTGCCCGGCCCGTCAAGGACGGCGTCAGCGGCTCCGCCGCCGACATCAGCAACGTCATGAGCACGCCGCTGGAGGCGCTGGAGAACGAGTTCCCGGTGAGGATGCAGTGTTTCGAGATCAACCCCGACTCCGCCGGGGCGGGAAAATACCGCGGCGGCCTGGGGATCCGGCGCGGTTGGCAGGTGTTGACCGACGACGTCACCCTCAACCTGCGCCTGGACCGGTTCAAGTTCTCCTCTCCGGGCCTGTTCGGCGCCCGTCCCAGCGCGCCGGCGCGCTGCACTCTCAACCCCGGCGCCGACGACGGACGGCCGCTCCATTCCAAGGCCGCCAACCTCCGCCTGTCCAAGGGCGATACCCTGCTGCTGGAACTGGGCGGCGGAGGCGGCTGGGGCGATCCCCTGACCCGAGACCCGGAGCGCGTGCTCGACGACGTGCGCAACGGCTACGTGTCGGCGGAAGCGGCGCGGGAGGTCTACGGCGTCGTCATCGATCCGGCCGCCATGGCCATCGATGCCGAGGCCACCGCCCGGCGACGCAAGGAAGCAGGCCGTTAACCGTGCTGCGCATCGGCATTGACACCGGCGGCACGTTCACCGACCTGAGCGTGTTCGACGAGGACGACGGCCGCGTCTGCCTCACCTGGAAGCTGCCCTCCCAACCCCGGAATCCCACCGAGGCCATCACCGCCGGGCTTCGCGAGATCACCGCCCGGCTGTCGGAGAAGGCCCGCTATGTCCTCCACGGCACCACCATCGGACTGAACACCCTGCTGGAAGGCCGGGAGCCGCCGCCCGGGCTCCTGGTCACCGAAGGATTTCGCGACATCCTGGAGCTGGACCGCCAATGGCGCGGCGACCAGGTGTACAACCTGTTCTTCGACCGGCCCCGGCAACTGGTCCCCCGGCACCTGATCCGGCCGGTACGGGAACGCACGGACTCCCGGGGTCGGGAAGTGCTCGCCCTGGACGCGGCGCAGGCCCGGGCCGGCGTCGAAGCTCTCATGGACGCGGGGGTGCGCTCCGTGGCCGTAAGCCTGCTCTTCTCCTTCGCCAACCCCGACCACGAAAGGCAGCTCCGGGCCATGCTGGAAGAGCTGGCCCCGGACGTCTACGTGACGCTGTCGTCGGAAGTGGATCCGCAGTTCCGGGAGTTCGAACGCACCAGCACCGCCGTGGTCAACGCGTTCATCGGCCCCCGGGTCAGCAGCTACGTCGGCACCATCGAAGCCGCCATCGCCGAGGTGCTGGAAGGCGCCCGGGTGCTGATCATGCAATCCAACGGCGGCGTGGCCACGCCCGAGGTCATCGCCCGGGCGCCGGTGCAGACGCTCATGTCGGGCCCGGTGGCCGGCGTCGTCGGCACCCAGCGGCTGTGCCGGGAGATCGGCCGCGACAACGCCATATCCCTGGACGTCGGCGGCACG
>Ga0209754_1000956_pt1 | contig 33000 bp, 34 predicted proteins | sample MesohylBB_FD_187295 | JGI IMG/M metagenome (GOLD analysis project Ga0209754, IMG submission 187295) | Host-associated microbial community of the marine sponge Aplysina aerophoba from Gulf of Piran - sponge mesohyl, lysed by bead beating... | ecosystem: Host-associated > Porifera > Sponge >... | reverse complement strand
GGATTCCATCGAAGCTGCCTTGCCGTTTCATCAACCCCCCAAGGATGCGGATCAGATCCCCGCGTACGGTGCAGCAGATGCAACCGTTGTTCATCTCGAACACTTCCTCGTCGGCGTTGACCACGAGGTCGTTGTCGATGCCGATTTCGCCGAACTCGTTGACAACCACGGCGTATTTCTTGCCGTGCTCCTCGGTCAGGATGCGATTCAATAGCGTTGTCTTGCCGGCACCGAGATAGCCGGTCAGAACGGTAACGGGGATCTGATTCATGGTTTCCTGCTCCTTCAATCTTTGAAGCCGTTCAGTTGCACTCAGCCGCCTCTACTCAGTTCGCAAGCGCTGGCGGAAAGCGCTGTTCGGGACACGACCTCTTGCGCGGTGTGCCGACCTGTCCCTCTCGTTCCTGGAAGTCCTGCGTTCCTGCCTTTCGAAGGCTGCGCCGAGCCTTAGGAAGCCAGCGCCTGCGCGAGCGTCGTCGCGTTGTGCCGCATCATGTCGAGATAGGTCGGCGCCGGGCCGTCCGGGCCGGACAGAGCGCCGGGATAGAGCGTGCCGCCGATGGCGGCTCCGGTCTCGTCGGCGATGCGTTTCAGGAGGCGGGGGTCCGCGACGTTCTCGATGAAGACGGCGCGAATGTCCCGTTCGCGTATCTGCTGGATGAGGCGGGCGACATCCTTTGCGGACGCCTCCGACTCGGTGCTGAGCCCCTGCGGCGCGATGAAAGTCAGCCCGTAGTCGCGGCCGAAATACTGGAACGCATCGTGCGAGGTAACGACGATGCGGCGGTCGGCCGGCAGTCCTGCCATGCTCTCGCGGATCTCTGCGTCGAGCGCCTCGATCTCGGCGCCGTAGGCTGCGCGGTTCTGGTAGAAGTCGGCCGCGTTCGCCGGATCGGCCTGAGCCAGAGCGGCAGTGATGTTATCAACATAGGCTGCGGCATGGCCGAGGCTCTGCCAGGCGTGCGGGTCGAAAGCGCCATGGTCATGGTGGTCGTGGCCTGCCTCGTCATCGTGGTCGTCATCATGATCGTGCGCCGCTGCCTCGGCATGCTCATCGTGGTCGTGGTCATCATCATGACCGGCCTCGGCCTGGTCATCGTGATCGTGGTCATGCCCGGCCTCTTCGGCGTGGACTTCGAGGTTGTCGCCCTGATCGTGCTCGCCGTCGAACGCGATCGGCTCGATCCCTTCGGTCGCCACCAACCGGATGCCGCGGAAGTCCGAAGCGTCGATCAGCCGGTCCAGCCAGCCTTCGAACTGCAACCCGTTGACGACAAGGACTCGCGCTTCGCTGACGGCCCGGGAATCCGCAGGGGTCGGCTGGTAGACATGCGTATCTCCGTCGGGGCCGACGAGCGTTGTGACATCGACGTGCTCGCCTCCGATGTGTTTCACCATGTCGCCGAGGATCGAGAATGTGGCGACCACCGGGATCGGCCTGTCGGACTGCGCGGCGGCCGGAGCGGCGAGGGACAGGGCGAGGACGGCGGTGGCGACGTTCAGAAAGGCTCTGCGGGTGGGCATGGAAACGCTCCTTCAGGCTTCGAGGTAACGGCCCCACAAGGCCCGCGCGGCAAGACCGCCGACCGGCCCGAGGACCAGCGAGATCCCGTAGGCGAGACCGGCGACAAGGATGATCGCCGGACCGGAGGGAAGGCTGAAATGGTAGGAGAGAAGAAGACCGCTCAGGCTTGAGAGCATCCCGACGGCGGTCGCGACCGCGATCAGCGCGCCGATGCTCACCGTCCAGAAGCGCGACGCGGCAGCGGGAAGGATCATGATGCCGACCGCCATCAGCGTGCCGAGCGCCTGGAATCCGCCCACAAGGTTGAGCACGACCAGGACGAGAAGAGTAAAATGCGCCACGGCGCTGAGCCCGCTGACCGAGCGCAGGAACTGCGGGTCCGCGCATTCGAGCACGAGCGGCCGGAACAGCACCGCGAGCGTAAACACCGTAAGGCTCGCGATGGCGCCGAGCAGGATCAAGGCGGCGTTGTCGAGCGCCAACACGGTGCCGAAAAGCACATGCATCAGGTCGACGTTGCTGCCGCGGGTGGACACGATCAGCACGCCGGCCGCCAGCGAGATCAGGTAGAAGGCCGCGAGGCTCGCGTCCTCGCGCAGCGCCGTGGCTCGGGTCACGAAGCCCGCGAGAAGCGCCACGGCCATACCCGCGATCAGCCCGCCCACGGTCATCGCCCCGAGCGAGAGACCCGAGACGAGATAACCGACGGCCGCACCCGGCAGGATCGCATGAGCCATCGCATCGCCCGTCAGACTCATGCGGCGCAGCATCAGGAACACCCCGACGGGCGTCGCGCCCAGGGAAATCGCCACGCAGCCCACGAGCGCGCGCCGCATGAAGCCGAAATCGGCGAAGGGCTGGACAAGCGCCTCCCACATTATGCCGCGTTCCGCCCGCAGCTGTGCGGGGGGCCGGCGCAGGCCTCGCACATCTGACGCGCGCGGAACTGGTTCTCGGCCGTCAGCACCTGCGCCGTGGGTCCGTGGGCGACGAGTTCGCGGGCAAGCATCAGCGCGCGAGGGAAGTACGCCTGCACCGTGTCGAAATCGTGCAAGACGGCGAGCACCGTGCGACCCTCGCCGTGCCAGCGCTGAACCACGCCGATCAGGTCGGCCATGGTTTTCGCGTCAACCGCGGTGAAGGGCTCATCCAGCAGGACGAGCCGTGCGTCCTGCAGCAGAAGCCGCGCGAAGAGCGCACGCTGTATCTGACCGCCCGACAGCGACCCGATCGGCCGTCTCTCGAACCCTTCAAGCCCGACCGCGGCAATCGCTTCGGCAACGCGCGCGCGGTGAACGGCCCGCAAGCCGCCGAAGCCGCCGATTTCCCGCCAGAGCCCCATTCCAACGAGGTCGGCGACCGCGATCGGGAAGGACCGGTCGACGTCCGAATGCTGCGGCAGATAGGCGATCTCGCTCCGGGTGAGCCCGCCGAGGGCGATCCGACCTTCGAGCGGGCGGAGTGAGCCGGTCACCCCTTTCAGCATCGTGGATTTGCCGGCCCCGTTGGGTCCGACAATGGCGGTCAGGCTGCCCTCGGCGATCTCGCCCTGCAGGCGATGCACGGCCGGATGCCGGTCGTAGCCGAGGCTCAGGTCCTGAAATTTGAGGGCGTAGGTCATGGCCCCCCCGGCGTGGACGTCGCCCAGAAGAACGCGCCCCAGAGCGCGGCAACGATCAGGGCCGCACCGGCCAGCCGCGGGCCGGCGCCGAGCGGCAGCAGCCGGATCGAAGCTGTGTGCCACCTCCTCATGCCAGCGCCCCCTGCCGGGCGGCGGCGCTCACGTCCAGCCGCCGCGGCGGCCCATCCAGATTCCGGCTCTCCATGGGTGGACCTCCTCGTCCCCGTCTACGCCGTGCCGGCTTCTGCGCATCGCGCGCACATGCCCTGGACCTCGACCATTCGACGTGTTGCGACGAACCCGAGGACGGCGGCATCCTCGGCAAGCAGTCCTCCGATCCGCGGATCCTCAAGCTCGACCGATACCCGGCAGCCGCTGCAAATGAAGAAAAGGCAATCGTGGTCACGCTCGGGATGGACGCACGGGACGTAGGCGTTCAGGCTCTCGATCCTGGAGACGAGGCCCTGCCCCATCAGGAAGTGAAGCGCCCGGTACACGGTCGGCGGTCCGACCGGACGCGAATCCCTGAGCTTGATCGCTTCGATCAACTGGTAGGCGCTCGTCGGCCCACCGCTCGCCCAAAGCAGCTCAAGGACGCGCCTCCGCAGCTCCGTCATCTGTACGCCGCGCCCCTCGCAAATCGATACTGCCAGCGCGACCCGTTCGCGCGTCGAGTGCCGCCCGCGGCAATCCGGGTCGGTGCAGGGCCGCGGTCGGGTCGACGGTTTCGTCATCGCCTGTCTCACCTTGCGAGGTCCGGAAGTAATGATATAACATTTCATTCTGTTTCGCAAGAGAGCAGCGATCCAGGGCGGACCGACATCGATGAAAGGCCGGGACATGGACAGTGCAGTTGTCGAGCATCGAACCTCGACGCCATCGCGCACCGGCTCGGAAGCACGCCGTCGGCCGCGCCGCGCCGAGGCCGAGGCTGCCGTTCGCACATTGATCGAGTGGGCCGGGGACGATCCCGACCGGGAGGGGCTGAAGGGAACGCCCGCGCGCGTCGTGCGGGCCTACGAGGAATTCTTCGCCGGATACGCCGAAGACCCGGTCGTCTTGTTAGCCACGACCCTCGAGACGACGGCCGCCTATGACGAGATGATCGTCTTGCGCGATATGCGCCTCGAATCCCACTGCGAGCACCACATCGTTCCAATCCTGGGAAAGGCGCATGTCGGGTATCTGCCGGCGGAACGGGTCGTGGGTATTTCGAAGATTGCGCGCCTTGTCGAGGCCTTCGCGAAGCGGATGCAGATCCAGGAAGCGTTGACATCGCAGATCGCCGACACGATGCAGGACGTGCTCAGGCCGCGTGGCGTCGGCGTGGTCATCGAGGCGGCGCATCAGTGCATGACCACGCGCGGGATCCGCAAGCCGGGAGTCAGTCTGGTAACCAGCCGCATGCTCGGCTGCTTCCGCGACGACCCGACCACGCGCCGCGAGTTTCTGTCGATGATCGGCGCCCGGGGGAGCGCGCCGCACGGGAGATGAACACCCAGCCTCAACGGGTTCGCGGGCGTTCGCCTCCGCACACGGTCGGGCAGATCGAAGAGTGGCTTGCCCCGGTCAGCCGGCTCTATGTGGACGACGCCACAAACGTCGCCTCGAACCGGGGTGGCGAAGATGACGTGTGCCATCAAGGCCGCACGCGGCAGGGTTGAAGGGCGTACCGGTCAGCCGCTTCCTGGCGATAACAGAGGTCCATTGCTGGAAGGACAGGTTGGAGGTGCTGACCCAATGACTTGTCGACCATGCACGCTTCGGATTGGACTCGACGCTCCAAGAAATGGCAGTGCTCTGCCGAACGTCGCCTGCGCACGCGCACGCGCACCGCATTCGCGGCGGGCCGCGGTCGCGGCGTGTCGCACTTCCGTCAATGACGGGCGCGCTCTAAGCCCGGCCGGCGAAGCCCGAGAGGTTGCCGGGGTCGATCCCGAGCCTGCCGACGGCGCGCTCCCACTTGCCGTCCTGGGCCTCGTCGAACACCAGCTCCTCGTCGGCCGGCACGGTGAGCCAGCCGTTCTCCTGAATCTCGCGGTCGAGCTGGCCCGGCGCCCAGCCTGCATAGCCCAGCGCCAGCATGCTGAGGCGCGGGCCGTTGCCGGCAGCCATGGCCTTCAGCACGTCGACGGTGGCGGTTAGCGCGAAGTCGTCGTCCACCTGCATCGTGGCTTCGTGTGTGTAGTCGGTGGAATGGAGGACGAAGCCGCGCGCGGCCTCCACCGGGCCGCCGAAGTGCACGCGGATGCGCTCGTCCACGGTCTCGGTCTCGATCTCGAGTTGCTCGAGCAGGTCCGAGAAGCTGAGCGATTCGAGAAGCTTGTTGACCACGAGGCCCATCGCCCCGTCTTCCGAGTGTGCGCACATGTAGATGACGGTATGCGCGAAGCGCGGGTCCGCCATCGTCGGCATGGCGACCAGCAAATGCCCCTCCAGGTAAGGCCCCGTCCCCTGCTCGCCGCCTGTATCCATCGCACAATATCCCCGAGCCGCCTGGCTCGCCCCGATCATCGCAAAGGGCCAGGGCGGTGACAACCGAATGTCGTGCCGCACGGAGGGGCACCGGCAGAAGAACGCCCCGCCCGGTTGCCCGGACGGGGCGTCGCTGTCGCCTTAGAGGTTCGAGGTTGCCGCAGGTCAGCCGCGACCCCGACCTCTCAACACGCCCGTTTAGCGGGCGATGTACTCGTAACGCTTGCCGAAGAGCACGTCCATCGGCACCGGCTCCGAGATGAGCCAGGAGTCGACGACGGCCGGCTGATTGTTGGTGGTCTCCACGATCAGATAGGGCGCGAAGTTCTGATGGTGGAGCTGGTCCGTGAAGGTCCGCGAACCGGCCAGCACCGGCTCCTCGCGGAAGCTCTCCAACGCCTCGACCACGGCGTCGGAATCGAAGGTGCCGGCCTTCTCGACGGCCTTGGCCCACATCTCGAAGACCACGTAGCCGGGGAAAACGTACTGATTGTTCGCAGGCTCACCGAACTTGGCCTCGTACTTCGCGAGGAACTCATTCACCGCCGGGTTCGGGTCGTCGCCGTAAATCGAGGCCTGCTCGGGCACGAAGTGGCCGGAGAGACCAGGCACAGCCTCCTGCCAGTAGGTGCCGGTCATGGAGCTGCCGCTCGCCAGCGGCGAGTTAATTCCGCCGGATCGAATCTGCTTGAGGGCGCTGGCGCCGCCTGCGCCGTAGGAGCAAGTCTGGATGATATCCGGCTCCTGGTCGAGTGCTCGGATGCGGTCGACCTGGGCCTGGATGCTGGGGTCCTCGTTCTGGAACACATCGTGGCCGACAATCTCGCCGCCGAGCACTTCGCGCCACATCCAGTCGAAGCCGTAGCAGATGCCCTTGTTGTACTCGAGCACGTCGTCGAGCAGCAGGTAGGCGGTCCGCCAACCCTTATTCTTCCAGCCCCACTCGGCGATCGTCGCGCCCTGCACGGCGGCGAGGATCGAGCTCGAGAAGGAGTACTTGCCGATACCCTGGATGCCGGCGAGCACGCTCTCCGCACACAGGAAGATCGAGATGAGGCCTGAGTTCTGCGCCTGCAGCGCGGCGGGCGCGCCGAAGTCGTAGTCGCAATCCACCGCGATGGCGATGGCACCGTCGTTGATGACCGAGATCCCGGCCTTTGCGGCCTCAGCCCGGTCGGTCTTCGCGTCCGAAAAGACTGCCCTGATCGGCTTGCCCAGCAGGCCGCCCTTGGCGTTCCAGTCGTCGATCGCGATCAGCGCAGCATTGGCTGACGGCCCGCTATAGGCCTGCATCCAACCGGATTGCGAGTAAGCGAAGCCGAAGACAACCTCGTGGTCGTCCGCCACCGCCGGCGCGGCCGATACCGCGCCCAGCGCGAGTGCGCCGGCTGCAGCGATTGACGCAAGTTTTCTCATCCGAAGTGACCTCCCTGCATGAGCGTCCCATTTCAAATACCAAGCACTCGGCGGCATGCCGAGCACCCTATGGCGACGCATTGTCAATTGAGTGGCGACATTTGCAAGCCCCATTGCAAGCACGGACGCGCGCCCGATCAAGGGGTCGCTCCGATTTCCCCGTTGATTCGCGCCCCCGCGTTCGGTAGCTAACATCGGGACTGCGGCTGTGCGGGCGCCCGTGCAGCCGCAGCGTGCGCAGCGGCGCGTGGAAGAGCACAGGGCAGCGGGGGTAGCTGGTGTCACAGGACGCCGGAGCGGAGAAGGGCCAGCAAAACGGCGCGACGCTGGAAGCGCGCGGCGTGACCGTCCGCTTCGAAGGCCTCACCGCCGTCGACAGCGTGGACGAGACGCTGCACCGCGGCGAGATTTTGGGCCTGATCGGCCCGAACGGCGCCGGCAAGACCACGCTCGTCAACGCGATGACCGGGTTCCAGGTCCCCGCCGCCGGCGAGGTCCTGCTCGGCGGCAAGGTGATCTCGAGGCTCACGCCCCACTGGATCAGGCGCCACGGCGTTGCCCGCACCTTCCAGGCCGGGCGGCTCTTCCGCGACATGCCGGTGAGCGAGAACGTCGAAGTCGCCGCGGTGAGCCTCGGCCTCTCCCGCCGCAAGGCGCACAGGCAGGCGATGGAAATACTGGAATGGATCGGACTCGCCGACCAGGCTCAAGACCCCGCCGGCGTCCTGCCCTATACCGATGAGCGCCGGGTCGGCATCGCGCGGGCACTTGCGATGAATCCCGCCTTCGTGCTGCTGGACGAGCCGGCGGCGGGCATGTCCGACCTCGAATGCGACGACGTGATGCACCTGGTGCGCGAGATACCGGACCGCTTCGGCTGTGGCGTGCTGCTGATCGAGCACAACATGCGGGTCATCATGGGCGTCTGCGAGCGCATCCACGTGCTCGACAGCGGGCGCACCATCGCCCGCGGCACACCTGCCGAGGTGCAGAGCAACGAGGCGGTCATCGCCGCCTATCTGGGCCACGAGTGACGCGGATGTTGCTCTCGGTCGACGACATCCATGTGCATTACGGCCGGGTGCCTGCGGTGCGGGGCGTCTCGGTCGGCGTCGACGAAGGCGAGATCGTTTGCGTCGTCGGCCCCAATGGCGCCGGCAAGTCGACCACCCTGCTCACGATCTCGGGCGTGTTGCGGCCTTCCCAGGGCGCAATCACCTTCGACGGCCAGCCCATCACCGGCCTCACGCCAGAGGTGGTGGCGCGGCGCGGCATCTCCCAGGTGCCGGAAGGGCGCCACGTCTTCACCACGCTGAGCGTCGAGGAGAACCTGCGCCTCGGCACCCGGATGCGCCGCGACCGCGGCGAGATCGAGGCCGACTTCAAGCGGGTGCTGGAGCTCTTCCCGGTGCTGGCGGAACGCCGCAGGGGGGCGGCGGGCAAGCTCTCCGGCGGCGAGCAGCAAATGTTGGTAATCGGCCGCGCGCTGCTCACCAACCCCCGCATCATGACCATCGACGAGCCTTCGCTCGGGCTCGCGCCCAACCTGGTGGACCGGGTCTACGAGGTCCTGCTCGAGCTCAGGGAGTCGCGCGGGCTCACGCTGCTCATCGTCGAGCAGAGCTCGGAGCGCGCGATCAAGGCGGCGGACCGCATCTACGTGCTGCGGAGCGGCGAAATCCAGTTGGAGGGCGACGCCGTGGAGCTGCAGGACGGCGAGAGGGTGAGGCAGGCCTACTTCGGTTTCACCGAGGGGGTGGAGCATACCGGCGAGGCGACGTTCTGATGGAAGTCGTCGTCCAGACCATCATCTCGAGCCTGAGCCTCGGCAGCTTCTACGCCCTGGGAGCGCTCGGGATCGGACTCCTCTTCGGGGTGCTCAGGCTGATCAACTTCGCCCACGGCGACTTCATCACGATAGGCGGGTTCTCGCTGATCGTGCCCGCGACGGCGGTGGTCGCGATTCCGCTGCTCCTGGACTTCCATCCGGTGCTGCTGATCGTCTGCGTGGTGGGCGTGGTGATCGTGTGGGCGCTCGCCTCCTACTTCCTGCTCTTCAGGCACATTCAGACGGCGCCTCCCGCGGTCCTCATGATCGCTTCGGTGGCGCTCAGCTTCTCGATCCAGAACCTGGTCATCATGATCTACAGCGGCCGGCCGAAGGCGGTGGGCCTCTGGCCGGAGCTGACCGGCGTGATCGAGCTTTCCGGCAAGCTTCAGGTGCCGATCCTGCAGCTCGTGATCGTGGCGGTCACCTGGATCCTGCTGATCCTGCTCACGCTCTTCCTCAGGCGCACGCCCATCGGCGTCGAGATGCGGGCGGCGGCGGAAGACTTCAGGATGGCGCGGATGCTCGGCGTCAACGCGACCCGGGTGATCGCGCTCGCCTTCGTCATCTCGGGCGCGCTCGCCGGCATCATGGCGCTCATGTACCACACCCAGACCGGCATCCTGAACTTCCGTGGCGGCGTCTTCCTGATGCTTTACGCCTTCATCGCCACCGTGATCGGCGGCATGGGCAGCCTGATCGGCGCCGTGGTGGGCGGCTATGTGGTCGGTATCTTCTCGACCGTCCTGATCGCGGTCCTGCCGGAAGGGATGCGGGGCTTCCGCGACGCCTTCGTGTTCGGCCTGGTGGTGGTGATCCTGCTGGCCCGGCCGCAAGGCCTGGTGCCGACCAGGGCGTTCAAGGAACGGGTGTGATGATCGACGCCACCACCCCGCTCATGCAGCGCATCCGGCACTATTGGCCGCTGGTCAATCTCTGCGTCGGTCTGCTCATCATCACCGCGATCGTGGTCGCGCTCGACGACAGGATCATGGCCCGCACGCTGACCGAGGGCATGATCCGGGTCGTGATCGTGGTGGCGCTCTACATGTTCATCGGCAACTCCGGGATCATGTCCTTCGGCCACATCGGCTTCATGATGGTGGGCGCCTACGCCACCGGCTGGCAGACCTGCTGCGAGTTCACCCGCGAGATGTTCATGCCGGGGCTGCCGCACTATCTGCTGAACAACAGCCACCACTTCGTGCTGGCGACCTTCCTCGCGGGGCTGCTCAGCGCCTTCGTGGCCTTTGTCGCGGGCATTGCGCTGATGCGATTATCGGGGATCGCGGCGTCGATCGGCACCTTCGCCTTCCTGATGATCATCTATTCGGTCTATCTGCGCTGGAGCACCTGGACCTCGGGCGCGAGCTCGGTGATCGGCCTGCCGCAGACGACGACGCCCTGGGTTGCCTACTGCTACGCGGTGGTCACGATCCTCGCGGCCTTCTTCTATTCGCGCTCGAAGTTCGGGCTTGCGCTCCGCGCATCGCGGGACGACGAGGTGGCGGCGAAGGCGGCCGGAGTCAACGTCATCGGCCAGCGCCTGCTCGCCTTCGTGATCAGCGGCTTCTTCTGCGGCATGGCGGGCGGCCTCTTCGGCCACTTCCTCGGCATGCTGACGGTCGACACCTTCTTCCTCAACCTGACGCTCATCACGCTCGCCATGCTGGTGATCGGCGGCATGCAGAGCCTCTCCGGCGCCGTCGTCGGCGTCGTGGTGATGACCGTGGTGATCGACCTGCTCAAGAATCTCGAGAGCGGGATGTTCGGCAAGGACGGCTTCACGCTGCCGACCAGCAGCACCTGGGTGGTGGTGGGCGTGGTGATGATGCTGATCATCATCTTCCGCCGCAGCGGAATCACCCGGAACGCCGAGCTCTACTGGCCCTTCAAGAGCGACATCACCGCCGAAGGCGCACTCAAGCGCCAGTCCTGACCGCCGCCGGTCAGACCAGCTGGCGTTCGGCGAGGTTTCGCATCAGTGCGCGCGCGCCGAAGGCCCACGGTTGGCAATCGGGCGAGCGCCGCACGGTGTTCACCAGGGTTCCGAGCTGGGGCGTAGAGATGGTGACCACGTCGCCCGCCTTGTGGGTGAAGCCCTCGCCCGGCACGTCCCTGTCCTCCGTCGGCGCGAAGAGCGTGCCCAGATAGAGCATGAAGCCGTCGGGATACTGGTGATGGGCGCCGCAGGTCTGCGCCACCAGGTCTTCGGGGTCGCGGCTGATCTCGACCATCGACGAGGTGCCGCCGAGCACGAAGCCGTCCTGCCCCTCCACCTTCAGCGTCAGCTCGGCGCGGCGCACGTCATCCAGCGTATAGCTCTCGTCGAAGAGGCGGATGAAGGGGCCGATCGCGGCGGACGCGTTGTTGTCCTTGGCCTTGCTCAGGAGCAGCGCGGAGCGGCCCTCGAAATCGCGCAGGTTCACGTCGTTGCCGAGCGCAGCACCCTTGATCCGCCCGTCGCCCGCCACCGCGAGCACGATCTCGGGCTCCGGGTTGTTCCAGCTGGACTCCGGGTGCAGTCCCACCGGCGCGCCCCAGCCCACGGCGGACATCGGCTGCGCCTTGGAGAACACCTCGGCATAGGGGCCGATGCCGACTTCGAGATACTGGGACCAGATGCCCTCCGCGATCAGGGCGGATTTCACTTGCGCAGCCTGTTCAGAGCCCGGCCGCAGGTTGCCGAGGCGGTCCCCGATCATCCCGCCGATGCGCTCGCGAATGGCGCGCGCCCGGGTGGTGTCGCCCTCGGCGCGCTCCTCGATCACCCGTTCCAGCATGGAGCCGGCAAAGGTCACGCCGCAGGCCTTCACCGCCTGAAGGTCGTTCGGAGCCAGAAAATGCCGCCGGCCGGGGTCGGACCCTGCGGCCATGCTTTCCGCCTCCAGCTCGCCCAAGGTGCAGAGCGGGCGGCCGGCTTGCCCCTTCACGAAGGCGGCCGGGTGGTCTTGCTCCAGGACGTCCGTCATGGTGGGCGCTGCACGCGTGGTGATGTCGTAGAGCGTATCGCCCCGCAACGCGACCACCAGCGGCCCCTCGCCGGGCGCCCACACGCGGCCTGCGAAGCAGCCGCTGCTTCCGCTCAAGTCTGTCGTTTCCATGTCCGCACCTGCCTCAGAAAGCGGGGATGAGGCGCTCCTTGGGATACTCGGCGCCGACGACGTGCTGGATCGTCACCGCGCGCACCATCTGGTAGGTGCGGATACGGAACGCCGGATCGCACGACATGCGGATGTACATGTCCTTGCCGCTGATCCCGTGATCGTCCCTGAGCCACTGCATCATGTTGTCGCAGGCGTCGTAGACCGCGTGCTCCATCGGCAGGTTGATGCCGACCGCCACGATGCTGTCCGGCTTCTCGATCCGCACGCAAGGCGCGTGCTTGTTCTTGATCACCGTTGCGCTCAGCTGGATCGTCGCCCGCGTCTCGTCGGCGATGCCGGTGAACTCCGTGTCGCCCTGTCCGCCGTGCATGTCGCCCACGTAGAGCAGTCCGCCCTCGTGGTAGGCGTTGAGATAGATCGTGTGGCCCGCGCGCACGTCGCGGCAGTCGATGTTGCCGCCGAAGGGGCCCTGTCCCAGCAGCGAGGTGAAGACCTCGCGCTCCGGCGCGCACGCCAGCGTGCCGCAGAAGGGCATCAGGTCCCAGGTCAGCTTGTCGGAGTATTTGCCCGTGCCGTCCCGCGTGTGCCCGCTCGGGCCCGGAAAGTGCTCGATCACCTGCACGTGCGCCTCCGAGCAGTCCGCCCAGCGCTTGGAATCCCCCAGCGGGCCGATGCCGGGCAGGATGCCCGAGAAGCCGTAGCGCCAGGGGTCGATCGAGTGGATGTTGACGGCGAGGGTGTCGCCCCGCTCGCAGCCTTCCACGTAGATCGGGCCCACCACCGGGTTGTACTTGGGCGGCCAGACGCTCTGCAGCGCCACCACATGCTCGCCGGTGAAGTCGTGCACCTTCGGGTCGTCGCTGTCGTCGGCGATGAGGCCCGAGAGCGCGTCGTCGGTCTCGAGCTGAAACGCCTCGCCCTGCGCCACCCTGAGCACCGGCTCGTCTTCCCAGTCGAAGGCGTACTTGCTCGGAATATCGCCCCGATTGATCCTCTGCATCGCCGTCTCTCCCTTGGTTTGTCGGTCTCAGTGGCGGCGCTTCCGAACGGCCATCGTTCGTGTCGCGCCGAGATAGATGTTGCGAACGTCCTCGTTGCCCTCGATCGCCGCGAGCGAGCCCTCGGCGAACACCCGTCCGTAGTGAAGCACGGTGACCGGCGCGCCGAGCTGGCGCACGAACGCCATGTCGTGCTCGACGACGACGATCGTAACACCTTCCTCGTGGAGGGAGTGGACGAGCGCGCCGGTGGCCCGGGTCTCCTCCGGCCCCATGCCGGCGGTCGGCTCGTCGAGCAGGAGGAGAACCGGCTGCATGGCGAGCGCCATGCCGATGGCGAGCCACTGCCGCTGCCCGTGCGCGAGTTCGGCCACGCGGCGCTCCTCGGTGCCAGCGAGGTTGAGCCGCTCCAGCAGGCGCGCGATCTCGGCATCCATCGCCTCGCCCGAGAGGCTGTGCTGCAGCGGCAGCTGCATGTTGTGGCGCACGGTGAGGTCGCCGTAGACGCCGAGATGCTGAAACTTGACGCCGATCCCCATGTGGGCGCGGCGGTGCGGCTCGGCGCGGGTGACGTCGCGGCCGCGAAACAGGATCGTGCCCTTGTCCGGCTTGATACTGCCGAGCAGCAGCTTGAAGAAGGTGCTCTTGCCGGCGCCGTTGGGGCCGATGATGCAGCGCAGCTCGCCGGACTCCAGGGAGAAGTCGACGCCGTCCACCGCCCGCACCCCGCCGAACGCCTTGGCGAGGCCCTGCGTCCGGAGCAGGGCGCCGTCGCCTGCGCCCGCAGCAGCGCTCGTCATGCCGACGCCCCGCGCGCGAGCCACTGCCGCAGCGCGTGGAAGCGCGCGACCAGCCCGGTAATGGCCCCTTCCGGCAGCAGCATCATGACCAGGATCAGGATCGCGCCCTGAACCACCAGGGCATAGTTGCCCTGCACCGCGAGCTTCTGCGAGAGCCAGATCAGCACCAGCGTGCCGATCACCGTGGCCGTCAGGCTCTTGCGGCCGGCGACGGCGACCCAGATCACCGGCAGGATGTTGTTCTGCACGCCGAAGACGGAGGGCGTGATGAAGCTCTCCCACGAGACGTAGAGGATGCCGGAGAGGCCTGCGAGAAAGGCGCCCAGGCAGAACACGCCGAGCTGGATCAGGCGGATGTCGTAGCCCAGCGCTGCGGTGCGCTCGGCATCCTCGCGGATCGCGATCATCACCCGCCCGGCCTTGGAGTTCACCAGCCAGCGGAGGCCGAGGTAGACCACCACCACGAGGCCGAAGGTGAGGAAGTAGAAGGCGCGGGTGCGGCCGTTGAACTCGAAGTCCGGGTCGCCGATCCCGAACTGCAGCGCCGGCGGCTCGCGGATCACGCCGGAGAAGCGCCCGAGGCCGTTGTTGCCGCCGAGGTGAGCGTCGCCGATGAACCAGCCCTGGCCTGCGGTCTGGTTGAGGAAGGTCTCCAGCAGGAGCGTCACCACCAGCATCAGGATCGCCACATAGACGCCGCGCAGCCGGGCGTAGAACATGATGAAGCCGAGCACGGCTGCGACCAGGACCGGCACCGCGAGCCCGATTCCGAGCGCCGCCCAGGTGTGGCCGTGGCTCTCGATGAAGTTGATCCCGGCGATGCCGTAGGCGTAGCCGCCGAGGCCGAGAAAGGCGCCCTGGCCCAGGCTCAGAATGCCGCAGAAGCCCCACATCACGCAGAGGCCGAGCGCGAGGAAGACATTGGTCAGGAAGTTGGAGACGTTCAGCAGCTCGTAACGCGAGAGGAAGTCGGGCGCCGCCGCTCCAACCGCGATCACCGCGAGGAAGCCGACCCAGAAGCCCCAGTGGCGGCCCATCTCGTGAGGCCCGGCCAGCCCGCCGAGATAGCGCTCCATCACCGGCCCCTGACGCTCACGCGGCGCCGCTCGATCCACTCGGAGATGCCGGCCGGCATCAGGCGGATGATGACGAAGGCCAGCACCAGCATCGCGACGTGGCCGAGCAGGATGTTGAACTGGTTCACGAAGATCGTCTTCGCAGCGCCCAGGGAGAGCACGCTCGCAAGCAGCCCCGTGATGACGTCGGCACCGCCGCCCACGACCACGGTGATGAACGCCTGCGGCGTGTAGCTCATGCCGTAGAAGGGGCCGATGTTGGCGGTGAGCGCGAGCAGGCCGCCGGCGAGGCCGGCAAGCGCGGCGCCCAGGCCGAAGGTGAGCGCGTAGATGCGGGAGGTGTCGACGCCCAGCGCGCGCGCCATGCGCGGGTTCTGCATGGTTGCCCGCGCGTGAACGCCGAAGCGCGTGTAGCGGAAGAGCGCCCAGAGCCCGGCGATGGTGATGAGCGCGATCCCCAGCATGAAGAGCCGGTAGTAGGAGTAGGAAAGCTCCGCCAGCGCGAAGCTGCCGAAGGGCGTCGGCACGCTCTTGATCTGCGGGCCGAAGATGAGCAGGGCGCCCTGGCTCAGCAGCAGGCTGAGCCCCCAGGTCGCGACTAGGGACGACAGGAGCTGGCCGTAGAATCGTCGGATGATGACGCGCTCCAGCGCCACACCCGCGACCCCTGCGCCGAGCGCGCCGAAGATCACGGCGATGCCGCTGGGGACGCCCGCGAAATAGGCGAAGGAGGTGATGTAGGCGCCGATCATCATCATCTCGCCGTGCGCCATGTTGATGACGCCCATCATGCCGAAGATGATGATCAGCCCGATCGCGGAGAGCGCGAGGACCCCGATCGTGTCGGCGTACTGGTAGAGCAGGCTGACGATGAAAGAGATGGTTTCCATCGTGCCGACCGTCAGCGATTGAAGAAGACGTGCCGGGCCGGCGCGTCTACACCGGCCCGGTCACGCGTGAACGAACGTCTATTCCTTCTTGTACTGCTCGTAGCGCGCATCGTCCCACGGGAGGTACTGCCGCCCGTCGTTCTGGCGCACCAGGTTGACGCCGAGCGTCCTGAGCCACCAGGGCTCCACCGGCCCGAAGTCATGGACCCAGGAGACGCTGTGCGTCTCGTCCACATGCGCCATCCGGATGTTCATGGTCAGATGATGCGTCGCCGGGTCGAGCAGCACACGGCCTTCCGGCGCGTCGAAGGTGATGCCGGATTCGAGCGCGGCGATCGTGGCGTCGGTGTCCGTGGAACCCGCCCTGCGCCAGGCCTCCGCCATGATGTTAACGGCGACATAGGCGCAGCGCGCCGGCTGGTTGATGTAGGGCTCATCCGGCCACTTCGCCCGCCAGGCCTCGATGAAGGCCTTGTTGGCGTCCGTCGGGATCTCCTCGATGTAGGCCACCGGGATGTACATGTTGGCGAGCGAGGGCGGCGAGAACTGCCTGTGCTCGTAGCCCTGCTGCAGGTTCACCGTGGAGATCGCCGGCAGCCCCAGATCGACCGCCTGCGCCTGCGGGTAGAACTGCGACTGGTTGGCGCCTACCAGGTAGTGGACCATGAAGTCCGGCTTGGCCTTCTGCACGTTGGCGATGGAGGCCGCGAACTCGGAGTTGCCGAGGGGGATGAACTCCTCGCCCACGATCTCGCCGCCGAAGAGCCCGGCTGCGACGTGGGTCCAGAGCGCGCTCACCTGGCCGAAGCCGTAGTCCGCCGCAAGCACGTACATCTTGGGCCCGTAGGTGTTGATCATGTACTCGACGCCGGTGAGGATCTGCTGCTCCGGAATCGGCCCGGTGAAGAACGAGTACTTGTCGGCGATGCCGCCTTCACCCTGGTTGTTGTGCCAGAAGATCGTCTTGTTCTTCACGGCGACCGCGCGGGCAGCCTCGCGCTCGGAGCTGGTGTAACCCGCCATGATGACATCCACCTCGTCATCGAGGATGCACTTGTTGGCGAGCTCCTGATAACGCTTCACGTCCGACTGACCGTCGTAGTGGATCAGCTCGATCTGCTCGCCGTTCACCCCACCGGCGGCGTTCAGCTCATCGACCGCGAGCTGGGCGCCATGGGTCTTCGGTATGTTGGGCAGCGCGAAATCGCCGGAATGATCGTCGATGACGCAAATCTTGATCTCCGCGGCTGCCTCCCCAGGCAGCGCCACCGTGAAGGGCGTAGCGACGGCGACCCCGAGCGCGAGAACCGCGAGCGGGCGCCATGAAGACATCTTGAACCGCATTTCGTCCATCTCCCTGTGTGTCTTGGCTGGCGCGCCGACGGTAGCACGCGCCCGCCCTGCGGTGCGAGCCGGACATATCGGGTCCAGGCTGCATTTCCCATCGTGGTCACCGCGCCGGGAGCGAGACCGGCCGGGATCGCAAGTGACAGCGCGCTTTGGCGGGTGCCATAATGCGGCGAATTGGGAGGGCCGGTGCGATGCCGATCGTGTTGCAGGGCATCGAAAAGAGCTTTGCGACGCCGGATGGTGGCCAGTTGCAGGTTCTACGCGGTATCGACGCCGAAATTGCGGACGAGGAATTCGTCGTCCTGATCGGCGCCTCCGGTTGCGGCAAGTCGACATTGCTGAACGTGGTCGCTGGCCTGATCGAGCCCAGTGCTGGCACGGTCCTGCTCGATGGCGAGCCCGTGACCGGTCCGGGACGCGACCGCGGCATGGTCTTTCAGCAGGACGCGATCCTGATGTGGCGTTCGGTCCTCCGCAATGTGGAGTACGGCCTGGAGCTTCGAGGCGTGCCGCGAGTCGAGCGGCGACGTATCGCCGAGGAGCACCTGCGCTTGGTGGGTCTCGAGCGTTTCGCCGACTTCTTTCCTAAGGACCTCTCCGGAGGCATGCGCAAGCGGGTCCAGATCGCAGCCGTGTTCGCCAACAATCCCGAGGTCCTGCTGATGGATGAGCCCTTCGGCTCCCTCGATTACGTGACCAAGGTGACGCTGCAGCAAGAGCTGCTGCGCATCTGGACGCAGGAGCGCAAAACCACGCTGTTCGTAACCCACGACATCGAGGAGGCGACCTTTCTGGCGGATCGCATCTTCGTCTTGCGTGCCGGCCAGATCGAAAAGGTGATCCAGGTTCCGTTTTCCCGCCCGCGCACGGTGGAAATGCGCACCGAGCCGCAGTTCAGGGAGATTCTCGCGTCGCTCTGGGGCGAGTTGGCGGAGGATCAGGAGGCCGCGCTGGGCGCCGCGTGATGAGTGTTGCGGCGAGCGAGACTCCCGCGCGGCCGTCGCGCTGGCGCAGGTGGCGGCAGTTGCTGCCCAACCACTGGCAAATCCTGGGACTCGTTTGCCTGATCGTCGCCTACGAGGCCTTCGCCTGGTGGGTGTTCACCGACAATCCCAAGCGTGCCGACCGTATGTTCCCGCGTATCGAGTACGTGGCCACGGTCTCGTTCCCGGAGTTCGCCACCTACTACGGGTTTGACGAGGGGTTGCTCGGCTATCGGCAGAATGTCGGCCAGGCGCTCATGGTGCTGTTCGAAAACGCGCTCGTGACCATCCGGCGGCTGGTGATCGGCCTGGTCGCGGGCATTGGGGTCGGCGTCGGCGTCGGTCTCCTGGTGGGCATGAGCCGCTGGGCTCGCGATGTCGTTCTACCGCCGGTGCTGCTGCTGCGTACGATCCCCATTCTGGCGCTCATTCCGCTCTTCATGTTCTGGTTCGGGGCGCGGGAGATCGGCATCCTGATCTTCGTCGCCTTCGCCGTCTTCTCGATGATGATCGTCAACACGTTGGAGGCGATCCGCAATGTGCCGCCGATCTATCGAGATTACGCGCGCTGCATGGGAGCCACACAAAGGCAGGTCTATCGCACGGTGATCATGCCGGCGATTCTGCCGTCGCTGAACGGCGGAATCCGGGTGATCCTCGGGCTTTCCTTCGCTATCGTCCTCGCTGGAGAGTTGCTGGCGACCGACTCGGGGCTCGGCTGGTTGATGATCCTGTCCGAGCGCTTCTTCATGATCGGCCGCATAGTCGTGATCGTCGTCATCTTTGTAATCCTGTCACTGATCTTGAACGGTCTCTATTTGGCGGCATCGCGATACGTGAACCGCTGGGTGCCATAGCCGCGCCGGGCTTTGTAAGGGAGGCAATGCCATGACTAACTCAACCACTGGTCCGTTTCCGTCACGCTGGGGTCCAGACGACGAATTGGGCACCCTGAATTTGGTCACGCCTGAGAGCACGCTGGCGGCGCTCGCCATGATCAAGCAGGCAAAAACCTACGATCTCTCTCATGTTCTAGAGGGGGAAATGCCGGTGCCGGGCTTCCACGGTCAATTCTTCGCGAACACGCAGTTCACGCTGGAGAACGGCGAGGATTGGCACCACAAGTATCTCGGCGTGATGAAGAACGGCTATTCGGCGCAGAACTTGCGCATCAACATGTCGGACCAGTCGGGCACCCACATCGACAACCTCAACCACATCGGCCAGCGGCAAGCGGACGGCGACTACTATCTCTACAACAACATCCGCAACAAGGACGTGATCGACACGTTCGGGACGCGCAGGCTCGGCATGGAGAACGTGCCCGCCTTTATCGCGCGGGGCATCCTGGTCGATGTCGCCGGCCATCTCGGCCAAGACATCCTGCCGGCCGGCTATGCGATCCAGCCCGACGAGATCGATGCCGCGCGGGCCTCCCAGGGAGGCACCGAGGTCTGCCAAGGCGATGTCGTTTTGGTCCACACCGGGTGGGGCAAGCACTGGGAGGACCCGGAGACCTTGCTCTCCGGCGAGCCCGGCCTCGGCAAGGCGTGCGCCGACTGGGCCAACAGCCACGACATCATGATGTGGGGCCTCGACCAGTTCGCGATCGACCCGATACCTTTCGAGACGGAAGGCGAGTGCCTGCCCATGCATATCGAGATGCTGAGCAAGTCCGGCATTCGCCTGATCGAGAACGTTTACCTGGAGGAGATCGTGCGCGAAGAGGTGTTCGAGTTCTGCGTGATCGGGGCGCCGATGCGCTTCAAGGGCGGCACCGGATCGCCGATCCGCCTGCTCGCCATGATCTAGCAACGCGCCCACAGGTCTCCTATGGTTGTCATAGGGACAATCGGACTTGAAGGTCCAATCAACCAGTCATGTAAACTAGGGAGGGAAACATGAATCGTTACGCACCAAGGACCGTATCGCTTGCGGTCGGCGCGGCCATGGTCGTGGCCAGCGGGACGGCGCTGGCCCAGCCGGCGGTGCCCGAGATTCCGCAGGTGGAGGTGAGCTACGCAAGCCTGCACGCCATCGACCACACCCACATCGTCATTCCCATCACCAAGGGATGGGACAAGGACGTGGGCATCACGATCACACCCGGCAAGTTCGGCACCAGCGTCGGTGCCGACAAGATCGTCTCAGTGTTGACCGCCGGCACGGTCGACATCTCGTCGGGCTCCACCGTGTTCTCGCTTGCCGGCTACAGCACCAACTCGAACTACGTCGACTTCATGCATGGCGACATCTTCCAGGGCTTCGGCTTCATGGTCGATCCCGAGGCGGGCTACAAGTCGGTGACCGACTTCATCGACGAGGGCACGGAACCCAAGGCCGCAATTAAGGCAACGGCCGAGCAGTTCCGCGGCAAGTCGCTGGCGACGCTGAACGAGGGCGGCATTCGCGGCTTCATCACCATCGCGCTGGAAAGCGCGGGCATGAGCATGGACGACATCACGGTCAACAGCTTCGACACGGATTCGAAGATCGTGGCCGAGATGATCTCCGGCCGCGCCGACTTCGCCGTTGGTTCGGCGCCGGGCCGCGTCTCCATGACGCTGGAGGGCTTCGTGCCGGTGATGACGTCTCTTCACATCTCGCAGTTCGCCGACGCAACGCCCGATTCCAAGGAGCTCCGGGCTGTGTTCCACGATGGCTGGGCGACCACGCGGGATTACTACGCGAACAACAAGGAGACGCTCTATCGCTTCGCCAGCATGATCTACCGGACGCTCCGACTGATGGTGGACAGGCCGCAGGAGACGATCCCGCCGCATACGGACTTCCTCAACTCGATCATGGGGTCCACGCTCACGCCGGCGGACGTCGAGGTCATCTACGAGGAGCTCAACCCCTTCGTGCCGTTCGAGGATCAGGCGATGTGGTACGAGGACCGCTATCGCACCACCAATCCCGAGCACTACGCCAACATCACCGGCGCCCACATCAAGCTGTGGGAGGAGCAGGAGGTGCTAGAGGCGGGCAAGTGGACGCCTGACAACGCCTCCTTCGCCATCGAGTTCTGGCACGAGATGCAGGCGCTCAAGGTCGACGCGCATGCGGCGATCCTAGAGGCCCGCGCGGCCGTCTCCGACGCGACGCCGAAGGCCGCCGAGCTCTTGGCGCAGGCCGAGTTCCATGACTCGATCTACAACTTCTACGATGCCGGGCGATTCGCCCGCGCGGCCGCCGAGTGGGCCGCACACGAGTCCGGGTCCTAGACCCCGCATGTAAGGACGGGCCGGGGCACCACCGGGTGTCCCGGCCCCGCTATCCGGCCGCTCCTTGATCCGTCTGGGACGCATAGGCTTTCACGTCCGCCAGACCTACGGCTTTCTGATCATCCTGGGAGCCTGGTGGGGGTTCGCCGAGTGGCTTGGCCCGGCGCGCCTGCCTTCGCCCGACGTCGTGGCGATGCGGCTCATCGACGTTCTCTTCGAATCGCCCGAGATCGCCGCTCAGGGCGGTGGCTCCGAGGGCATCACGCCGCACATCACGGCATCCATCATCCGCGTCTGCATCGGCGGCGTCATCGGCATCGCGATGGGCGTCGCGATTGGCCTCCTGATGGGCTGGATCCGCCGGTTCCGCGAATTCATCCAGCCGCCGATCGAGGTGCTGCGGGCGATCCCGCCGCTGGCAATCGCGCCGATGCTGCTAATTTGGTTCGGCCCGACCGCGACGACCCAGTACGTGATGTTGATCGGCTACATGTTTCTCGCCATCGTCATCAATACGCTGGAAGCGATCCGCAACGTGCCCCAGGTCTACATTCGCTACGCGCGCACCATGGGCGCTTCGCGTGGGCAGGTGTTTCGCACCATCGTGCTGCCCGCCATCATCCCGGAGCTCGTGGGCGGCATCCGGGTCGGCGTTGCGCTCGCCTGGGGGATCGCCGTCGTCACCGAGCTGCTCGGTGCGCCGGTCGGAATCGGCAAGGTGTTCTCCATGATGCTGACTGCCCAGGGTCTCGACATCATTATCATCAGCATTTTCTACGTGACCCTAGTGGCGCTGGCGACCGATCGCTTGGTGGTGCTGGTCGCCGGCTACGCCACGCGCTGGATGCCCCGCGTCGGGGGCTGACGGCCAACGAATGAGAGGCACACGATGAGCCGCCACGGCTTTCACGGTCGGCTGTTGCACCTGGACCTCGGCGCCGAGACGAGCTGGGTCGAGGAGCCGCCGGAGCTTCAGTACCGCATCACCGGAGGCGCCGGCGCGATGGCTGCTCGGCTGCTGCTCGAGCGCACGGCTCCCGGCATCGATGCGCTGGGGCCGGAGAACCTGCTGGTCTTCGCCAACAGCGCCGTCAGCGGTTACCCGCTGGCAGGCTTGGTCCGCCATGTGGTCTGCGCCAAGTCGCCGCTGACGGGAGGCATCGGCGAGGCCCGGGTCGAAGGCCCCTGGGGCATCGCGCTCAAGCGTACGGGCTACGACGCTCTCGTTTTCCACGGTGCTGCCGACAGTCCCACAGGTCTCCTCATCGACGACGGTGCAGTGACGTTCTTCGACGCCGCCCTCCATTGGGGGATGACGACGGGCGAGGCAACGGACGCTCTGGAGAGCCGGTTCGGAAGCGATGCCGAGGTCGCCGCGATCGGGCCGGCCGGGGAGAACAAGGTGCGCTTCGCCAGCATCGTCAGTAGCCGTACCCATCAGGCGCACCGCCTGGGCATGGGCGCAGTGATGGGCGCCAAGAAGCTGAAGGCGATCGTGCTCAAGGGCGGCGCGGCCCCGCCGGTTGCGGACGAGGCGACCTGCCAGCGTATCAGCGCCGAATTCGCGGCCGCCGTTCCCGACAACATTCTGGCCCGATGGCAGAAGGAGAGGCCGGGCTTCGCCGTCTGGATCCACGATCACGGGATCGACGCGGCGCTCGATGTGAACAACTACCAGGCTGCCACCTTCGAGCAGGTCGATAACTACGCCAAGCCCCTCTGGGAGCCCTTCTATCGCGGCGTCGCCCCCTGTCCCGGCTGCGCCAACGACTGCATGAAGATCTATCACGTGGAGGGGCGGGGCGATGCGCGCGCAAGCGCCATGCACCAGGAAGTCACCGGCACCATGGGCCCCAACATCGGCACGCCCGACGTCGCCACGCTGATCGCCTACAACACGCGGCTCAACGAGCTCGGCATGGACCCGGTCTCGCTCGGCTTCACCCTCTCGCTCGCGATGGAGCTGGTGGAGCGCGGCATCCTCTCGGCCGGCGATCTCGACGGCCTCGATCTCCGCTTCGGTAATGTCGAGGCCACCCGGGCGATGATCGAGCGCATCGCCTTGCGCGAGGGCGCGGGCAATCTGCTGGCGGAGGGCGCGAAGCGTGCCGCGGCGCGCATCGGCGGCGGCGCCGAGCGCTACGCCATGCAGGTCAAGGGCCTGGAGATGGTGCCCTTCGAGCCGCGCAGCCAGGCCAATCTCGCGACCGGCTTCGCCGTCGCCTCCATCGGCCCCCGCCACGACATCTGCGAGCATGACTGGGACTACGATGTCGAGCTCGGCTGGCCCCACGCGATGGAGCTCTCGCGCACGCTCGGCATCCACGAGCGCATCCCGATGGAGCACATGGGCCTCGACAAGGTGCGCAGCTACAAGGCGCTCAACACGATTTGGTCGGCCGCCGACGCGCTCTCCTTCTGCGTCTTCGCCATAGCGCCCACGCGTGTCCTCAGCATGGGCCAGATGGCCGATCTCGTCGCGGCCATTACCGGCTGGGAGACCTCGTCGCACGAGCTCATGCGCATCGGGGAGCGGCGCAATCACCTCTACCGGGTCTACAACAACCGCGAGGGGCTGGGGCCGGAGGACGACACGCTACCCGACCGCTTCTTCGACGAGGCGATTTCGGACGGCCCCAAGAAGGGCCAGCGCCTGGACCGCGAGACCTTCCGCCAGGTAATCACCACCTACTATCAGATGATGGGCTGGGACGAGGCCGGTGTCCCCCTGCCGGCCACCCTCTACGACCACCACCTCGAGTGGACGCTGGAGGAGGCATGAACGACTACGAGACAGCCTTCGTCACCGGCGCGTCGAGCGGCATCGGCGAGGCCATCGTCCGCGCCCTGGCGGCCAGCGGTTTGACGGTTCATGCCGTCGCCCGCCGCGCGGATCGGCTCGCGGCTCTGGCAGAGCAGACCGGTTGCCGCGCGCACACCTTCGATGCGACGGACACGGCGGCGCTGACACGGCTGATGGATGGGCTGGTGGTCGACATTCTCGTCAACAATGTCGGGACCGGCCTCGGCTTCGGCGATCCGGTGGCAGAGGTCGAACCCTCGGCGATCGATGAGGCCGTCGCCACGAACCTGACGGTCGCGCTCCATGCCTGCCGCCTCGTCCTGCCGGGCATGATCGCTCGCCGACGCGGCCATGTCGTGACCGTCGGCTCGGTAAGCGGCCTCTATCCGGTGCGTCAGGTCCTCTACGGCGCAACCAAGGGCGGCCTGCACCTGCTTCACCAGAACCTTCGCATCGAGCTCCTCGGCACCGGCGTGCGCGCCACGGAAATCTGCCCCGGCAGCACCCACACTGAATTCGTCGATCACGCGTTCCGCGACGATCCCGCCGGCAAGGCTGCCTTCCTCGAGAGCTGCCGCATTCTCGACCCGGAGGATGTCGCCGGCGCCGTCGTCTACGCTTTGGACCGGCCGGCCCACGTGAATGTCGGCACGATCGAGCTCACTCCGACTGGCGAAGTCTTCGGCGGTATCCAGCATGACGGGGATGAGCGGTGAGTGTCGCGCGGGTTATCTGCGAGCGAGCCGGGTAGCGGGCCGCGAGCCATGCCGCGACGTGCACCTGCGGACCTGATTCCGGTGACAGTCCTTACCGGCTTCCTAGGCAGCGGCAAGACGACCGTACTGTCTCATCTGTTGGGCCAGCCCGCGTTCGTCAACACCGCCGTCGTGATCAACGAGTTCGGCGAGATCAGCCTCGACCACGCCCTGGTCCGAAAAACCAGCGAGGATATCGTCGAGCTGCAGGGTGGCTGCCTCTGTTGCACGGCGCGCGGCGACCTGCTGGGCGCGCTGCAAGACCTCTTCCGCCGCCGAAAGCACGGCATGGTTCCACCCTTCGAACGCGTCGTAGTCGAGACCACGGGGCTGGCCGACCCGGCGCCTATCCTGCACACGCTGATGCGGGATCGTCTGATCGTCGCCGTCTATCGCCTTGACGGCGTCGTCACCACGGTGGATTGCGTAAATGGCGCGAACACTCTCAACACCCACCCCGAGTCGGTGAAGCAGGCGGCGGTGGCTGACCGGCTCTTGTTAACAAAGACCGACCTCGCCACGCCGCATGCCGTCGATTCGCTTCGCCTGCGTCTGGGGATCCTCAATCCAAGCGTGCCCGTGAGCGTCGTCGAGAACGGCCGGGTGGACCCGTCGGTGCTGTTTGGCGTTGGGCTCTACGATGTGGGAAGCAAGTGCGCCGACGTCGGGCGCTGGCTGCGCGACCAGAGCCTTGCCGCGCAGGTCGACGCCTCGGACCATGAGCACCATTATCGTGACGTGAACCGTCACGACGACAGCATCGGCGCGTATTGCGTGACCCGCGACGAACCGGTGAGCGGGGCGGCCTTCGGGTTCTTCCTCGAATCACTTGTCGCCGGCAAGGGCGCCGACCTTCTGCGGGTCAAAGGCATCGTCAACGTCGCCGAGCGGCCCGAAACGCCAGCGGTCATCCACGGCGTCCAACACCTGTTTCACCCGGTTCAATGGCTGGAATCGTGGCCTGATGACGACCGGCGCACGCGAATCGTGTTCATCACCCGGGACATCGCGAAGGCGCAGATCGAGGCATTCCTCGATGCCCTCCACGCGAGCGAACCACCACCGCTGTCCACTTAATGTGCACTGCAGACGCGGGTTAGATCGCGAGGTACTGGCGCGCGACCTCCGGGTCGGCGAGCTCGTCGGGCGTGAGCGTTGCGGCCGTCGCGCCCTTGTCCACCACGATGCAGCGATGGGCGGTCGCACAGACCAGGTCGATGTTCTGTTCGACCAGCAGCACGGTCAGCGCGTCCTTCTCGTTCAGGCTCGCGATCACGTCGGCGATGAGCTCGACGATGGTGGGCTGGATGCCTTCCGAGGGTTCGTCGAGCAGCAGGATGGTCGGGCGGCCCACCAGAATCCGTCCGATGGCGAGCATCTGCTGTTCGCCGCCGCTGAGGGTGCCCGCCCGCTGCCGGCGCCGCTCCCGCAGCCGCGGGAACCACTCGTAGACCCGCTCGAAGGCGGCCTCGGCGCGCTTCCCGCCGACCAGCTCGCCCATCCTGAGGTTCTCTTCCACCGAGAGGCGGGAGAAGATGCCGCGCCCTTGCGGTACGTAGCCCATCCCCATACGCGCGCGGTCGCGGGCATCGGCGCGGGTGACGTCCTCGCCGCGGAACGCGATGCCGCCGGCCATGACCGGCAGCAGGCCCGCGACGGTCTCGATCAGCGTCGTCTTGCCGACCCCGTTGCGGCCGACGATGGCGACGATCTCGCCCGTGCCCACCTCGAGCGAGACCTCGCGGACGATCGGGATGCCGCCATAGCCTGAGGTGACGGCATCGAGCGCGAGTTCCATGAAGACCCTTCCCACGTCGGGCTCCGACTTGCCGTCACGTTAGCATAGCCCCATGCCTTGAAGACCAGGGCCGCGATGCGCTAGCCCCTGACGGTGAGGCGATCCTGTTCGCAGGTCAGGGAGGCGGGGCGATGCCGAAGGGAGCGGGGCGAATGCTCGCGGGTCTCATCGCGCCAGTTGTTGCGCTGCTCGTGCTCGCCGCGTGTGCCGTTGCAGTGGCTGCGTCGTCACCTCCTGCCGGGGAGGCGCGCAGCCTGGAGCACCAGGGAGTCGAGCGGCACTACTACCTGCAGAACGCCAAGGCCGCGGCCACCGCGCCCGCCCCGTTGGTCGTCTCGCTGCACGGCTACCGGCGCCCGGACCAGGCATTGGCGGAGCGCGAGAACCTCTCGGTCGTCGCATCTGACTCGCTGGGCCGGGTGGCCCTCCGTGAGGGGTTCATCGTCGCCTATCCCCATGCCTGGCTCGGCAAGTGGAACCAGTTTGCGGGATTGGAGAACACGGCGCTGGAGGACGGGCGCCCCGTGGACGACGTGGGCTTCATCTCCCGCCTGATCGAACGCCTTGTGGATGAAGGACTGGCGGACCCGGAGCGGGTTTATCTCACCGGGTTCTCGGACGGCGCGATCATGTCATACAGGCTGCTCTGCACCGCCTGGGCGCCGTTCGCCGCCGCCGCGCCCGTCGCCGGCACCATGTATCAGGGGCACCGCGACACCTGCGCGGCCACCCTTCCGATCCCCCTCCTGGTCATTGCCGGCACCGACGACAGAAGCCTGCCCTACGACGGCTGGATCTTCCCGACCGGGCGTGAAATCTCGATCCCCGAGACCATGGAGCATTTCCGCCTGCTCCACGGCTGCACCGGCCAGACGTCCGACCTGCTGTACGACCGGGACCCCGACGACGGCAGCCGCGTGCTCGAAGTCGTCTGGACCGGTTGCACGATCAAACATGCCGTCAAGCTGCTCCGGGTCGAAGGCGGCGGCCACAACGCGCCGAGCTTCGAACCGCTCCCCGAGGCGTGGCGCGATTGGGCCGGCACCCACAACCGCGACGTCGAGAGCACCGAAGAGATCTGGGCCTTCCTGCGCCAGTTCGAGAGGCGCCCGGGCGCCGTACACTCGGCGGCCGGAGCGGAACGGATCGACTACGAGGTCGTCGGTTCGTTCGATGCCGACGAAGTGCCCTTCATCTCCAACCGCCTGCGAGAGAGCGTGCGTCGCGACTTCGTGGGCTGGCGGCGGTCCACATTCACGCTCGCGGTCTGCGAAAGCGGTTGCGTGGCCTGGTCGTGGGGTCAGCGCTGGACCTCCACGCAGGCGCACATCCGGAACGTCCTGCAGCAGTGCGAGCACAACGGGCAGGAGCCCTGCGGTCTCATTGCCGTGAACGGGGAACTGGTGAGGTTCGAGGTCCAACCCTCGCAGATCGACTATCCCGACGCATTCGACAGCAGCGCGCTTCCCTTCGTAACCCGCGCGAGCCTGAGGCGCATCCGTTCAGGCTATGCCGCTGGAGAGCGGCATCGTGCCCTCGCGCTCAGCTACACCGGCCGTTACGGCTACGCGACGGGAGAGCGAAGCGAGGACCAAGCGCGAAGCACGGCGCTCGCGCGCTGCCGGGAGTACAGCGGGGCCTGGGGACACTGCTTTCTCTACGACGTGAACGGAAGGGTGGTGTTCAACCCCACGATCGACCTGTACGGGACCCGGACCTGGGAGTGAGCGCGGCCGACCGGCGTGTGCCTGATCAGGCGCGGGCCACGGGCGGGATGTAGTCCTCCAGGTCCTCCTCGCCGAAGTGCACGGTGCGGCCGAGCTCGGCGGAGCGATAGAGCGCCATCAGGATCTCGGTCACCGCAAGCCCGTCGCGGAAGGTCTCGCTGGGCGTCGTGCCGGTGCGGAAGCACTCCACCATGTGGCGGTTCTCGCTGGTGTAGCCGTAGACGCCGGCCTCGTCCTCAAGCGCCGGCATCAGGCCCTGCTCGGCGTTCTGCTTCTCCACCAGGTCTTCGCCGGCGGCACCCTTCACCGCGCGCGAGATAAAGACCTTGAGCCCGGTGCCGAGGGAGGAGAACTCCATCGAATACTCCGGCCCCAGCAGCTCGAGCTGGATGCGGAGCCCCGCGCCGACATAGGCCCAGGACGTGGTGGTCTCGATCATCGCCTCGTTGCCGTCGGGATCCTCCAGCACCAGCGTGCCGCGCGCGAAGTCCTCGGCGGGCCTGCGGCCATAGTCGACCTCGCGCCCCATCTCCCGCTTCAGCCGGCGCACGTAGGCCGGTCGGGTCCACTTGAGGTTGGCGACGGTCGCGTTCGCGCTGATCACCTTGAGCGAATCCCGGGCCTCGCCCGGCGCGGTCAGCAGATGGCGGGCGACCTCGACCGAGTGGCACATCATGTCCGAGAGCACGCCGCCGCCCTGCTTCTCGCCCTGCCAGAACCAGGGCATGTGCGGGCCGGAGTGCTCCTCGGCCGCCCGCGCGAGATAGGGCCGGCCGGTGAGCGGCACGGCGCGGCGCCAGATGATCTCCTTGCCGCGCTCGACCGCCGTCGAGAACACCTGGTTCTCCAGATAGCCGGTGGCGAGCCTCGCGTCGTCGGCAAGCTGGACCATGGTGCGGGCCTCGGCGAGGTTGCGCGCGAGCGGCTTTTCGCAGGCGATGCCGCGCAGCCGCTTGCCGCCCTTCACCGCCTTGTGGATCGCCTGCATGGTGGCCACGCGGGTGTCGTTGGGCGAGAGGATCCAGAGCGCGTCCACGTCCTTGGCGGCGATCAGCTTGTCGAGTGACGAATGAGCCGTGCACGGGCCGAGGCCGAGCTCGTCGGCGCGCTTGGCCAGCGCGGCCCGGCTCTCCTTCGTCGGGCTGTAGACCCCGGTGATGGCGCAGTTGCGCACGCCCGTGAAGGATTCGAGGTGGAAGCGCGCGATGAAGCCCGCTCCGATCATCCCGATGCGGAGCGTCTTGAGCGGCTTGCGCTGGGCCATGGTCTTTCCCTCCCCTGCAACCGATGCGTGCCGACATTATTGCGCCTCGCCGCCGGACGCCACAGCGCCCGCGGCGGCCCGTCGCGCAGACCATGACCCTGGTGAGAAATGCGGGTTAAGCGGCGGCGGCGAGGTTGTGTGCGGTCTCGACCAGCCGATCGACCTCGGCCGGGTCGGTGTCGTGGCGGGTGACGAGGCGGATCGTGGTGGTCGCGGGGTCGGTCTCCGGCCACGAGTAGAAGAGGACGCCGGCCTCGGCGAGGCCGTCGATCACCGCGCGCGGCAGGGTGACGAAGAGCTCGTTGGCCTCTGCCGGCGCCGCGAGAGAGGCGCCGGGCACCGCCTCCAGGCCTCGGGCCAGCCGCTGCGCCTGGCTGTTCGCCTGGTCCGCCAGCCTGAGCCAGAGGCCGTCCGCGATGTAGGCCGCGAGCTGGGCCGAGACGAAGCGCATCTTGGAGAGGAGCTGCCCCGCCCGCTTGTGGCGGAAGGCAAGCTCGCCCGCGCGGTCATCGCCGAAGAGCACGATGGCCTCGGCTGCCAGCGCGCCGTTCTTGGTGGCGCCGAAGGAGAGCGCATCGACGCCGGCCTGCCAGGTGAGCGCCGCCGGGCTCTCCCCGCTGGCGGCGACGGCATTGGCGAAGCGGGCGCCGTCCATGTGGACCGCGAGGTCGTGCCGGCGCGCGATGTCGGTCAGTGCCACAAGCTCGTCCGGCGTGTAGATCTGGCCCATCTCGGTCGGCTGGGTGAGGCTCAGGCAGGCCGGCTGCGACCAGTGCACCTCGCCCGTGCCGGCGGCATCGAGCGCGGCCGCCAGCGCCTGGGGCTGGATCTTGCCGAAGCGCTCCTCGATGCCGGTGACCTTGGCGCCGCCGGTCATGAACTCGGGCGCGCCGCACTCGTCGTTCTCGACGTGGGCGGCGCGGCCCGCATAGATCACGCCCCAGGGCGGGCTCAGCGTCGCGACCGCCACGGAGTTCGCCGCGGTCCCGGTCACCACCGGGAAGACCTTGACCGGGGTCTCGAAGAGCTCCGAGAACGCGGGCTCCAGGCCCTCGGTCCAGGGGTCGCCGCCATAGGGCGTGGCGCTGCCGCGCGCGGCTTCCGCCACGGCATCCACGATTTCCGGCGCGGCGGAGGCCACGTTGTCGCTGCGAAAGTCCATCTGCTCCTTGCCTCCTACCGGCTCACGCGTCTTCACCGCCGAGGTCGAGCCCGAGCGGCTGGAAGGCCGCGCCGTCCTCGGTCGGCTTGTAGGCCATGGTCGCGCCCGCCCTGCCCTCCGAGACGGCGGTGATCAGCCAGATCATGTCGGGCTCGAAGATCATCGAGATGTCCGTCTCCGAGGGCTCGGCCCGGCCGTTGGGATGGGAGTGATACACGCCCATGACCGAGTCAGGGCTCTCCCGAAGCGCGCGCTCCAGCCTGAGCCGCAGCTTGGGGTCGACCTCGAAGCGCCGCGTGCGCGGCGGCTCCGCCACATTGGCGCTGGCTTCGACCGCGCTTACTTGAATGGCGCCGCCCGGCCCGGCGCGCCCGACCAGCAGCCCGCAGGCTTCCTCCGGGTAGGCCGCCTCCGCCGCCCGCTCGATGACCTGCAGCTGCGCCGGCGAGAGCCGGACCCGAGGCTCGCTCACCGCGCGCGTTCCCGCGCGACGCTCACGGCGCACCCTCGAGCCCGATGCTGGCGACCATGCCGCCGTTGCGCAGGTCGACGATCACGATCCGCTCGCCCTCATCCGGCACGGCCACCACGAGGATGAGCCGGTGGCCCGCGGCGGTCATCCGCCGCACCTGCGAACCTGCCGGTAGCCCGAGGTCGCCCGGCGTGGGCAAGGGGGCCGTGGCCTCCGACAGGGCGCTGGCGCCCCAGTCATCCGTCGCCGTCGTGCCGTCATCCTCGCTGAGCTCGGCCAGCTCGCCGCTCTTCTCGACGAGCTTGATCCCGATCACGACGAGGCCCGCCGCAATCATCACCCCGAGAACGATGACGATGATCTTGAGATAGGTGATCATGGCCCGTACCGGATATGAGCACCGCCGTCGAAACGCGCCGCCGCTTCACCGTCGCTCGGGCGGACGCTCGCGCGCGGCTCGACCGGCTGCTGGCGGACCACGTGCCGGCGCTGTCACGCTCGCGGCTCAAGAACTTGATCGAGACCGGCCGGGTCTCGATCGGGGGCGCGACGATAACGGAGCCCGGATATCGGGTCAAACCGGGCCAGGTGGTGACTCTGGTCGTCCCGCCGCCGGTGGACGAGACGCCGCAGGCGCAGGCGATCCCGCTCCAGGTGGCCTACGAGGACGAGCACCTGATCGTGGTGGACAAGCCCGCGGGCCTCGTCGTCCACCCGGCGCCGGGCAACCCCGACCGCACGCTGGTCAATGCGCTGCTCGCCCATTGCGGCGCGAGCCTTTCGGGCATCGGCGGCGTGCGCCGGCCCGGCATAGTGCACCGCCTCGACAAGGACACGAGCGGCCTCATGGTGGCGGCCAAGCACGACGCCGCCCACCGGGGGCTCTCCGAGCAGTTCGCGACGCGGCGGCTGAGCCGGACCTATCGGGCGGTGGTCTGGGGGGTGCCGCGGCCGGCGCACGGGCGGATCGAGGGCGCCATCGGCCGCGACCCGCGCAATCGCAAGCGGATGGCGGTGCGGAAGAGCGGCGGCAAGGCTGCGATCACGCACTATCGCGTGCTGAAGCCGCTCGACCCGCTCTGGAGCCTCGTGGAGTGCCGGCTGGAGACCGGGCGCACCCACCAGATCAGGGTCCACATGGCGCATCGAGGCCATCCGCTGGTGGGCGATGCGCTCTATGGCGGGGCCCGGCGTCGTGGAATCGACGCGAGCGTGCGCGAAGTGCTTGCACTTTGCCCGCGCCAGGCGTTGCATGCGGCGGCGCTCAGCTTCGTCCACCCCGTGAGCGGCGCCGCGCTTGCCTTCGAGAGCGCGCTGCCTGCCGACATCCGCGCTCTGATCGCGGCGGCAAATGCGGGCAATGACATAAGCATCACAAAGCCTTGATATAAGACGAATTGCCTTGAAAACGCCCTTTTTTGGGGCCATTTCTCCCTCATGGAGCCGCAGGCGTGGTAGGAGAGTGCGGCGCGGCACCAGAGAGACGCCGAAGCGTCTCAAATAGAGGAGGGATGGAACAATGGCAGCGCGCGCCGTTCCGATACCGGCGACAATGGATGGAAGCGGGGTCTCCCGCTACCTCCGCGAAATCCGCCAATTCCCGCTCCTCACGCCCGAGGAGGAATTCATGCTGGCCAAGCGCTGGCGCGAGCACGACGACGCCGAGGCGGCGCACCGGCTCGTGACCAGCCACCTGCGCCTGGTGGCCAAGATCGCGATGGGC
>Ga0209754_1000954_pt1 | contig 33060 bp, 22 predicted proteins | sample MesohylBB_FD_187295 | JGI IMG/M metagenome (GOLD analysis project Ga0209754, IMG submission 187295) | Host-associated microbial community of the marine sponge Aplysina aerophoba from Gulf of Piran - sponge mesohyl, lysed by bead beating... | ecosystem: Host-associated > Porifera > Sponge >... | reverse complement strand
CACACTCCGTAGTAGTATGTTCCGGGGGCGGAGGGGGCGGTCAGATCCATGGACTGGCTGTCGCTCCCGGACGGCGCAAGCCCGGGCACGGCGTTGGTGCCCAGTTCCGTGTCCGAAGAGGTGATGGTGGCGTCGGTGGAGCGATAGTAGCGCAACGTCGTAGCTGCCGCCTGTCCGCTGCCTGTGTTGTTGACCATCGCGGACAACGTAAAGCCCGCCCCAGGGGCCGGGTTGCCGTTGCTCACCGAGGGCGACGCCACCGCCAGGTCCGGACGGTCTTGCGGGGGGCGCGGTTCGATAGTGAGCTGGTCGCTTTCGCCGCTTCTGGAAACCGAACCAGAACCACCACCACAACTCGCAAGGAGTGTGTAGATCATCGCAATGATTGCGATGGAAGCGATCATCTTCAAGCTGTGTGAAGTACTCATTTGCTCAGGTTCCATTGCTTCGCGATCCAAGGGCACGGTCCTGTCAGGATGCCGCGGTGACCGTAGCCATGAGAGACCGGGCTTCGTTCAGGTCCGCATTCAGTGGGAGTTGGATGGTAACCGTGGCGCTGGAGGTTCCTGCAGCAATCGTGACCGGGATGGGCTCGTCTACATAGTCCACGCCCGGCACGGCAGGATTGGGACCCTTGCCGGGTGCGAGAGTTACGATCAGATTCAGGTCGCTGGATGTAGCGGCGGGGAGGCGGACTTCGAGGCCTACTCGGTCGCCGGTCATCGCGCTGTCGTGAAGAAACCGGACCGTCGCCTGCGAGGCGAGATCATCGCCGGTGCTTTCACGTGTGGCCACTTGGATTGCGCCAACATTCTCGACCGGACTCCAAGGGTCGGTTGAAGACGGTGTCGGACCGCCACCGACAACGCCGACGCCCTCCCACTGTGGCGGCTTGCGCATGTCTCCCAAGGGCATGGAGAAGGCCAGACGAAACTCATGGGCATCGTCATCTGTGCCAACCCCGTTCCATGCAGCGCCCATGTTGAACCAGCGATGCGGACGCCACTCGACAGCCACCCGCCCCTTTGTCGACCAGCCCCCAAGACCGTCGTCGTCTGCCCAACGGGCCAACGCCGTCTTCATGGACAGCGTGGTAGTGACGTTGAACTGCAAAGCAAGTTCGCCCCCCGCAAGCGCGCGCTCTTTGTGCCCTGTATAGGTGGGACGCCAGCCGGTCGTGGGCACGAACATATTGATCGTTCCCTGTCCCCACTTGCCGCGGTAATCTGCCCCGGCGACCATGCGCGTATGCTGGTACTCACGGCTCTGTTGGACGAATGCGGATACGCCAAGGATACCGGACACGGCACCCTGGCCGGACAGGCCGAAGCGACGAACGGCCCCGACGCGATAGTCATTCCGGCTGGATCCACGGTCGTCTACCCACCGCGTCACGCCATTCTGCAGGAAGAAAGCGCTTGACTCGTGCCGTGCGGTGCCCGGAGAGGTCGACGACCCAAAGGGCAGCACCACGTCAAGCCCGCCCCTCAGGCCGCTTCCGACCGGGGAGTAGCTCAGGTTGTTGACGACTCGGAAATGCTTCCCAAAGATCCCTTGGCCCCTCTCGGTTGCCAAACGGGTTATTGCATCGAGGAGGAGATCATTGACCGACCAGCCTGCCAAGCACCGCGAGCCTTCTGATGTGCCGTCGCGAAGGGCAGGTGCACAACCTTGAAGTCCTGATAGCAAAGAAACACCGGGACGATCGAACGCTTGCCACACGGTCGATTCCTCGGCCTCGGCAAACGGGACGCCGAAACCGAGAACCAACACAAGTGTTGAGAAACGTGAAATGTGGTCAAGAGTCTTTGTCAATGTCAACGGCGTATCCCCCTTCCAATGTTTTGCGCGAATTCGAAATACAGTGTCAATGGCAGCCGAAAATGTCCCGTTTGTGGCAATCGAAAATGTCCCACTATTGAGGAGGGAATCGGTGTGAGTCAGGCCGCCATAGTCGACTCTTCGGACTGCCGATCGTAGGTCTCTCTCCTTGTCTTCTCCCCACTCTCTCTATACTCTCTACGCTCTCCCTTGCTGCCTGTTCTACGGCGCAGACTCCAGGGTCTTATGATGGAAAAACGTCCGGGTGGATACATGGTCGGCGTGGATGTCGGCGGCACCTTCGTCGATCTGCTGGTGTCCGGCAACGGCCGCCGCGTCCTCCGCAAGACCCTGTCCGATCCCAACGACCGCGCGGGCGCGCTGCTCGCCGGCCTCGAACTCGTGGCCGAGGAACTGGGCCTGTCCTTGCGGGAATTCCTGGAGCACACCGACAGGATCATCCACGGCAGCACCATCGCCACCAATGCACTGCTGACGCGCGGCGGCGCGCGCACCGCGCTGCTGACCACCGCCGGCTTCCGGGACGTGCTCAACATGCGGCGCGGGGTGCGCTCGGACCTGTACGACCCCAAGCAGGCGCCGCCCGATCCGCTCATTCCCAGGCAGCGGATTCATCCCATCGCCGAGCGCGTGGACGGCGACGGCGCGGTGTTGGAGGCGGTGGGCGAGGAGTCGGTCGAGCGGGCCGTGGCGGTGGTCCGGCAGGCCGGGGTGGAGAGCGTCGCCGTGGGGTTCCTGTTCTCCTTTGCCAACGATGCGCACGAACGCGCGGTGGGCGTGCGGCTCCGGGAGACTCTGCCGGAAGTGCACGTCTCGCTCTCCAGCGAGGTGCTGCCGGAGGTCCGGCTCTACGAGCGCCTCAGCACCACCGCGGTCAACGCCTACGTGACCCCGGTGCTGGCGGCCCACCTCGATTCCCTCGAACGGGGGCTGGCGGAGAACGGGTTCCGCGGCCGGTTGCTGGTCATGCAGTCGAGCGGCGGGGTCATGGGCCTGGAACCGGCCGCCCGCTTCGGGGTGCGGAGCATTCTGTCGGGGCCCGCCGCCGGGCCGGTGGCGGGCCTTTGGTACGCTGGCCTCCACGGCATGGCCGACGCCATCACCACGGACATGGGCGGCACGAGCTTCGACGTCTGCCTGGTCAATCGGGGCGAGGTGGAGGTGACCAAGGAGATGGAGATCGCCGGGCACCGCATCGCCCTGCCCATGGTGGCGGTGCACACCATCGGCGCCGGCGGCGGCAGCATCGTGACCGTGGACGGCCGCGGCCTGCTGCGCGTGGGGCCCGAGAGCGCGGGCGCCACTCCAGGTCCTGTGTGCTACGGCCGGGGCGGTACCCGGCCCACGGTGACCGACGCGGATCTCTTGATCGGTTACCTGGGAGCCGAACGGTTCTGGGGCGGGCGTCTCCGCCTCGACGAGGACGGTGCCCGGGAAGCGTTTCGCCGGCAGGTGGCCGAGCCCTTGGGCATGGACGTCGTGCGCGCCGCCTACGGCGCCCATCAGGTGGTCAACGCCAACATGGTGGACGCCATCCGCGAGGTGTCGGTGCGGCGCGGCCACGACCCGCGCCGGTTCGTGCTGGTGGCCGCGGGGGGAGCCGGTCCCATCCACGCGTGCGCCATCGCCCGGGAGCTGGACATCGGCCTGATCATGGTGCCGCGGGAGGCATCGGTGATGTGCGCCGCCGGCCAGCTTCTGTCGGACCTGCGCCACGATTTCGTGAAGAGCTGCGTCATGTCGCTGGAGCGGCTCGACCGGCACGCGGTGGAGGCGCACTACCGGGATCTGCGCCGCGCGGCCGAGGAAGCGCTGCTCGCCGAGGGTGTGCCGCGGGATCGAATCGCGCTATGCTGCGCCGCGGACGTGCGCTACGTGGGACAGTTCAGCGAGGTGGAGGTTCCCGTGGCGGGAACCGCGCTGACGGAGGACGCCGTGGCCGATCTGGCGCGGGATTTTCACCGGATTCACGAGTCGCTCAACGGCTACGGCATGCCCGAGGCGGCGGCCGAGATCGTGAACCTGCGGGTGGTGGGAAGGGGGCTTGCCGACTCGGAGCCGACGCCTGCCCGGAGCGCCGGCGGCCGTGCTTCCTTGACCGGTCGCAGGAACGCGTTCTTCGACGACGGATTCCGCGAGGTGCCGGTCCACGATGGGCACCGGCTCGCTGCCGGCGCGAACGTGCGCGGCCCCGCCATCGTCGAGCAGGAGACCACGACGGTGGTGCTGCCGCCCGGGTTCCAGCTCACCTGCGACGTCTACGGCAACTATCTCGTGCACCCGAGCACGCACAGCCTGGAGGAGAGCCTGGAACGGTGCCGGCGTGACGCAAGCGCCCAGTGAACCCACCGCGGAACCATGGACCCCATCCTCCTCACCGTCATCACCAACCGTCTCGAGGGCGTGACCCGCGAGATGGGCGCGGGCATGCTGCGCAGCTCGCGCTCGCCCATCTTCGCCGAGAACAAGGATTTCGTCACCGCGGTGTTCGACCGGCAACTCAGGCTGGTGGCGCAGACCGCGTACATCCCCGTGCTCATGGGAGCGAGCCCCTTCGCGGTGAAGGCGGTCAGCGACCACTTCGGCGACGACGTGGAACCCGGCGACGTGATGATCCTCAACGATCCCTACCACGGCAACAACCACGCGCCGGACATCTCGGTGCTGAAGCCGGTGTTCTTCCAGGGGCGGCTCCGGTTCTGGGTGCTCAGCCGGGGCCACCACGCGGACATCGGCGGTGGCGGCGCGGCCGGCCGCAACCCCCACGCCGCCACCGCGTGGGAGGAAGGGCTGCGGATACCGCCGGCGAGGCTCTACCGGGGCGGCGTGTACAACCGGGACGTGTGGGAGATCATCCTGCTGAACGTGCGCCTGCGCGCCCTGGTAGAGGGCGACCTCCAGTGCCAGGTGGGTGCGTGCAACGTGGGGGAGCGGGCGCTCCAACAGATGCTCGAACGGTACGGCCGCGACAGCGTGGACCGCGCCATCGACGAGGTGCTGGACCGGAGTGAGGCGCAGATGCGGGAGCGCATCGCCGCGGTGCCCGACGGCGTCTACCACGCGTCGCGACAGCTTGACCACGTGCTGGAGGACGGCGGCGCCGCTCGGCGTCCGGCGATACGGCTCCGGGTAGACGTGGAAGGCGAGCGGCTGCACGTGGACTTCACCGGCTCCGACCCCCAGATCCCGGTCTATTACAACAGCTCCTACGCCAATACCGTATCGTCCTGCTACATCGGGCTCTTCTCCACCATCGCGCCGGACGTGGGCGTAAACGAGGGCGCCATGCGCCCGGTGTCGGTGACGGCGCCGGAGGGGACGCTGGTGAATCCGCGCGAGGGCGCCCCCACCACCCAGTGCACCGTGGCCACCTGTGCCACCATCGTGGAGGCGGTGTGGATGGCCCTGTCCGAGGCCATGCCGGAGCGGGCGCAGGCCGCCTGGGCGCGCACCAACGCCGGCGCGGGTACCGCCCTCAACCGCCGCACCGGCCGGCCCGGGGCCTTCATCCTCCATTTCGCCAAGGGCGGCGGGGGCGCCACCCACGGCTTCGACGGTTGGAGCCACATCAGTCCGGTGTCGTCCATGGGCGGCAGCCGGGTACCGGACCCGGAGCTCTACGAGCTGACCTTCCCGCACCGCATCCTCCAGTACGAGTACCGCCCGGACAGCGCCGGCGCGGGCAAGTGGCGAGGCGGGTACGGCGCGCTGTTCGCCCTGCGCTTCAACGAAGAGGGCACCGCGCTGTCCGTGCAGATCGGTAGCGGCGCCGAGGAGACGGCGCCGTTCGGGCTGGACGGCGGCGGCACCGCGGCGGCCGGGACAGTGTGCGTGCGGGGACAGGATGGCCGGGAGGTGGAGTTCCACCGGGCCGCCATGCACCACCCGCACGCCGGCGACGTCGCCGAAATCCGTTCCGCCGGCGGTGGAGGCTACGGCGACCCCTACGAGCGACCCGTGGAGGCCGTTCTGGACGACGTGGCCGACGGGCTGCTGTCACCCGCGAACGCACGTTTGCAGTACGGTGTGGTGGTGGACGCGGTTACGGGAGTCGCGGATCTGGAGGCGACCCGAAGGTTGCGGGAAGGGCGCCGCTCGGCGCGCGAAGCCCTGGGCTCTTGATCGCTTGACCGGCATACCCGGTAAAGAGGCATAATGGTCGCGCACGAACGGCCGCATCAAGAAGACGTGAAGGAAGGGTTAGCAGGAGGGGATCATGTCGAAGATCATCACGCGCGCGCTCACGCAGGAGCAGGACGGCGTACCCGGCTTCATCGCCACGCCGGAGCGGTCGGCGCCTGGCCCGGCGCTTCTCATCGTCCATCACCACTACGGCGTCACCGGCCATATCAAGCACATGGCCTGCGAGTTCGCCGAGGCCGGCTACACCGCCATGGTGCCCGCGCTCTACGACATCCTGGGCTTCTCCGATTTCCACGACGTGCAGAAGCAGACCACGGACGGGCGCTTCGTCGAGGTCATCGGCCAGGGCTGGCGCTACCTCTGCGGGCGTGACGACGTGGACGACAAGCACGTGGCCGTCATGGGCCTGTGCATGGGCGGGCGCATCGGTATCCACTTCGCCGCCGCCACGCCCCAGGCCGCCGCGTTCGTGGGTTACTATCCCTCGGTGCGGGAGGAGGGTCCCAGCAAGCTCAGGCCGCGCCATCCCAACGAGGCCGCTCGGGAGATCCACTGCCCGTCGTTGACGTTCTTCGGCGGCCACGACCGGGTCGCGCCCGTGCCGGTGCAGGAGAAGTTGCGCGCGTGCTTCCTGGAGGGCACCCCTGAGGTCGAGTGGCATTTCTTTCCCGAGGCGGGCCACGGCTTCGCCCTGGCCGACGGCGACGCCTACGCCCCGGCCCTGGCCAAGCTCACCTGGCCGCTGACCGTGAACTTTCTCGACCGTGTGCTGGGAGCCGCACCCGCGGCCGCCGCCGTGCGTTCGGTGGCCTGAGGCGGATCACCCGCCAACCGTCGGCTTGCGCCGGTGCCAGCCGGCCGCCTGCTCGTAGGCGTGGGCGGCCCGCAGCACCCGTTCTTCGCGGAAACGCGGCCCCACGACCTGGAGCCCGATGGGCAGGCCGCCGTCCGTGAACCCGCAGTTGACGCTCAGGGCCGGCAGGCCGGTAAGGTTGAAGGGCGTGGTAAAGAGCGAGCGGAAGTTCACGCCCGTGCCTTCGAGGCTGATCTTCTCTCCGTCCACTTCCATCACCGCCCGCTTGGATTCCTCGATGGTGGGTGCTGGCACCGCCGCCGTGGGCGCGGCGATGAGGTCCACCTGCTCGAAGGCTTCGTCGAACTCCCGGCACAACATCCGGCGGATGCGTTGCGCGGTCACGTAGGCTTCAGCGGGAATCAGCATGGCGCCGACGTTCTGAAGCAGCAGGCGCGGACTGTAGTCCCGCGGCCGCGCCGTCAGGTAAGGCAGGTTCTCCACGACGTTCTCCGGCCGCGTGATGCACGGCCACACGAACCTCGTCGTGTCGATGTGCGGCACCTCCACCTCCACCAGCGTGGCACCGAGGGATTCCAGTTGCCGCTGGGCCTCCACGAAGGCTTCCCGCACCGACCGCGTCGTGTAGCGGTCGAAGTAGTCCTTGACGACTCCCACGCGGAGGCCCTTGATACCGGCGTCGAGGCCGTCCTCGTAGTCCGGCACCGGCTCGTCCGCGCTGTTGGGGTCCTTCGGGTCTATTCCCGCGATGGCCCGCAGGATCAGGGCGCAGTCCCGCACCGTCTTGCTGAACACGCCCACGTGGTTGGTACTGAAGCCGCCGTCGCCGGGCACGTGCCCGAAGCGGCTGACGCGGCCATAGGTGGGTTTCAACCCCACGATGCCGCACAGCGATGCCGGGTTCCGCACCGAGCCGCCGTTGTCCGTGCCCAAAGAGCCGAGGCCCAGGCTCGCGGCCACTCCCGCCGCCGACCCGCCGCTGGAGCCCCCGGCGATCCGCTCCGTATCCCAGGGGTTACGGGTGGTGCCGTAGAACGGATTGATGGTGGTGCCGCCGTTGGCCCACTCGTGCATGTTGGTCTTGCCCAGGATCACCGCGCCCGCGTCCCTCAACCGCGCCACCACAGTGGCGTCGTAATCCGGAACGCAGTCCTCCAGCACCTTGGACCCCGCTGTCGTGCGGATGCCACGTGTCGCGATGTTGTCCTTGATGGACAAGGGAATGCCGTGCAGCGGCCCACGATACTTGCCTTCGCGTATCTCCGTCTCCGCCGCCCGCGCGTCCGCCAGCGCCTCGTCCCGGGATACCGTGACGTATGCGACCAGTTCCGGGTTCAAACGCTCGATCCGAGCGAGCACAAGCTCAGCAAGCTCTATCGGGGATAAGACCCCGCTCCTGATCTTCGCGGATGCATCCGCCAGGGTCAGCTCGGTCAAGTCCTGTTCCGTCATCAGGTATCCTCCAAGGCGTCGCTGCGGTCGAAGGGAAGCCTAAGCTAAGCACATGCGGGGCTCGGATCAAGAGCCGTGGTGTCTTTCAAGCTGGCGGTTTGCCAGGACGGTGATCTATAACGGAGTGAGCTTCGCAGGCACGGATGACTTGCAACAGGCCCTGGAGAACGACTGATATGCGCATCGCAGCCGTAGACCTTGTCAGCAACACCTGTTTTCCGGCCCTGGCCGCCCAGGAGCTGGGTTTCTACCAAGAAGAGGGCGCGGACGTGGAGATCGAGCTGGTCTCGCAGATCGGCGCCACGCGCGCGCTCCGGGAGGGGCACGCGGACGCCATGATCGCGGGGTCGGTGCACGACCTGTTGCGGGAGTTTCCCGGCTGGAGGGGGGCCAAGTTGTTGGTGGCGCTGTCTCAGGGGACGCCCTGGCTCCTGACGGTGCGCGCGGACCTCGCGGCGGAGCGGGGGGACATCGGCGGGCTGAAGGGCTTGCGCCTGACCGCGGCGGAAGGGCCGGACCTGGTGTTCAAGACGCTGCTGGCCGCCGGGGGCCTGGATCCCGAACGTGACGTGAGCATCGTGCATCTGCCGGGCTCCGAGGGCCGGGACGTTTCATTTGGCGTCTACGCCGCGCGCGGGCTGGAGTCCGGGCAAATCGACGGCTTCTGGTCCAACGCCATGGGCAGCGCCACAGCGGTTTCGCTCGGGGTCGGCAAGGTCCACGTGGACGTGCGGCGGGGCGACGACCCCGCGGAAGTCCGCTACTGCACCTTCGCAGGGGTGGGAACGACCGACGCCTTCATCGAACGGGAGCCGGAACAGGCCGCGGCCGCGGTGCGGGCCATCGTCAAGGCGCAGAAGGCGCTGCGCGCGGATCCCTCCAAGGCCGCGCTGGTGGGGGAGCGGCTCTTCCCGAAGGACGCGGCCGAGCTCATCACCGGCATCGTGGAGCGGGACGTGCCGTTCTACGAGCCCGCCATTTCCGAGGAGGCGGTCACGAAGCTGAACGCGTTCGCCCAGTCCGTCGGCCACCTGCCGGGGCCGGTACCCTACGAGCAGGTGGCGGCGGTCCGGTTCAGCGCTTTGTGGGAGGGGTGAGAAGCGCGACTTCGACGCGATCCGCCGTTCAGAACCCTGCCGCCGGCTCCAGCGCCCCTTCCGGCGGCGTGCGCGTCTCGTAAGCCCACTCGGGCATGTGGCTCTCCATGCCGTTGGCGGCCAGCTCGGCCTCGTAGGTCTTTCGGATCTGCGGGTCCTCGTCCATGTAGGAGATGGCGTTGCCGCCGTCGCGGGTGTCCACCGCGCCTACGTCCTTGGCCTGGGCGCCGGGGGCGCCGCCGCGCCGGAAGGCCGGTCCGTAGGGGCCGTCGAAGATCAGCAGCCTGAGCCCCTCCGGATCGGTGCCGAAGTGCTGATGGAACCAGTCGCCGCGCATGGGCGCGGCGCTGATCATGCCCACCGGCTCGTAGGTCTGCTGCTTGACGTCGTCCCCGCGTCCTGCCTCCCACGGCCGCATGCCCAGGGTGTCCGGCCACGTGCAGCTGAAACCCTTGCCCTTGATGCACACCAGGATGGCGCCGGAGCTGTGCTTGTGCGCCTTGGAGTATTGGCCGGTCTCGTACTGGGCGATCTTCATGTAGAAGTTGGCCCCGGCCATGTGCGGCTCCACCCGCCGGTAGCTGAAGGAGCGTCGGTTGTCCCGCGGCAGCTCGCAGGTGACGATGTCCGGGATGACGTTGGTGAGGCGCATGGCCAGGCCGCGCACCGGGTCGGCGCGTACTTCTTCCACGGGCTTGAAGTAGTCGTCATCGCCGGAGAACCGTTTGCTGAATTCGTAGGGGCAGTTCATCACGAACTCGGCGTCGCGGGTCAGGTTCAGGATGTTGGGCGCGGTGGTGGCGGCGAGGAGCATGGCCGGGGCGGAGGTGGCGTTGACCACCCGGTGCCAGGCGTTGAGCGGGATGCCGAAGAGCGAGCCCGGACCCCACTCGAAGGTGAGCTTCCTGCTCTCGCTCTCGTGCCACACCTCGGTGGTGCCGCGCCCCTCGACCACGTAGTAGGTCTCCTCGTAGAGATGGCGCTCGGCGTTGAGCGAGCCCGCGCCGGGGACCTCCACCACGTACATGCCCCAGAGGTGCTCGGTGCCCAGGAGCTGGATGCCGATGCCGCGCCCGCCCAGGCGGCTCCAGGGCTTGAGCGGCAGGTCCTGGACCTTGTGCACGCCGATGTCCCGGTGGATGGAGATGCCCTGGTCCTCCATGAAACGGTCGTAGGGTGATTTCGGGTTCTGCCACGTGCCGAAACCGGCCTTGCCCGTGGCCGAGGGCTCGTTGAAATCGAAAAGTTCCGCGCCGGGCTCCACTCCCATGATGTCCTCCTTGGTCTTCCAGGTGGCTGTCAGGGAGGATGTTAGCGGCGGCCCCAGGAAGGGTCAAGCGCCTGGCCGCACGGGTCCGGGTGGGTTAATTCTCCGCGTGGATTCACGGGTTTCGTCGTTTGATAGGGTAAGGCCTTTGATTTATAGTGGCACTGCTTCGGTCGCCATCGGCCGGGCGTTTCCAATCGAGCGACAACGCAACAGCCAACGGGGCGGTCCCCGCCTTTCCGAGGAAGGAGTTGAGCCATGAAGGACGGATTTCGAGTAATCGATTCGGATCGGCACATCATGGAGCCTTCGGACATGTATGACCGGTACATGCCGAAGAAGTTCCACGGGCGGGTAAAGATCACCGGACCGAACCAGTCCAACCGCCTCGTCGACGGCAAGCCCGTGTCCGACTCCAACCGGCGGCCGGACCGGGAGGTCACCGACTACGGCTACATCTTCGCCAGCAACGAGTCCTGGCGCGAGACCTTCGCCGAGGCCATCGCCACCGGTTTCGACCCCGTGTCCAACCTGCGCGACATGGACAAGGAAGGCATCGACCTGAGCGTGCTGTTCCCGACCATGGGCCTCTACGTCATGTGGAGCTCGGACATCGACCCCGAACTGAGCCAGGCCATCTGCCGTGCCTACAACACCTGGCTGGCCGAGTACTGCGGCCACGATGAGTCGCGGTTGCGCGGCGTCATGCTGCTGCCGTTGCAGGATCCCGCCCGCGCCGTCGAGGAGCTGCGCCACGCGCGCGAGAAGCTCGGCCTGGTGGGGATCTTCTGGCGCCCCAACAAGCTCTGCGGGCGCACGCTGGCGAGCCCGGACTACTATCCGATCTACGAGGCGGCCCAGGACCTGGGCGTGACCGTGTGCGTCCACGAGGGCGCGCGCACGGTCCTGGAGCAGGCGGGCGGCGACCGCTACAGTGAGTTCGGCCGCCACGTGGCCTGTCATCCCATGGAGCAGATGCTCGCCTGCCTGAGCTTCTGCGGCGACGGCGTCCTGGAGAAGTTCCCCGCGTTGAAGGTCGCCTACCTGGAGTCCGGTTGCGGTTGGGTGCCGTTCTGGCTGGAGCGCATGGATGAGCACTGGGAGCACGAGTCTCACGGTTCCGCCAAGACCACGCCGGAGAAGCCGAGTTTCTACTTCCACCGCCAGTGCTGGGTGAGTTGCGAGGCCGGCGAGGAGTTGGTGCCGAGCTTCGTCGAGCACGTCGGCAACGATCGCCTGACCATGGCCACGGACTATCCCCACAGTGACTGCATCGACAAGTGGCCGGATCTCACCGTGGGCGCCCTGAGCGCCAACGACAAGCTGTCGGAGGAGACGCGCCGCAAGATCCTGTGGGACAACCCGGTGCAGATGTTCGGGCTGGGGATGTAGGCGGGATACGAACGATGGCGAAATACCGGGTCGTTTACTGTGGCAGCAACGATATTCCCGTCGACCTGATCGAGCCCATCCTGCGCGAGGCGGATGCGGAGATGGTGATCGCCCGGCCGACCAACGACGAGGAGTTGGCCGAGGCCGGGCGCGACGCCGACGGCATGATCTTTCATGGGGCCTTGCCGCTCACCCGCGAGATCATCTCCAAGCTCAACCGCTGCAAGGTGGTGTGCCGCACCGGCGTGGGCGTGGACCGGCTGGACTTGGCCGCGGCCAAGGAGCACGGCGTCACCGTGTGCAACGCCGCCGGCTGCAACTCCATCGAAGTGTCGGAGCAGATGATCGGCCTCATGATCGCCATCTCTCGCAAGCTCGTGCGCATGAACCAGTACGTGCGCGAGGGTCGCTGGCGCCGCCACACCGCCGAGCTGCACTCCTACCGCGGCCCGGTGTCACGTATCGCCGGGCAGACCCTGGGAATCGTGGGCCTGGGCAACGTGGGGCGCCAGGTGGCGCCTCGGGCCCAGGGCATGAAGATGAACGTCCAGGCGGTGGACCCGTACGTGGCTCCGGAACTCGCCGAGGCCATGGGCGTGAAGCTGGTGTCCCTGGACGAGCTGGTGCGCACTTCGGACGTGATCAGCCTGCACGCTCCGCTCGTGTCCGCCACCCGCAAGATGTTCGGCAAGGCCCAGTTCACCGCCATGAAGAAGTCGGCCTACATCCTCAACTGCGCCCGCGGCGGCCTGGTGGACACCGACGCCCTCTACGAGGCCCTCACCACCAACGAGATCGCCGGCGCCGCCCTCGACGTCACCGACCCCGAACCCATGCCCGCCGACCACCCGATCCTCACCCTCCCCAACGTCATCGTCACGTGCCACACCGCCGCCAACTCCAACGAGTCGTACGTGGACTGCCAAACCCACGCCGCCAGGGAAGTCGTGCGGGTGCTACAGGGCGAGCCCCCGACAACGGAGATCAACGATCCGTGGCTGGTGAGCGAGGCGCAGGATCAGGGGTTTGGAGGGGTTTGAGGCTTCAACCCGGATACCAGCAGCCCACCTCGACGCGGTTCCCTTACCCGCGATCATAGAACGCGACGGAAGCGTCCACGTCACACTTCGATACTTGGAGATGATTGAGCCTAATGTCGCGGTCAGTGCGGTAGCCTAGCCGCTGGCCTTCCGCGCCTCCCGGACCGCCCGCCACAGCTTCGGCGCCGTGTACGGCATGTCGATGTGGTCGATGCCCAGCGGCGACAACGCGTCCATCACGGCATTGGCCACCGCCGGCGGTGCGCCGTTGGTGCCGGCTTCGCCGACGCCCTTGACGCCCAGGGGGTTGAAGGGGTTGGGGGTTTCCGTTTCGCCGATGATGAGGGGCGGCATGGTGCTGGCGCGGGGGACGGCGTAGTCCATGAGGGTGCCGGTGCGGGGCTGGCCTTCCTCGTCGAAGACCATTTCCTCGCACAGGGCCTCGCCGAGGCCTTGGGCAAGGCCGCCGTGGACCTGGGCCTCGACGACCATGGGGTTCAGGACCACGCCGATGTCGTCCACCAGCACGAGCTTCTCGATGGTCAGCTCGCCGGTGTCGGCGTCGATGCGCACGAGGGCCACGTGGGCACCGAAGCCCCAGGCCTCGCGGTTGGGATCGAAGAAGGCGATCTCGTGAAGACCGGGATCCATTCCCGCCGGCGTGCCCTTGGCGTGGGCCGCGCCGGCCACCTGGCGCCAAGTCACGCTCCGTTCCGGCACGCCGGCCACGGCGAAACCGCCCTCCACCTGGACCACGTCGTCCGCCGACGCCTCCATGAGGTTGCCGGCGATGGCCTTGGCCTTGGCGACCACGCGTTCGGCGGCGATTGCCAGGGCGCCGCCGCCCATGACCGCGCTGCGGCTGCCGAAGGTGCCGGTGCCCTGTTGGATGGCGGTCGTGTCGCCGTGGCGCACCACGACGTCGTCCATGGAGACCATGAGCTTGTCCGCGGCCACCTGGGCCCACACGGTCTCGTGTCCCTGTCCGTGGGAGCTGGAACCGGTCAGCACCGTGACCGCGCCGGTGCGGTCCACCCGCACGGCGCCGCTCTCGAACCCGGCGCCGCCGCTGGGCTCCACGAAGGTGGAGACGCCGACGCCCACCAACTCGCCCCGCGCCCGCGCCTCGTCGCGCATGCGGATGAGCTGGTCGTAGTCCGACAGCCTCAGCGCCTCGTCCAGCGACTTTTCGTAGTCTCCCGAGTCGTATTCTACGCCCACGCCGGTGCGGTAAGGGAACTGGTCCGGCTGGATGTAGTTCTTGCGGCGGATCTCCAGGGGGTCCATGCCCAAGTCGCGCGCGGCCTTGTCCGCCAGCCGCTCGATGTTGAGAACCGCCTCCGGCCGGCCGGCGCCGCGGTACGGCCCCGTGGGCACGGTGTTGGTGAAGGCGGAGACGATCTCTACCCGCACGTCCTGGATCTGGTAGCAGCCGGGAGCCATCACCAGCATGCGCTGGGGCGGTCCGGCGGTGGCGGAGTGCAGGTACGCGCCCAGGTTCGCCACCACCCGCACCTTGAGGCCCAGCATCTTTCCGTCCTTGCTCAGGGCCAGCTCCGAGGTCATGGCCTGGTCGCGTCCCTGGCAGGTGGTGAGGAAGTCCTCGCTGCGGGTGGCCATCCACTTGACGGGGCGGTTCAGCTTCTGGGCCACGTGGCACACCAGCACGTCCTCGCGGTAGACGCAGCCCTTGCTGCCGAAGCCGCCGCCCACGTCCGGCGCGATGACGTGGATGCGGTTCTCGGGGAAGCCCAGGGAGTTGGCCAGGTCGGTCCGGGACCGGTGCGGTCCCTGGGTGGACATCCATACCGTCAGTTCGTTGCGGATGGGGTCGGGGTACGCCAGCACCCCCCGCGCCTCCATGGACATGGCCACGAGCCGCGGACTCTTCATGTGGAGACGGGAGATGTGGTCGGCTTCGGCGAACGCCTTGTCGACGTCGCCGTTCTCCTTCCTCATGGTGTAGCAGTGGTTGGTGTCCAGCTCCTCGTGAGCCAGGGGCGCGCCCGGCTCCAGCGCGGCCTCGGCGTCCGTGACCACGGGCAGGGGGTCGTAGGTCACGCCGATGGCCGCCGCGGCGTCTTCCGCAAGGGCGCGGCTCTCGGCCACCACCGCCGCGATGGGGGCGCCCACCGCGTGCACCGCGCCCCGAGCCAGCACCGGATGTTCCGGCATGTTCATGTCCGGCGTGAGCATGGGCGCCCGCAACGCCAAATCGCCGGTGTCGTCGCCCGTGAGCACGCACACGACGCCGGGCATGGCCGCGGCCTCGGCGGTGTCGATGGACAGGATGCGGGCGTGGGGGTGGGTGCTCCGGTGGATCGCCACGTGCAGGATCCCCGGCAGGTTCACGTCGTCCACGTAGCATCCCTGGCCGGTGAGCAGGGGCGGGTCCTCGACCCGGCGGATGGAAGCGCCGATCAGGCTGTTGGGACTGCTTTGCTCTGTGCTCATGGGTAGTCCTTGAAGTCTTGGGTGTGGGGCGCGTCGTGCTTGGAGCAGTTTGCGCGGACAGGTCTATGCTCGCGCCGCCGCCGCTTCGATGGCGCGCCGCGCGTAGACCGCCGCCATGTGGCGTTTGTACTCTTCGTCGGCGTAGGAATCCGCGTGTGGATCGATGCCGTCCGCGGCCCGCTCCGCCGCCGCGGCGATCACTTCCGGCGTGAGCGCTTGTCCTTCCAGGGCGGCTTCGGTGCCCGTGGCCCGGTGCGGGATTCCGTCCACGCCCCCCAGCACCACACGCGCGCCGGTGCACGCGCCTGAACCGTCCACCGTCAGCGCCGCCGCCGCGCTCACCACCACGTAGCCCGAGGCCGGATGCGGCAGCTTGGCGTAGCTCGTCCGCGCGGGCGCGGCCGGCAGCGGGATCCGGATCGACGTGAGGATCTCGTTGGGCTCCAGCGCGGTGGTGAAGAAGTCCTCGAAGAAGTCTTCCGCCGCCACCGTGCGCTCGCCCTCGGCCGAGGTCAGCACGAACGACGCGTCCAGCGCCGTGAGGGTCACCGGAAGATCGGCGCCGGGATCGGCGTGGGCGACGCTGCCGCCCATGGTGCCGCGGTTGCGCACCTGCAGGTCGCCGATGACCGAAGCGGTGTCCGCCAGCCCCGGCAGGAGGTTCCGCACCGTCTCCGACGTGGACACCTCGGTGTGGGTGGTCAGGGCGCCGATGACCAGGGTGTCGCCGTCTTGCCGGATGCCGCTCAGGCCGGGGATCCGGCTCAGGTCGATGAGCACCTCGGGCTGGGTCAGGCGGAGCTTCATGGCCGGCAGCAGGCTGTGCCCTCCGGCCAGGAGCTTGGCGTCCTCCCCGTGTTGCCGCAGAAGGCCGAAGGCTTCCGCCAGGGAGCCCGGCGCCTCGTATCCGAAGCTGGCTGGATGCATGCTGTTACCTCGGTTGCTGGGCCGCCGTGCGGATGGCCTTGACGATGTTCACGTAGCCCGTGCAGCGGCACAGGTTGCCTTCCAGGGCGTGCTTGATGGCGTCGTCGTCCGCGTCCGGCTGGGTCTCCAGCAGGTGCGCGGCGGTCATCACCATGCCCGGCGTGCAAAAGCCGCACTGGAGGCCGTGTTCTTCCTGAAAGGCCGCCTGGACAGGGTGCAGGGTGGCGCCGTCGGCCAAGCCCTCGATGGTGGTGACCTCGGCGCCGTCGGCCTGGACCGCCAGGACCGTGCAGGACTTCACCGCGGCGCCGTTCAGGTGGACGGTACACGCGCCGCACTGGCTCGTGTCGCAGCCTACGTGGGTGCCGGTGAGCCCCAGGTTTTCGCGCAGGAAGTGCACCAGCAGCAGCCGCGGTTCCACCTCGGCCGCGCGCGCCGTGCCGTTCACGGTAACGTTGATGGTTCTTGCGGGGTGTTCCATGGAGTCCTCTTCAGGGTCGCTCAATCCTCCGGCAGGTTCACGTCGTGCAAAGCACGTCATAGCCGCGAAACAGGCTGTGTCAAAACTCCGCTCGGATGAGAATTGCCACCAACGCCCCGAGTCGTCATTCCCGCTTCCGCGGGAATGACGTGTTAGGGTTGCCCTGCAGCGGTCCGCCAACCGACTTCAAGCACTCCCGCGCCCCTCCGTCAAGGGGCCTGACGCCGGCTGGTTACGGTTGTTCCGTGACCGGCGCGGCCTGCAGGGCGGCGGCTTCCGCGTGAGGCTCGGGGCGTGCGCCCGACTGGCCGGAGCGCTTGCGCGGCCGGCGGCGTTTGCCGGCCGGACGTGCGCGCTTGGCCTCCACGGCTTCCGGGCTTGCCGTGCGGCTCCGGCGCTTCTTGTCCGGCTGTCCTTCCGACGGCCTCGGGATGGACTGGCCGAGGATCTTCTCGATGGCCACCACGGACTTGCTGTCGGCGGCGGTGGCGAAGCTCGTGGCCCGGCCGACGGCGGCCATGCGCGCGGTGCGGCCGATGCGGTGCACGTAGTCTTCCGGCGTGTAGGGGAGGTCGTAGTTGATGACGTGGGCGATGTTGTCGATGTCGAGGCCGCGGGCGGCGATGTCGGTGGCCACGAGGATGCGGTGGCGGCCCCGGCGGAACCCTTCCAGGGCGCCGCGGCGGCGCTCGAGCGACAGGTTGCCGTGGATCTCGGCGGCGCGATGGCCGCTGCGGCGCAGGGTCTCGGCGATGAGGTCGGCGCGGCTCTTGGTGCGGGTGAATACCAGCACGGCTTCGTCGTTGTCCTTGAGGAGGGACAGCAGGAGCGATGTCTTGGCCCCCGGCGTGGTGTCGTGGAGCGTGTGGGTGACGCCGTCCGCGGGGGTGGCGGGCTTGGCGACCACCGCCTTGAACGGGTCCCGCAACGACATGCGCACCAGCTCCCGCAGGTCCGTGGGCAGGGTGGCGGAGTAGAGGAAGCTCTGGCGCTCGGGCGGGAGCGCGTCGATGACCTGGTTCAGTTGATCGGCGAAGCCCATGTCGAGCATGCGGTCGGCCTCGTCCAAAACCACCACTTCCACGTCTCTCAGGTCCAGGTGGCCGTCCCACATGAGGTCCAGCAGCCGGCCCGGCGTGGCTACGATGATCTCGGGGTGACGTCCGAGGCCGCGGATCTGCGCGTGCATGTCGGCGCCGCCCACTACCGTGGTGGCGTAGACCCGCAGCGAGCGTCCGATGTCGTCGATGGTCTCCTGGATCTGGAACGCCAGCTCACGCGTCGGCGCCAGGATCAAGCCGCGCGGCGGTCCGGCCGGCGAGCCCGCGAGCCGCTCCACCATGGGGATCACGAACGCCGCGGTCTTGCCGGTGCCGGTCTGTGCGCAGCCGAGGACGTCGCGGCCTTCAAGGGCCGGGGGCAGAGCCTTTGCCTGTATGGGAGTGGGGGAAGTGAAACCGATCCTGGCGAGGTCTCTGAGCAGTGGATCGGACAGACCGAATGTGTCGAACGATGCGGAATCTGAGTTTGACATAAATGTTTCTTTGCGCGGAAGTCGGTCTCGGGAGAATGGCTGACGGTTGAGGTGCACACTCGTCAGACGGGGTTTCGGTTTTGAAAGCTTGGCGGTCACCGTCCCGTCACGGGACCGCCAAGCTGAATGGGTTGATGCGTGGAATATAACTCGCGTTACCTTACCAGCGGCCGGGCCTGCCTCCGCCCGAGCGTCTGTTGCCGCCGCCACCGCCGCCCCCGCCCCCGGCGTTGCCGAAGCCGCCGGACCTGCGCTCCTGCGGACGTGCCTCGTTCACGGTCAGCGTACGGCCCTGAAGCTCCGTTCCATTGAGCGCGTCGATGGCCTTCTGGCATTCGTCGCTCGAGCCCATTTCCACGAAGCCGAAGCCACGCGACTGGCCGGTGAACTTGTCCGCGATGACCGTGGCGGACTCCACCGTCCCGTGCTCGGTGAAGATCTCCTCGAGCTGGCCATCTGTCACGGAATAGGGCAAACCGCCCACATATAATTTCTGACTCATGTTTCTCTCCAATTGTTGAGACAAAAGAAAACCAGTCTGTTCGACCCTGGGATCGCCGCCGTGGGCAAGAACATGCGTCTTTCACTGCACGTGGTGAGTTTTTGCTTTTGGACTAGAGCTTCGACGGGAAGACTAGGCTGGAACACAGCTTGATTAAGGAGGGAGTGTAGCCGCATCCGGCGTCTGTGTCAACGAGCGCGGACCCCTCGGTCGCAACTACCCGCCGCGCCGCTACCGGCGTCGATACCGGTAGTGAACCGAAAAGGAGAGTTTGGCAGACGACTGAATGGCCGACTCGGGATTAGAGGTCCTCTATGCGAGGTTGCGGACCGGGGACGATATCCGCGATGTCGGGATCGATATCATCGCCGCGTTCCGGCCGGTCTTCCCGGGCTTCCTTGCGTTCGGCGCGCCGCCTGGCCTTTTCCTCCTTCTTCTCCTGCTTCGCGCGTTCCCGTTGCCGCTTGGCAAAAGTAGTTCGTGGTTGGGCCATTCGCACAGTTTAGCGTTTCTCGCCGCGAACGCCAAATGGGTGACGGATTCGGGGCCCACACGAACCGACCGGTTCGGTGGCGCTACATCGTCAGCCCGTCGATGAACTGCGCGCCGGGTATCTTGTCGAGGTCTTTCGGGGCCATCTTGAGCTTGGAGGAACGGCTCCCGGAGCCGAGGATCACGTATTCTTGCGACAACAGGTTCGGGTCGACGTACACCGGCAGGCCCGCCGGCAGCGCGAACGCAGTGACGCCGCCGATCATCATGCCGGTCAACTTTCCGGTCTCTTCGGCGGAGGCGAACGAGGCCCTCGACACTCCCATCAACCGTTTGACCGTCTTGTTCACGTCCAGCCGTGCGGATGCCTGCACGATGCACGCGCAGTACTTTTTCTCGCCGCGCTTGGACGCCACGATGATGGTATTCCCGCTGGTCTCCAGCGGGTAGCCGTACTTCTCGCAGAACGCCGCGGTGTCGGCGAAGTCCGGGTCGATTTGCACGATTTCGCAGGGGACTCCGAGTTCCTCGAGGGCGGCGGTGACCTTCGTCTCGACGTCCGTGGGAGCGTGTCCGGTCGGTGTCATGCGGTGCGCCTCAGCTCCCGCTCTCCATCAGCCGGTACACCCGCTCGGGGCTCATGGGCAGATCGCGGACGACTATGCCCACGGCGTTGCGCAGGGCCGCGGCGATGGCCGGCGCCACCGGGGCGAGGCCGCCCTCGGCCATGCCCTTGCTGCCGAAGGGGCCGGGCCCGTCGCCGTTCTCGATGAGGACGGAGTCGAACACCGCGGGCAGGTCCTTGAAACGCGGCAGCGCGTAGTCGATGGCGCTGGGGTTGAGCAGCAGCGCGCCGTCGAATACCTGCTCCTCGGTGAGGGAGTTGCCCATGCCGAACATGACCGAGCCCTGCTCCTGGCCCTCGCACCGGAGCGGGTGCATGGCCTGGCCGATGTCCGCCGAGGAAACGTAGCTCAGGCAGCGCGCCTTGCCGGTTTCCGCATCCACCGCCATCACCGCGATACCGGCGTTGATCTCCCAGGTACGGATGTCGATGCGGTCACGGGTGAGGGCCTTGTCCATGCCCCGGCCCACCAGCGTGCCGGTGGTGCGCCCGGCCAGCTCCTCAAGGCTCAGCACCGGATCGCCGTCGCTCGAGAATACGCCGTCGTCCAGGGACAGGTTCCGGGCGTCCCGGTCGGTGAGGGCCCCGGCCTGTTGCAACAGCAGCTCCCGCAACTCCTCGGATGCGCGCTTCACGGCGTTGCCCATGAGCACGGTGATGCGGCTCCCGTAGACGCCGGATGCGCCGGGGGTGGTGCTGGTGTCGTAGGGGGCGATGATGATCCGCTCGATGCCGACGCCGAGCACCTCCGCGGCGGTCTGGGCCAGTACCGTCTTGGCGCCGCCGCCGATCTCCGGGGCGTTGGCGTGCACCGAGAAGGTGGCGTCGTCGTTGAACACGATGCGGGCGTTGTATTGGGTGGTGGACAGGTCCTTGATGGCGCAGGCGATGCCGGTGCCGATCTTCTCGCCGGGCCGGGCAAGGGATTCCGGAGCGTGTTCCCGTTGGGTCGCCTCGAACCGTTCCAGGCACACCTGGAACGTGGCCAGCGGATCGCCGTCCAGGGGCGGCCCGCCGAGCACGTACCGTTCGCCGGAACGCAGCAGGTTCTTGCGGCGGAACTCGATGGGGTCGTAGCCCAGCTCGGTGCAGATGCGGTCGGTGTGCGCTTCGCACGCCCAGCCGAGCTGCACGCTGCCGATGCCGCGGAAGGCTCCGGCGGGGACCCTGTTGGTGTAGACCGAGTAGCAGTCCGCGCGCGCGTGCTCCATGCGGTAGGGGCCCACGGCGCGGAACGCGGATTTCCGCGTGACCTGGATGCCGAAGTCGGCGTAGGCGCCGGTGTCGAGATAGATCTTCGCCTCGCGGCACAACAGCGTGCCGTCCGCGCGCAGCCCGGTGCGGATCTCGATGTCGGCCGGATGGCGCCGCGCCGTGAACGCGGTCTCCTCCATGGACAGGCGAAGCTGCACCGGCGTCCCGGTGGCGGCCGCCGCCAGCACCGCGAGGTGCTCCATGCTCACGTGCCCCTTGGAGCCGAAGCCCCCGCCCACGTAGGGGACCTTCACCGTGACCTGTCCGGGCTCCAGTCCGAACATGCGCGCCAGCTCGTCGCGCACCGGAAAGGGCGCCTGGGAGGAAGTGTGAACGGTGACGGACTGGTCGTCGACCATGGCCACGGCGCAGTGGGGCTCCATGGGGTAGTGGAACAGCGACGGGAAGGTGAAGCGGTCCTCGATGACGTGGGCGGCCTCGCGGAAGGCCCCTTCCGGGTCGCCCGCGGTGAAGTGGGTGCCGCCGCAGTGGTTGTGGGCGTAGTCGTACTCGAAGTCGTCGGCGCCCTCGGTGTCGTAGACGGCGTCGGCGTCGTGCACCAGCGTGCCGCCCTGGATCGCCGACCGCATCTCCGCCACCTGCGGCAGCGGCGTGTAGCGCACCTCCACCCGCGCCGCCGCCTCCACCGCGGCGGTTTCGTTGTCCGCCACCACGATGGCCACCGGCTCACCCTGGAAGCGGGCCTTCTCGTGGGCCAGCACCGGCCGGTCCTTCACCGACTGCCCGTAGGGCTTGAGGGCGCGAATGCACCCGAGCCGCCCGATGTCCAGACTGTCGTAGGTGATGATGGTGTGGACTCCGGGAACCGCGCGCGCGGCTTCGAGTTCGAACCCGTCGATGCGCGCGTGGGCGTGGGGGCTCGAGACGAGCCTGGCGAACTTCATTCCCGGCACCGTGAGGTCCGCCGTGTAGACGGCGCTCCCGGTGACCTTTTCGTCCGCGTCCAGACTGCGGACCGATCGGCCGACGTATTTCATCGATAAAGCTCCAGAGTTGGGTTGGTACCTCTATAACGAACCTGCGGGGGTTTCGGAAACGGCCTCCTCATTCCGAGGGAATGGCGGAAACCGCCCTACATTGATAGACTGGGAGAGCGACATCGGCGAATCCAGCCGACCGCCCGCCTCGGCACCAGCGTTCAGGGAATCTCCGCGGTGACGGGCCGCCCCCGGCGGACCCCGTAGCGCGTCCTTCGCCAAAATGCGGTAGCTGCTGAATTCCGGTCTGTTTTGTGGTATTCGCGATAGTTTCGAGTGCCGGCAGGACGGGGCGAACCGTCTTGCAGAGGTCTGTTCGACATGAAGAAGCATCAAGGACTCTATGACCCCGCGTACGACCACGACGCCTGCGGCGTGGGTATCGTTGCCAACCTGAACGGCCACAAGTCCCACGACATCATCCGCCACGCCGTCGAGGTCCTGATCAACCTGGAGCACCGGGGCGCGTGCGGCTGCGACCCGCAAACCGGCGACGGCGCCGGCATCCTGTTCCAGATTCCCCACGCCTTCTTCCAGCGGCATTGCCGGCCCATGGGCATCTCTCTGCCGGATCCGGGCCGGTACGGCGTCGGCATGGCCTTCCTGCCGCGGGAGACGGAACACCATGGCTGGTGCGAGCAGGTGGTGGAGAAGACCGTCCGGGACGAGGGCCAGGAGTTCCTGGGCTGGCGCGACGTGCCCGCGGACTTCACCCAGTGCGGCGAGTTGGCCGCTCAGGTGGCGCCGCTGATCCGGCAGTTCTTCATCGGGGCCGGCCCGGAGATCGCCACCCAGGACCAGTTCGAGCGCAAGCTCTACGTCGTCCGCAAGGTCATCGAGAACGCGGTGGACGCGGGACTCGTCCCGGAGGTCCGGGACGACTTCTACATCTCCAGCCTGTCCAGCAAGACCGTGGTCTACAAGGGGCTCTTGCGCGCCGATCAACTGGATTCCTTTTATCGGGACCTGTCCGACGACTCCATGATTTCGGCCCTGGCCCTGGTGCACTCGCGCTACAGCACCAACACACTGGGGTCGTGGCGGCTCGCCCATCCCTACCGCATGCTGTGCCACAACGGCGAGATCAACACGATCCGGGGCAACCAGAACTGGATGCGTGCGCGCGAGGCGCTGTTCTCGTCGCCGCTGTTCGGCGACGACATGGGCAAGCTGAGTCCCATCATCCGCGAAGGCGCCAGCGACACCGCGGGGTTCGACAACGCGCTGGAGCTGCTGGTGTCCACCGGCCGCTCGCTGCCTCACGCCCTCATGATGATGATCCCCGAGGCGTGGGAAAACCACGAGACCATGTCCGACGAGAAGAAGGCCTTCTACGCCTACCATGCCTGCCTCATGGAGCCGTGGGACGGTCCGGCGCTGATCGCCGCGTGCGACGGCGACCGCGTGTGCACCACCCTGGACCGGAACGGGTTGCGGCCTTTCCGCTACGTGGTCACCGATGACGACTTCATCGTCGGCGCCTCCGAGGCCGGCGTGCTGGACCTTCCGCCGGAGCGCATCCTGATGCGCGGACGGCTGCAGCCGGGACGGTTGCTTCTCGTCGACACACTGGAAGGGCGCATCATCGCCGACGACGAGATCAAGCACGAGATCAGCACCCGCCGGCCCTACCGCCAGTGGCTCGACCGGGAGATGGTGACGCTGGACGACCTGCCCGAGCCCGGGGAAGCGCCGGGGTACGACGCGGACACGCTCGCGGAACGGCAGCGGGCCTTCGGCTACACCAGCGAGGAGTTGAAGATCCTCATCGGCCCCATGGCGGAGCGCGGCGAGGAGCCCGTGGGCTCCATGGGCAACGACGCCCCTCTCGCGGTGCTGTCCGACAAGCCGCAGTTGCTGTTCCACTACTTCAAACAGCTCTTCGCTCAGGTGACCAATCCGCCGCTGGACGCCCTCCGCGAGGAGTTGGTGACGGCCCTTCGGACGTCCGTCGGTTCGGAGCAGGACCTCTTCGCCGAGACCGCGGAGCATTGCCGCCAGCTCCAGCTCGACCGGCCGATCGTCTCCAACCGTGATCTGGCCCGGATCAAGGCGCTGGACCGGCCCGGACTCAAGGCGGAGACGCTGCCGGCCGTGTTCCCGCGGTCCGCTTCGGTGGGCGCGTTGGAGGCGGCGGTGGACGCGCTGTGCGTGGAAGCCGGCCGGGCCATCAAGGAGCGCGGCGCCACCGTGCTGATCCTCTCCGACCGGAACGTGGGACCGGACTCGGTTCAGATCCCCACTCTGCTGGCCACCGCGGCGGTGCACCACTACCTCATCCGCGAAGGCCTGCGCACCAGCGCCGCCCTGGTAGTGGAATCGGGCGAGGCGCGGGAGGTGATGCACTGCTGCCTGCTCATCGGCTACGGCGCCAACGCGGTGAACCCGTACCTGACGCTGGAGACGGTGGAGTGGATGTGCCGCGACGGCATGCTCGGCGATACGGACATTCCCGGCGACAAGGCCCGCGCCAACCTCATCAAGGCGCTGTGCAAGGGCGTGCTCAAGACCATGTCCAAGATGGGCATCTCCACCATCAAGTCGTACCACGGCGCGCAGATCTTCGAGGCCATCGGCCTCCGGCAGTCGGTCATCGACAAGTACTTCACCTGGACGGCCTCGCGCATCGAGGGCGTGGGTCTCGACGAGATCGAGCAGGAGTACCGCCGCCACCACCACCACGGCTATCCCGAGCGCGCGCCGGCGAGCGACGGCACCTTGGACGTGGGCGGCTACTACCAGTGGCGCAAGGACGGCGAGCACCACCTGTTCAACCCGCACAGCATCGCGTTGTTGCAGAACTCCACGCGCACGGCGGACTACGATCTCTTCCGGGAGTACGCGAAGCAGATCGACGACCAGAGCCGGCTCCTGGGCACGTTGCGGGGCCTGTTCGAGTTCCGTCCCATGCAGCCGCCCGTACCCATCGAGGAGGTAGAGCCGGCGGAGGAGATCGTCAGGCGCTTCTCCACCGGGGCCATGTCCTACGGCTCCATCAGCAAGGAGGCGCACGAGAACCTGGCCATCGCCATGAACCGCATCGGCGGGCGCAGCAACTCGGGCGAGGGCGGCGAAGACCCGGACCGCTACTACCCGGACGACAACGGCGACTGGCGCAACAGTGCCATCAAGCAGGTGGCTTCCGGCCGCTTCGGCGTGACGAGCAACTACCTGGTGAACTGCACCGACCTGCAGATCAAGATGGCCCAGGGGGCCAAGCCCGGCGAGGGCGGGCAGTTGCCCGGCCACAAGGTGTTCGAGCCCATCGCGAAGGTGCGCAAGTCCACCCCTGGGGTAGGGCTCATCTCGCCGCCGCCGCACCACGACATCTACTCCATCGAGGACCTGGCCCAGCTCATCCACGACCTCAAGTGCGCCAACGACCGCGCGCGCATCCACGTCAAGCTGGTGGCCGAGGTGGGTGTGGGCACGGTGGCGGCCGGCGTCTCCAAGGGCAAGGCCGACGTGGTGCTCATCAGCGGCTACGACGGCGGCACCGGCGCCTCGCCGGAGTCGTCCATGAAGCACGCCGGCATCCCCTGGGAACTGGGCGTGGCCGAAACGCAGCAGGTGCTGGTGCAGAACGACCTGCGCGGCCGCATCGTGGTGCAGACCGACGGCCAGCTCAAGACCGGCCGGGACGTGGCCATCGCGTGCATGCTGGGAGCCGAGGAGTACGGCTTCGCCACCACCGCGCTGGTGGTGAGCGGCTGCATCATGCTGCGCAAATGCCACCTCAACACCTGCTCCGTGGGCGTGGCCACCCAGGACGAGGAACTGCGCAAGAAGTTCACCGGCAAGCCCGAGCACGTGGTCACCTTCATGATGTTCATCGCTGAACAGATGCGCGAGATCATGGCGGAACTGGGATTCCGCACCGTGGACGAGATGGTGGGGCGCGCGGACTGCCTCGACACCCGGAGTGCCGTCGAACACTGGAAGGCGAAGGGGCTGGATTTCTCGAAGCTGCTGACTTTGGTGGAGGCGCCGTCCTCGGTGGCGCGCTACTGCTGCGAGGCGCAGGACCACGGCCTCGACAAGAAGCTCGACCAACGCCTCATCGAGGCGGCCCGGGACGCCTTGGAAGAGGGCAAGCCGGTCGCGATTCGCCACGAGATCCACAACATCGACCGTACCGCCGGCACCATGCTCAGCGCCGAGGTGTCGCGCCGCTACGGCGAGGACGGATTGCCCCCGGACACGATCCACATCAATCTCTTCGGCTCGGCGGGGCAGAGCTTCGGGGCATTCCTGGCGCCGGGTGTTTCGGTCCTTCTCGAGGGCGAGTCCAACGACTACACGGGGAAAGGGTTGTCGGGCGGCCTCATGGCGGTGTACCCGCCCGAGAACGCCGCGTTCGATCCCACGGAGAACATCATCATCGGCAACGTCGCGCTGTACGGCGCCACCGCCGGGCAGGCCTTTTTCCGAGGGCGCGCGGGCGAGCGTTTCGCCGTGCGCAACAGCGGCGCCGAGACCGTCATCGAGGGCGTGGGCGACCACGGCTGCGAGTACATGACCGGCGGGCGCGTGGTGGTCATCGGGCCGGTGGGGCGCAACTTCGCCGCCGGCATGAGCGGCGGTGTCGCCTACGTGCTCGACGAGCAGGGCGTCTTCCCCGGGCTGTGCAACCAGGACATGGTGGATCTGGAGCCGCTGGAGGATGAAGAGGACATCGCCCACGTGCGCCGCCTGGTCGAGTCCCACGTGCGTTTCACCGGCAGCGACCGCGCCGAATACGTGCTGGACCACTGGACGGAGCTTCTGGGGTCGTTCGTCAAGGTCATGCCGGTGGACTACCGCCGTGCCTTGCAGGAGATGGCCGCCCGTCAGGCGCGGCTGGCCGAGGCCGAAAGCCGGGAAGGGACGGCGGCTTCGGCCTGAGCCGACGCTACGCAAATACGCCGGCCTTCCAGATCGTCATATTAGCGGCCCCTTCCGTCATACCCGTCCTTCTTCCGTCATTCCCGCGAAAGCGGGAATCCAGGGGTGGGGAGGGGCCAAACGGGCATGTTCCCCGCTCCACCCCGCCTGGATTCCCGCTTCCGCGGAAGGACGGAAGAGGGCCGGAATGACGAACCAAAGCTCGATGGAATGACGGACAAAGAGAATCGCGGCTACAACGTGTAAGGACGTTTGCGCTTAGCAGTGCAGCAACGTCCCTGGGTCAAAATGGGAAAAATCACTGGATTCATGGAATACGAGCGGGGCAAGCAGGCCTACCGCGACCCCCTCGAACGTTTGAAGGACTGGGAAGAGTTCGTACTGCCCATGCCGGGCGACGCGCTGCGCGAGCAGGGCGCCCGGTGCATGGACTGCGGCATTCCGTTCTGCCACACGGGTGTGCCCATGGGGCGCGGGCCGGGCGCCTCGGGCTGTCCGCTGAACAACCTCATTCCGGACTGGAACGATCTGGTCTACCGGGACCACTGGAAAGAGGCCCTGGCGCAGTTGCACAAGACCAACAACTTCCCGGAGTTCACCGGACGCGTGTGCCCGGCGCCGTGCGAGGGCTCCTGCGTGCTGGGCATCAACAGCAATCCCGTCACCATCAAGACCATCGAGGCCTCCATCGTCGACCGAGGCTTCGCGGAGGGCTGGATCGTACCCGAGCCGCCGCTCCAGCGGACCGGGAAACGCGTGGCGGTCATCGGCTCCGGCCCGGCTGGCCTGGCGTGCGCGGCCCAGCTCAATCGCGCCGGCCACGGGGTCACCGTCTACGAGCGGGCGGACCGCCCCGGCGGCCTGCTCATGTACGGCATTCCCAACATGAAGCTCGACAAGGAGAAGGTGGTGCGGCGGCGCCTCGACCAGATGGAGGCCGAGGGCGTGGAGTTCGTCACCGGCGTGGAGATCGGCAAGGACGTCCCGGCCGACGACCTGCAACGGGAGTTCGACGCGGTAGTGATCTGCACCGGCGCCACCAAGCCCAACGACTTCGTGCGCAACGCGCCGGGTCGCGAACTCGCCGGCATCCACTTCGCCATGGACTTCCTCCTGGCCAACACCAAGAGCCTGCTCGACTCGGGTCATGCCGACGGCAACTACATCTCGGCCAAGGGCAAGCACACCATCGTGCTGGGCGGCGGTGACACCGGCACCGACTGTGTGGGAACCGCGTTGCGCCATGGATGCGCCAGCCTCCAGCAGTTCGACGTGATCCCCAAGCCGCCGCCGGAGCGGGCGCCCAACAACCCATGGCCCCAGTGGCCGGTGGTCTACAAGCTGGACTACGGCCAGGAAGAGGGCAAGGCGCTGTTCGGCGACGACCCCCGGCGCTACGACACCAACACCGTCAAGTTCATCGACGACGGCCACGGCCGCATCAAGGCCCTGCAGACCATCGACCTCGACTGGAGCAAGCCCGCCAACGGCGCCCCCTTCAGCCCGGTGGAGGGGAGCGAGAAGGACTGGCCCGCCGACCTGGTCCTGCTGGCCATGGGATTCTCCGGTCCCGAGGACGAGGTCCTCGCCCAACTTGACGTCGAGCGCGACCCCCGCTCCAACGCCCAGGCCGAGTACGGCAAGTACGCCACCAACGTGGACAACGTCTTCGCCGCCGGCGACGCCCGCCGCGGCCAGAGCCTTGTCGTCTGGGCCATCCACGAAGGCCGCGGCGCCGCCCGTGAGGTGGACCGCTACCTCATGGGCAGCACCGACCTGCCCTGAGGCCTCTTGACTTCGCTCGGATGACCATGAGCTGCCTTCACTGCAAAGGATCGATGACACGCTCGACGGCGTCCCTTCATATCGAGCGTAGCGGCTATCATTTGGCGCTCGATGCGGTACCGGCGTGGGTGTGCAGCCAGTGTGGCGAACCCTATTTCGACGAGCGAGAGGTCGACACCATCCAGGACACGATCCACACGCTGGATGAGCAGACGCGACGGCTTGCAGAGGGTGCCGCGTAGCGTCGCTTGAGAAGTTGTGGGCAACCTATGTCTCTAGTGTGACTCGAACCAGCGGTCACACCCACGCCAGCACAAACACCCCGCCCACGATCAGCGCCGCGCCCACGCCGTCCTGCACCCTCACCACCTCGATTCCCTTCAGGGTGAAGTGCGCCAGCGCGAAGGTGACCAGGGGCTGGATGTTCCAGATGGGGCCCACGATCACCGCCGGGGCGTGGACCACGGCCAGGAAGGTGAGGATGGTGCCGATGGCGTGGACGACGCCGGAGGCGGCGAAGTAGACGGCTGGAGCCAGCGGCACGCCGCGCCAGACGATGCGGATGCGAACCGTCTTGCCCAGCAGGCCGATGAACATCAGGCCGGTGACCTGGGTGATCACCGCGCCGACGATGGGGTCGCCGCCCTGCAGCACCCCGAGCCGCTTCAGGATCGGGCCCAGGCTGTAGAAGAGGAAGGACAGGGCGGCGTTGCCGAACCCTACCAGGGGCGCCCCGGGTTCGGTCTCGGATCCCTTGGTGTGGGTGATGAGGAGGATGCCGGCAACGATCACGATGACGCCGCCGAACGTCCCCAGCGTGGCGCTTTCGCCGAGGAACGTGACGCCGATCACGGCGGTGAGCAGCGGCGAGGCGTTCTTGATGGACTGGGCTCGGGAGGCGCCGATCTGGTCGATGGCTCTCAGCAGGAAGACGCGGCCGAAGAAGGCGCCTATGGCCCCCAGAATGACGAAGGTGACAAGGGCGGGAAGCGGAATCGGCAGTCCGCCGGCGCCCCAGCCGACCACCCAGACCACCAACAGGAACGCCACCATGGCGAGTTGCTGGACGGTGACGGCGGCGTCGACGTCGGAGTGGACCAGTCCGCGCTTCACCAGCGGCGGCACGAAACCCCACACGAGGCCCCCGGCGATGGCGTAGATGATCCCGGTTTCCACCAGGGGCAGTGTGGTCAGACGCCCGCCTCGGGGTCAAACCCGGCAGGCGGAGGGTTGTTGAGACGATCTCCGGCAGGGGCGACCGGCCGGTCGCCCCTGCACCTCTGCGGTCACTTGGCGGGCAGCACCTTGATCTTGATCGTGTGCGCCATCTTCTTGCCGAAGGAGCGATGGAGGCCGTCGGCGAACTGCATGGTCAGCGTGTAGTCCCCGGGAGCGAGCTCAAGGCTGGCTTCCGTCTGCCCCTTGCCGAAATGCACGTGGGTCTTGTCCGTGGGAATGATCTTTCCCCCGCGCATGGGGCCCTGGTTGATGAGGATGTGGTGATGCCCGGTGCCCGCCACCACCCCGCCGGAAGCCTTGATGGTCATGCCCTCCACGCCCATCACGACCTTCACCGGGCTCCGGACTTCCGCCCCGTCCTTCGGCTCGATGAAAAACGCCCGCTGCTCTTGTGCCGCCGCATTGCCGGCGAATGCCAGAAAGCCCAGCAATACCGCGGCGAAAAGTTGCCAGATTCCCGGTCTGTTCATATTGAAACTCCTTTCCGCTGAAGTGACGCCGACCGTATCAACCCTTGGTACGCTTCACAAGCTCAGGTCCCCGTGCGGCTGCCGCTCGCGGGTCCTCGCGGACGGCAAGCCAGTTCCATCTGCTTGCAAACAATGCAAGCAGATGTTACGTCGGCCCATGAATAGCAGGCACCGCAAGACCCTTGCCGCGGTCTTCACCGAGCCGGTATCGGAGACCATCGAATGGGCAGCGATTGAGGCCGTGCTTCTCGCTGCTGGTGCACGGTTGATTGAAGGACGAGGGTCACGGGTTCGATTCGAGAAGGATGGTGAGGTCGAGACGTTTCACCGCCCGCATCCTGCGAAGGAAGCGAAACGCTACCAGGTCCTAGCGGCCCGCGCGTTTCTGGAACGGATTGGAGTAACTCCATGAACAATACGATGACCTACAAGGGCTATTCGGCCCGAATCGAATATGACGACGGCGACGAAATCTTCTTCGGCAGGGTCGCCGGCATTCGCGATGGCGTAGGCTTCCACGCGGATACGGTCAGGGGCCTGCGAAAGGCTTTTCGTGAGGCCGTCGAGGACTACATCGAGACCTGCGCCAGGATCGGAAAGAAACCGCAAAAGGCGTTCTCCGGGCAAGTGATGTTCCGTGTGAGCCCCGAGGTTCACCGCAAGGCCGCGCTTGCCGCTGAACTGTCCGGAAAGAGTCTCAACCAATGGGCCGAAGAAGTGCTGGAGCGCGCCGCCGGCTAGTCGGGTTGCTTCGGTTCAGCGCTCTCAAAGTTGCTCGGTCAAATTGACTTACCATGTTTCATCGCCTAGGCTTCGCAGGACTTTGCATTGTTGAATCCTGACGTTCGAATCACCGTCACTCGATAGTCGCGAATCAAGATTGACAGACTCGGAACACCGGGTCAGGGAAAGGCATATCCATGTCGGAAATCAAGAAATCGGACCAGCGCTGGCAGTCGGACGTCATCGTCGACCTCATGAAGCTCTACGACATCCCCTATGTCGCCCTCAACCCGGGGGCGAGCTATCGGGGGCTCCACGACTCCATGGTGAACTACGGCGAGAACGATCCCGAGATGCTGTTGTGCAACCACGAAAAGATCGCGGTGCAGATCGCCCACGGCTACGCCAAGGCCTCGGGGAAACCCATGATCGCCATCGTGCACGACGTGGTGGGGCTGCTGCACGCGCCCATGGGCGTCTACTACGCCTACATCGACCGCTGCCCGGTGTTCGTCATCGGCGCCACCGGCCCCATGGACGAGAAATACCGGCGTCCGTTCATCGACTGGATCCACACGGCCTTCGCCCAGGGTGACGCCGTGCGGAACTTCACCAAGTGGGACTATCAGCCCGGCAGCATCCACGGCGTGCCGGACTCCTTCGCCCGGGCCTACTCGATCATGATGAGCGAGCCCCAGGGGCCCATCTACATGTGCTACGACTCGGCGCTGCAGGAGACCCCGCTCACCGACGACATCACGATCCCGTCCGCGTCCGCGGTCAAGGTGCCGTCGCGCATCGCGCCGGAGCAGGCGGTGGTGGCCGAGGCCGCGGAGATGCTGGTGAAGGCGGACAACCCGTTGCTGCTCACCGAGTACGCCGCGCACATGCCGGTGGGCTATGAGCCCACGGTGGCGCTGGCGGAGACGGTAGGGGCGTCGGTCTTCGATGTGTGCAAGCGGCTGGGTTTCCCCAACCGCCATCCTCTCAGCATGAGCTTCAACCCCGACGCGTTCGCGGGCGTGGACCTGGTGTTGGCGCTGGACGTGGTGGACTGGACCCGCGGCTCTCACAAGCTCAACACCCAGACCCGCGAGGTCACGGTGGTGACGACGCCGGACTGCAAATGGGTCGACGCCGGCTTCGCCGACATCGAGATCAGCAAGTGGGCCACCGACTACAACAAGCACAACAACTGGGACCTGCGGGTCATGGGGGACACCTCCATCACCATCCCGGCGCTCACCCAGGCCTGCGGCGCCCTCATCGACGCCGACGCGGCGCTGAAGGGGCGCGTCGAGGAGCGCAAGAAAGCGCTGGCGGACAAGCACGAAACCCAGTGGGCCAAGTGGCAGCAGCAGGTCGAGAAGGAAATGGACCAGCGGCCCATGACGGAATCCCGGCTCGCCTACGAGGTGTGGCAGGCGATCAAGGACGAGGACTGGGTGCTGACCGCGGGGACTCTGAAGGACTGGGTCCAGAAGATCTGGGACTTCGACAAGCCCTACCGGCACCCGGGCCGTGAGCTGGGCACCGGCACCCAGATCGGCATGTCCATCGGCGTGGCGCTGGCCCACAAGGGGCAGGGCAGGCTGGTGGTGGACCTCCAGCCCGACGGCGACCTGATGTTCGACCTGGGCGCCTT
>Ga0209754_1000953_pt1 | contig 33080 bp, 26 predicted proteins | sample MesohylBB_FD_187295 | JGI IMG/M metagenome (GOLD analysis project Ga0209754, IMG submission 187295) | Host-associated microbial community of the marine sponge Aplysina aerophoba from Gulf of Piran - sponge mesohyl, lysed by bead beating... | ecosystem: Host-associated > Porifera > Sponge >... | reverse complement strand
GGCGCCGCCGCCGTTCATCGAGGCCCGGAGCGAGGCGGTGGCGGCCTCGTCCACGACGAGCGTGTCGTCTTCCACGCTGCCGGTGATGGCGACGCCGTAGGTCTCGCGGGCCGTCTCCGCGGTGATATAGCGCTCGGCCACGTCATTGAGCACGCGATGGGTCTCGCGCTCCAGAGGGGTGCCGTAGCCGCCGCCGCCCTGGTCGCGGGCGCGCAGGCGCTCGCCGCCCTCCAGATCGCACACCATCACCGCCGGATAGGGGTGCTCGCTACCGTCCCGGTCGATCTTGGCGTTGGCGCCGAGCTGGGAGCCGGTGCCGCCGCGCACGCCCTTGGGCGCGCTCTCGAGCCCGTTACAGACGTGGAGGATGCGCATGGGATCGTTGCGCGGCCCCATGATGACCTCGGTCGCGGGCCCGCCGCGCCGGCGCCCGTGGCCCATGGAATCGGTGACCACGTGCATCTTGTCGATCAGCACGGGGAAGCGCTGCTCGTTGATCTCGATGCTGTCGCGGTAGAGCAGGCCCGCCGCCACCGGCACGAAGAGATAGTGCATGCCGTCGTTCTCGGCAGACGCGCCGCCGCCGCCGCCCATCATGAACATCTGGTTGATGTAGCGCTCGCCATCGCGCCGCCAATCGGTGCCCGAGGCGACCCCGGCTGCGGCGGAGTTGCAGTAGTTGCCGTGCGCAAAACCCTGGCCGTCGCCGAGCTCGGCGAAGGCCGATTGGGTGACGTTCACGATCACGTCGGTGAGGTTGGTGGTGGCGACCGAGCAGCTGTGCGGGAAGCGCGGAATGCCGACCGCGCAGTTCTCCCGCAGCAGCACCTCGATCCGGCGCATGGTGCCGGAGTTGGGCGGCAGGTCCTCGCCGAGGCAGGTGAGCACGCCCTGCACCGCCGCCATGGTCGACGTGGTCTCGGTGAGGTTGAGGCCCGCGTCGATGCAATCGATGTTGTCGCGCAGATCCACCGTCACCTTCGCCGCGTCCGGGTCGATGTCGATGGTGACGTTGATCGGGATGCCTTCCGGCACCCAGGGCTCGACAGGGTCGTGCCTCTGCGCGCCCTTGAGCTTGCCCTTGGGCAGCGCGCGGATCGCCTCGATGCAGCGGCGCTCGGAATAGTCGAACCACTCCTCGGTGAAGTGGCGCACCGTGTGGGCGCCGTATTTGGCGATGAAGGCCTTGACCGAGCGTTCGCCGACCCGGGCCGCGCCCACGGCAGCGAGATAGTCGCCGTACCACTGCTCGGGCACCCGGATGCGGCGCTCGCACATGCGGATGATGTCGTCGATGTCCTGGAAATCCCGCTGCACCTGGACGCAGGGGAAGATCAGCGCGCCCTCCTGATAGACGTCCGCCGCTTGCGCCATGTAGGTGGTGGGCAGGCTGTTGCCGACATCGGCCTGATGGGCCTTCACCGCGACGGTGAAGAAGTGCTCCCCCTCGTGGAACACCGGCACCAGGATGGTGTGGTCGGCCGGGTGGGTGTTGCCGAGGTAGGGGTCGTTGTGCAGGTAGGCATCGCCCTCGGCATAGTCGGGATGCAGATCTTGCATCGACTTGGTCTGGATGTTGGTGCCCCAGACATGGATGGGGAAGCCCTCGGCCACGGCGAGCACCTGGTTGTCCGACGTGATGACCGCGCAGGAGAAGTCCCGGGCCATGCCGATGACGGAAGAGCGCGCCGCCAGCAGCATCGTGTTGGTCATCTCGCGGCAGACCGCGTCCATGCGGTTTGCCATTACCGGCAGCAGGACCGGGTTGATGCGGTTCTCCCGCCCAGCCTCGGCGAGTGCTTGTGCCATCGCTTCCTCCCTCAGGCGCCGGCGGCGCCGGTCTCCAGCAGGTAGTTTCGTCCGGCGGTCACGGTCGCCGACGAGCCCGGATAGACGACGATCGTCGTGGTGGGCTCCTCGACGATGGCCGGCCCCTTCAGCACCATGCCGGGCAACAGATCATCGCCGAGATGGAAGGGCGTGTCCAAGGCGCCGGCCTCGCCGAAGTAGGCGCGCGTGGTGCGGCGCGGCTTGGGCAGAGCGGCGTCGGTCATCGGCTCGGCCGGAAACGACGGCTTGTCGAGGAATGCCGTGATCCGCCCCTTCCAGTTGATACACTCGATGGCGCCGCCCTCTTCCTTGACCGCATAGCGGCGGAAATGGACCTCGTGGAAGGCTTCCACCAGCCGCTCCACGTCCGCTTGCCCCTCGAAGCGGTCCATGGGCATGGGGATTTCCATCTCCCACTGCTGGTTGATGTAGCGGGCCTCGACGAAGTACTCGCGCTCGAAGCGCTCGATGCTGCGGCCGCGCAGCTTCTCCTCGAACCCGTCCATCCGCGCCGAGATGCCGGCAAGCGTCGCGCTGACGCCCTCGAAGTCGAAGGTGTTGGAATGCGCGTAGCGGCTCCCGCTGAACTCGGTGACGATGTTGGAGAACTGCCCGCCGCAGGCGCTGAGCGCGCCGGCCGTGCGCGGCAGCAGCACCCGGCGGCAGCCGAGCGCCTGGGCGATGGGGATGATGTTGAGCCCGGCTGCGCCGCCGCCCGCGACGATGATGCTCTCGCCGGGGTTCACGCCGTCCTGGACCGTGATCTCCTGGATCGCCTTGATCATCTGCTCGCCGGCAAGGGTGAGCACCGCCGAGGCGGCCTCGTCGGCGGAGAGCTTCAGGGGCGCCGCGACCTTCTCGATCACGCTCGCCGCCGCGGCCACGTCGAGGCTCATGCGCCCGCCAAGGAAGTAGTCGGGGTCGATGTAGCCGAGGACCACGGCGGCGTCGGTGACGGTGGGCTCCTCGCCCCCCTGGCCGTAGCAGGCGGGGCCGGGGCGCGCGCCTGCGCTCTGCGGGCCGACGCGGAGCAGCCCGCCGGCGTCGATCCAGGCGATCGAGCCGCCGCCGGCGCCGACGCTGCGCACGTCCACCGAGGAGAGGCCGAGGTTGTGGCCGATCCACTCGCCGAGCAGCCACGTATCGCGCGTGTACTTGACCTGACCGCTGCGGACCAGGCTCACGTCGAAGGTGGTGCCGCCGGTATCGACGATGATGACGTCGTCGCCCTGGTCCTCGGCGCCGGCGTAGGCGATGCCGGCGAGCGGGCCCATCGCGGGCCCGGACTTTACGGTGTAGATCGGCTTCGCCACCACGTCGTCCACGTGCATCACGCCGCCCGACGACGTCGAGATCAGCACCTCGCCCTCGCAGCCGGCGGCGCGCAGGTCGCTCTCGAACTCCGAGAGATGGCTCTGCATCAGGGGCTTGAGCGAAGCGTCGATGGCGGTGGAAGACGTGCGCGGGAACTCGCGGATGATCGGGTTGAGCTGGTGCGAGAGGGTGTAGGGCACGCCCGGCATGATCTCGGCGATCAGCGCGCCGACGCGAAGCTCGTGGTCCGGGTTCACGATCGACCAGAGCAGGGCGACGGCGACCGCCTCGATCTGCTTGCGCGGCAGACCCTCGATGATCGCGCGCGCCGCGGCTTCGTCGAGCTCGCGCTCGATTCCGCCCTCGGCGTTGATCCGCTCCGGGATCTCGAAGGTGAGCCGGCGCGGGATATAGGGCGGCGGGAACTCCATGGCAAGGTTGAGCGGCTCGCGCTTGCCGCCGTGGCGGTAGAGCAGCGTGTCCGGAAAGCCCTCGGTGGTGAGCAGCGCCGTCTTCGCGACCTTGCTCTCGATGATCGAGTTGGTGGACCGCGTGGTGCCGTAGATCAGCATCTCGGTCTCGGCCAGCAGGCGCTCGTAGGGGACGCCCGCGATGTCGCCCGCGTTGGCGAGCGCGCCGCTGAAGCCCTCGAAGGTGCGCTCGGCCGTGGTCAGCGCCTTGCCGACGGTGAGCTGGCCCGCCTCGTCGGCGACCACGACATCGGTGAACGTGCCGCCGGTATCAACGGCAATGCGATAGCCCATGGGTGTCTCCCCTAGCCCGGAAGCAAGCCTGCGCTACCAGGCCTTGTGCAAGAGGTCGATGACCTCGTCTTCGGACGTCACCTGGCGCGGGTTGCCGGCGACGATGATGTCCTCCAGCGCGTCCGTTGCGATGCCGGGGAAGTCCTCGTGGGTGACGCCGACATCGCGGAGCCGCCAGGGCAGGTCCATGTCCTCCCGCACCAGCTTGGCCACCTCGTCGGCCGCGGCGGTGGCGGCTTCCTCCTCGCTCATGCCAGCGATGTCGACGCCCATGGCCTCGGCCGCCCAGGCCTGGCGGGTCGTGGTGACTGCGCGGTTGAAGGCCATGACGTGCGGCATCATCACCGCCGAGGTCTCGCCGTGGGGCACGTTGCAGCGGGCACCCAACTGGTGGCCGATGCCGTGGCTCAAGCCCAGCGTCACGTTGGCGAGGCCGCAGACCGACATCCAGGCCGCCACCATGCACTGTGCGCGCGCCGCGGCATCGCCGGGGTCCGCCTTGGTCTCGCGCAGGTGGCGCGCCAGCATGTTGAGCGCGCGGTAGGCGAGCGCGTCGATGAAGGGCTGGCTGGTGCTGGAGCACATCGCCTCGATGCAGTGATCGACCGCGCGCATGCCGGTGCCGAGCCAGAGCCGCTCCGGCGTCTCCATGGTGAGGTCGGGGTCGAGGATGACCGCCTTCGCGGTGATCCGCCGGTCGACGTAGAGGTCCTTGACCTTGCGCTCCTCGTCGGTGACGCCCACGAAATAGGTGAACTCGCCCGCCGACAGCGTGGTCGGGATCGCGAACATCGGGATCGGGTCGTTCGTGAGCGACGGGATCTCGACCTTGTCCGGATAGGTGAACTTGATCATGTACTGATCGAGGCCGGCCGGCTCGGTGATTCCCTCGGCGAGGCAGATCAGTGCCGCCTTGGTGGTGTCGTTGGGCGTGCCACCGCCGAAGCTGATGAGGGCGTCCGCCTCCCGCTCGCGTGCGTACTCGGCGGCGGCGATCACGGTGCGGCGCGGCACGTGCTGCGAGGTCTCGTGAAAGACGCCCGCGCACTTGTTGCCGGCGGCGGCGGCCACCTTGTCCACCAGATTCGTTTTCTGGGCCAAGGTGTTGCCGGTGATGATGACGGCCCGGCTGACGCCCTGCTTCTCGAGCTCGGCCGAAAGATTGTCGAGGCTGCCGGAGCCGAAATGGACCTCGTCCATCGGCAGCATGGTGAAGTGCCCCTTGAGCTCCTGCTTGGGCAGCGAAAGCATGGCGTCTCTCTCTCCGATTGCGGCGCCCGAGCGGCGCGCTGCCGAGCAAACACTTGTTTGAAATCCGAGTCAATTCCGCGTAGAGCGTGGCGTCGCGCGCTGCGGGAAAAGGGGCACGCGAAAGGCGATCCGGGAGGGGCCGCATGAGGCTGATCGACTACTTCGAGCGAGGGCACCGGTACTATCCGGATCGCGCCTGCCTCATCGACGGGACCGGCGAGCTCAGCTATCGCGAGGTGGCCCGGCGCAGCCATCACACCGCGAACGCGCTGATCGCAGGCGGGCTCGAGCGGGGCGACCGGGTCGCGATCCTCAGCCCCAACGCAAGCCGCGCCTTCGAGGCCTGGATCGGGGCCGCGCGCGCCGGGGGCGTCTGGGTCGGCCTCGCCGCGCTCGCGTCTGCGGACGAGAACGCATACGTCATCGACCAGCGGGAGGCCGCCTGGCTCTTCTACCATTCGAGCTTCGAGCCGGTGATCGCGCAGATCCGCGCCCAGTGCCCGAAGCTCCGCCACCTGGTCTGCCTCGACCGCGTCGGCGCGGACGCGCCCTCCTTCGAGGACTTCATCGCGGGCCAGCCGGAAGAGGCGCCGGAGCTTCCGGACGAGCGCGACGCCGTCATCAGCCACTTCACCTCGGGCGGCACCACCGGCCGGCCCAAGGGCGCGATGTGGTCCAACCTGATCTGGGAGGCCTGGTGCGCGAACGTCTACGCGCACCTGCCGATCAAGAAGCCGCCCGTGCACCTGGTGGCGACCTCGATGGCCCATGGCGCGGGCGTCTTCGCCTGGCCCGCCATGGCCTTCGGCGGCACAACGGTGTGCATCCAGAAGCCCGATCCGCTCGCGGTGCTGGAGGCGATCGACCGCCACGGCGTGACCCACACCTTCATGCCGCCGACGATGATCTACATGATGATCGCGCACCCCCGCGCCAGCGAGTTCGACTATTCGACGCTGGATTACTTCGTCTACGGCGGCGCGCCGATGTCGGCGGACAAGGTGGCCGAGGCCATCGACCTCTTCGGGCCCTGCATGACCCAGATCTACGGCCAGGCCGAGTGCCCCTGCACCATCGGCATCCTGACCCCCGCCGACCACCTGGAGGCGCTCGCCGACCCTGCCAAGCAACATCGGCTGCTGAGCTGCGGCCGCCCGCCGGTCTTCGTCGAGGTCGAGATGATGGACGACGACGGCAACCTGATGCCCACCGGCGAGTGGGGCGAGATCGTGGTGCGCGGCACCTTCGTCTCCCTCGGCTACTTTGCCGACCCGCAAGGCACGGCGGAAATGCGGGCCCACGGTTGGCACCATACCGGCGACATTGGCTACAAGGACGAGGACGGCTTCGTCTATATCGTCGACCGCAAGAAGGACATGATCATCTCGGGCGGGCTCAACGTCTTCCCGATCGAGATCGAGCGCGTGATCTGGAGCCACCCGGCGGTGCAGGACTGCGCCGTGATCGGCGTGCCCGACGAGAAGTGGGGCGAGGCGGTGAAGGCGGTGGTGGAGCTCAAGCAGGGCGAGCGGGTGAGCGGGGACGACCTGATCGCGCTCTGCAAGCAGGAGCTCTCCGCCTACAAGGCACCGAAGACAGTGGAGTTCTGGGACGAGCTGCCGCGCAGCGGCGTCGGCAAGGTGCTGAAGCGCAAGGTCCGCGAGCGCTACTGGGCGGGGCACGAAAGGAAGATTTAGGGGGCTGCGGCGTTCAGCCGCTGTCAATCGGCGTTGACAAGGACGATGTCCTTACTAGAGTAAGGACATGAGCAAGGTTACCAGCAAGCTCCAGGTCACGGTGCCCAAGGCGCTTGCACAACGTTACGGAATTCGCCCTGGCGACGATATCCGCTTCGAGGAGGCGGGCGAAGTCATCCGCGTGGTCCCCGCCGCGGCCGGCGAACCTGCCAAAGGGCTCGACACGGACGCGCGCCTCCGGCTCTTCGACGCGGCGACCGCCCGGCAGCGGACGCGCGAGACGGGTCGCACGTTACGCGAGGCCAGCTCGCGCGGCTGGACCAGAGAGGAGCTTTACGAGCGTGGCCGCACGCGCGCTGATTGACACCAACATTCTGATTTATCGCTACGACGAGCGGTTTCCAGACAAGCAATCGATTGCGTCCGATGTTCTCCGCGAGGGCATCGTCAACGGAAGCATGCGCATCCCCCATCAAGCGATCGTCGAGTTCGTCGCGGCGACGACACGAGGCAAGCCGGAAGACCGCCTGCTCCATGCCGCCGACGCGCTGCGCGAGGCAGAGGAGCTCTTGGCCCAGTTTCCGATCCTCTATCCCGACGAGGCTGTGCTGCGAACGGCGCTTCGCGGTACGGCCGCTTACGGCCTCTCGTGGTTCGACGCGCAACTCTGGGCCTATGCGGAAGTTAACGGGATCGAGGAGCTGCTTTCCGAGGATTTTCAGCACGGCCGACTCTACGGCACGGTAACGGTCCGCAACCCCTTCGTGGTTGAGGCCGTGGGGTAGCCGTCCGTTCAGGCGTCCCGGATCGTGGTGCGATGCACGGCGGGCTGGGGGTGCGCCCGATTGACTACATCGAACAAGGGTTGACATTATGGTTTCATATCGTAAATGTTTTGAAACAGAAACGTAGAGGCCAGTCGCCGTCTCCGGCGCCCTTGAAGCCGCGACAGGTCCCGGGAGCACTGACCCAGCGGGGTTCGGCATGACTCAGGCAGCGGCAAGACCCGTCGTGCAGTTCATTTCACGGCTGCAGAAAGATGGCGGTTTGAAGGGAACCGACATCGCGAACTTCACCGGCGTTTCCAAGGCCACCGTCTCGCGCTGGGGAAGCGGCCAAAAATCGCCGCATCCGAAGACCCAGCTGATCATGTCCGATCTCGCCTACGTGGTCATGCGACTGAGCGAGTACTACAGCCACGAAGAAGTACGCGCGTGGCTCTATGCGCGGCATCCGCAGCTGGAGGGCCGCAGAGCGATCGACCTGATCCATGACGAGCGGACCGAAGAGGTCATCGCCATTCTCGATCGGCTGGAAGCGGACGCTTACGTCTGAGCACACGCCGCACGGTCATGGGCGAGAGCGTCCGCCGCATCCGCGATCAACGCCTGCTCGATGCGCTGGAGCTGATCGAACGGGCTCCCTACGCGGGCAGGGTGTGGCGTTCGGTCCGCGAAGGGCGCGATCCGCTGACCTGTTGGCGGGCCGGGGGGCGCTGGGACGACGGAACGCTCGACGTCCTCTACACGTCGGAAACGAGAACTGCGGCCGTCAGCGAGAGACGCTTCCATCTCTATCAAGGCCAGCCCTTGCCGCCCTCAAAGGTTCGATACCAGCTGTTCGAATTGAAAATTTCCCTGCGCACGGTCGTGCGCTTCCCCGATCTGGATTCGCTGGCCTCCATCGGGTTCGACGTCGGCTCGTTCGGCCGGTTGAGCTATGTGGAGCGCGAGCGCGAGTATCCGCGTTCTCAGGAAGTCGCCGAGGCCTGCGCGTTCCTCGGAGCCGATGGTTTGTTGGTCCCAAGCGCTCGCGAAAAATCCTCCAGGAACCTGATCGTATTCTGCGAACAGGAAAGTCCTGTCGATATGGAAGTCGTTGCCAATCATGGATACGTGGAGTTTGGCTGAACTTGCAGGCCGCCCCACACCATCGTGCGGTGCACAAGGCGCGGCGGGTGCGTCAATATCGCGCCATGCGTCGATCATGCTCCCGCGCGCCTGTCGGCTCATGCTCCCGCGCGCCTGTCGGCGCGACGCGGCATAAGAACCGACGGCGCCATTGCAGGCGGGTCGCAGTAGGCGGAGGCAGCATGACCCGCGGCGGGGGCGATGCCGCTGTCCGGCATGGCCGCCGCCTGCGCCGCGGAATACCACCCATTCCGCTTGATCCCGGCGAATCCCGCCTGAAAAATTTGATTTCCTGTACCACTTTCGTTTCACGGACCCGGCGCAGGCGATTCCAATCCGGCGCCGATCGCTCTACCATTCCGGGTGCGGCGCCGAGATGCGCGCCAGGGAGGATGCGATGAAGACCATCGAGATCACACAGGACGAGATGCAGAGCCGGATTTCGCGCTATAGCGCGCTGGAGCCGCTGCCGATCCAGCAGGATCCGGAGATTCCGCTGGAGGCCAACGACGTCATCTACGCGCGCAAGCTGCTCTCGGTCATCGGGCTCGACGGCGACGTGGAGACGCCGATCAACACCGGCGCGCCCATCGTGGACGCCGCCGGCATGACCATGACGCTTGCCGTCTGCCCGCCGGGCCAGGGCCCCTCGCTCCATGCCCATCACCAGACCTACGAGACCTTCACCGTGCTCAGGGGCCGCTTCGAGGTGACCTGGAACGACGACGGCAGCGGGCGGGCGGAGCTCGACGAGTTCGACACCATCTCGGTGCCACCCAGGGTCAACCGCGCCTTCCGCAACATCGGCGAGGGCGAGGGCATCCTGCAGGTGCTGATCTCGGGCGGCGTGCACGACATGACCGATATCGACATGGCGCCTTCGACCGCGGTCAAGCTCGACGCCATACAGCCGGGCGTGAAGGAGAAGTTCGCGGCCAAGGGCCTCACCTTCACCGCGCAGAAGGAAGAGGCGGCCTGAGCGGCGCGCCCGGGCGGGAGGGCTGCGCCATGGAGAGCGTGCGCATTGGCGTGATCGGCCTCGGCTGGTTCGGCGAGATTCATTGCGATGCGATCCGGGCCACCCCCGGCCTGGAGCTTGCCGGCCTTTGCACGCGGACCGAAGCGCGGCTCGCCGACCTCGGCCGCAAGTACGGCGTGGACGTGCTGGAGACCGACTACCGCGCACTGCTGGAACGCGACGACCTCGACGCCGTCAGCGTCGTCACCATGTGGGACCAGCACACCGGGCCCACGCTGGATGCACTCGCGGCGGGCAAGCACGTCTTCCTCGAGAAGCCGATGGCGTCGACGGTGGACGACTGCGCGCGCATCGTGGCGGCGGCGGAGGCGGCAACGGGCTACCTCATGGTGGGGCACATCTGCCGCTTCAACCCGCGCTACGCCGCGGCCAAGCGGGAGATCGAGGCCGGCAACATCGGGCGCATCGTGGCGCTGAGCTCGCGGCGCAACATTCCGGCGGCGTGGACGCCCGAGATCCTCAACAAGATCGGGCCGATCATCGGAGACGCCATCCACGACACCGACCTGATGCTCTGGTTCACCGGAGCGAAGGTGGTGAGCGCCTACGCCCAGACCGTGGACGTGCGCGGCCTCAGGTACCCCGATATCGGCCAGACCATGTACCGCTTCGACTCAGGTGCGACGGCGACGCTGGAGACGGTCTGGTGCATGCCGGAGAAGACCCCCTTCGACATCGACGAGCGCATGTCGATCATCGGCACCGAGGGCTTCATCCATATTCAGGACACCTTCCCCAACATCGGCATCTGCACCAAGGACGGCTTCCGCAGCCCCGACACCACCTATTGGCCGGAGCTGCACGGCAGGCTCTCGGGCGCGCTCTGCGAAGAGTTCCTCTGCTTTGCCCGCTGCGTGCGCGAGGGCACGCCGCCCACCATCATCACGCCGAGAGAGTCGATGGAGGCGGTGCGGACCACGCTCGCAGCCGAGCGCTCGGCCGAAACCGGCGAGGTGGTGCGGTTGGATTAGGCGGCGATGCGAATCGTCGACATTGAACAAGCCAAAGCCGATCTGACCCGCCTGGTGGCAGAGGCCGCCGCCGGCGAGATCGAAGCTGCGTTCGGCGACCGCGATTGAAGCGCTCGCCCTGGGCGGCCCCCCGCTCCGATCAACGGTGAGGCCCGGGCCGTCAGGCCCGGACGGCGCGACCGCGCCGCGCGCCGCCAGGCGCGTAGCCAAGCGAGAGGAGCGAGCGCCCGGCGCCTGAGGGTTAAGAAATAGGCGTTCCGCCCTCAGCGGAACGCGGGGATCACGTGGTCGCCGTAGTCGGCGACGATGCGCTCCTCCGAGCCGTTGGTGAGGTAGATCGTGAACTGGGTGACGCCCGCCGCCTCCAGCGCCTTGAGCTTGGCCACGTGCTCGTCCGGCTCGCCCAGGATGCAGAAGGAATCCGTGATCTCCGGCGTGATGTAGTAGGTGTTGTCGGAGACCTTATCGGCGTGCTGGCGGTAGTTGTAGCCCTCGCCGCCGGCGCCCGCGCCGCGCCGCGCCTCGATATAGGCGGTGAGGCTGTCCGGCACGAGGTCGGTGCCGGCGCCGTACTTCTCCACGATATCGGCCACGTGGTTGCCGACCAGCGCGGGGAACCACTTGGTCTGCGCGACACCGGCCTCCTTGTCACCGACCCAGACCGGGGCGGCCGAGAGCACTCGGTAGCCCCCCATGTCGCGGCCTGCGGCCTCGCCCGCCACCTTGGCCTGGCCGCCGAACCACTCGCAGAGCCCGACGTCGGCAAGCTGGATGATGAGCCCATCGCCGACCTCACCCGCCGTCTTGAGCGCCTTCGGCCCATAGGCCGCGAACCAGACCGGCATGGGGTGGCCCGCGACCCACTCCATGTAGACCGGCTCGGGGCAGTCCGCGTACTGCACAGTATCGCCCGCCACCATCTTGCGCATCGCATCGCAGAACTCGGCGGTGTAGGCCAGCGTTGCAGGAGACTTGCCCATGACCCGCATGGAGCTGTCCCCGCGGCCGACCGCGATGTCGAAGCGCCCGCGCCCGATGTCGCTCAGCGTGGCGAAAAGGCTCGCCGCCACCGACCAGTCGCGCACCTTGGGGTTGGTCACCAGCGGGCCGTAGCGCACGCGCTCGGTATTTGCCATGCAGACCGCCATCTTGGTGTAGCAGTCCGACCAGAGGATGTGGGAATCGAAGAACCAGACATAGTCGAAGCCCGCCACCTCGCACTGTCGCGCGATGGCGACGGTGCGCTCGACCCCTATGTCGCCCTTGAAGGCAATCCCGAACTCCATGCGCCGTCTCCCTCCGGTCAGCTCACGATTGATGCATTGGCGCGTCGGCGCCCTTTCCGGGCGCCTTCAGCAGCCGCCCCAGTGGATGCACCTCGCCGGGGCCGTACCCTTCCGCCGCGGGCTCCGTGCCGGCTCGGCGCTCGGCGGTTGCCGCCTCGTCAATGCGCAGGGGATCGCCGGCACCGCTGCCGCCGGCGATCACCACGCCATAAACCTGCTCGGCCCGCTCGGCTGTGATCCAGCCCTGCTCGACATCGGCCAGCACCGCCTCGGGCGCCCTGGTGCGGGGGTCGCCGAAGCCGCCGCCGCCGTTGGAGCGGTAGATCAGCTGGTCTCCAGGTGCGAGGCGGATGCCCATGGCGTGCATGCCGAGCTCTTCTTCCGTCTGCGGCGAGGCCGCGCGGCGGAGCCGCAGCGTGTTGGGCCCGCCGTTGGTGCCGCCGGCGAGGCCGAAGGGCGTCACCTCGGCGCGGTCGCCGTGCATGGTCATCGTCATGGCGCCCAGCGTCTTGAAGCTCCGGTCGATCCCGACCCCGCCGCGATAGGTGCCGTCGCCGCAGGAATCGGTGACTCCCTCGCAGTTGGTGTAGAGCAGCGGGTACCAGCGCTCCAGAATCTCCACCGGCTGATTGGTGGCGCCCCCGATGAAGATCATCATCTGGAAGGGGTTGCCGTCCTTGTAGCTGCGCGCGCCCTGGCCGCCCTCGTTCCAGAGATAGTTGACGTAATGCTTGCCGGTCTTGGGATGGACGCCGCCGATGCAAAGGTTCGCGAGGTTGATGCCGGCGGCGTACATGCGCTTGGGGTCGGTGTCCTGAAAGGCTGCGGCCCAGCAGGCCATGGTGACAGCGGCGACCTTCTCGTAGGCCCCGCTCGCGTAGCCCGACGCAGGCGTCGGCTCCTCGATGTGGACGCAGCTCCCCGGCACGGACAGCACCTCGACCGTGCGGCTGAGGCCATGATTGAGCGGCGCGAGCTGCGGGAAGCAGTGGAGCGTGCCGTCGAAGACTGCGGTCTCGAGCGAAGCGCGGGGAAAGCCGAAGGGGCCCACCGGCGCGGCATCGCTCTCCCGAAAGTCGAAGCTCGCCCGGTCGCCCTCGATGGTGAGCCGGCAGTGCACCCGGATGCGCGGGGTCTCGGGGTGCATGATGTCCTTGTCGGAGAAATCCTCGAACTCGTAGACGCCGTCAGGCAACTGCGCGACCTGGGCGCGGAAGCGCTCCTCGGTGTAGTCGAAGATATCCTCGAACAGCGCCTCGATGGTCTCCGCTCCGTGGCGGGCGTAGAGCTCCAGCAGGCGGTCCTCGATCAGCGCGCCCGCCTGCCGCTGGGCGTGGATGTCAGCGATGCGCTCGCGCCCGGTGCGCATGTTGTACTCGATCAGCGTCATCACCGTGCGGTCGAGCTCACCGTCGTGGAAGAGCCGCATCGGAGGCATCCGCAGCCCCTCGGAGTAGCAGTCCACCGCGCGGGGGTTGAAGCTGCCGGGCAGCGCACCGCCCACGTCGGGCCAGTGGCCGGTGCTGGAGTTGAAGGCGACGAGGCGGCCCTCGTGATGAATCGGGCGGATCAGCTTCACGTCGTTGCAGTGGATACCGCCGGTGTAGGGGTCGTTGAAGATGTAGATGTCGCCGGGCTCGAATTCGCCGACCCACTCCTTCACCACCCGCACGGAGGGCTCGAAAGAGCCGATGTGGGGCGCCTGGTCGCGGTTGCCGTGGGCGACGAGGCGGCCCTCCGCCGTGAGCAGCGCGCAGGAATGGTCGTGGCCCTCGCTGATGGTCGGCGCATAGGCGAGGCGGGCGATCATCTCGCTGCCCTCGTCGCACATGCTCCCCAAGGCGTTGCGCAGCACCTCGAATGTGATGGGGTCCAGCTGCATGGTCCTACCCGCTCGTGCAAATCAGGTTGAAGCGCTCGTCCACGCGGGCGTTCGAGCCGGGGATGAGCACCGTCGTGCTGTCCAGCTGCTCGATGATGGCGGGGCCCGGAGTCTCGAAACCCACGGGGAGTACGGTGCGTTCGTAGACCGGCGCCTCGACCCAACCCTCGGTCTCGTCATACATCCGCCGCTGCCTGTGCGGGGCGGGGCTTGCGGCGCCGTTCGCGCCGAACGCGGGCTCAGGCCCGGGGGTGCGCCGGGCCTCGGCCGCGACGCGGGCGTTGACGATCTCGAGCTCGGCAAGGTCCTCCGGCAAGGTGTAGCCATAGTCCTCGGTGTGGCGCACGTGAAACGCGCGGAAGAGTCCGCGCATGTCGTCGTCGTCGAGCGCACCCGCCTTGACCGCGAGCGTCAGGCCACCCGAGACCTGGCCATAGTAGCGCACATCGATCTCGCGACGGAGCACCACGTCCTCGGCCGCCACGCCGTCCCGCATGAGCCGCGCCATCGCTCGCTCTTCCAATTCGGCGAAGGCGTCGTTGATCTCGCCCGTGTCGAAGCGCTCGTCGGTGGCGAAAATCGACTGCACGAAGTCGTGCCGCACCTCCACGTGGAGCACCCCCATGGCCGAGCCGAGGCCGGGGCGGAACGGCACGATCACCTCTGGGATGCCGAGATCGCGGGCGAGCTCGACCGCGTAGAGCGGCCCGGCGCCGCCAAAGGCGACCAGCGCGAAATCGCGCGGGTCATGGCCGCGCTTCACGGAGATGAGGCGGATCGCACCGGCCATGTTGGCGCGCATCACCCGCAAGATGCCGGCTGCGGCTTCCGCCCGCGAATAACCCAACGGCTCCGCGATCCGGTCGATGGCCTGCTGGGCGAGCGCCGGGTGCAGTGCAACCCGGCCCGCGAGCCTGGTCTCCCCACCGAGCCGGCCGAGCACGAGATTGGCATCGGTCGCCGTGGGCTGAGCGCCGCCCTGGCCGTAGCAGGCGGGGCCTGGCATTGCGCCGGCGCTGTCCGGCCCCACCTTCAGCACCCCGCCTTCGTCGATCCGCGCGATGGAGCCGCCGCCGGCGCCAATGGCCGTGACATCCACCGAGGGGAAGCTGATGACGATGTTGAACTCGATGTTCCACTCGGGCCGGATCAGCGGACGGCCCCGGCGCGAGAGCGAGACGTCCGCGCTGGTGCCGCCCACGTCGAGGACGATCACGTCGGGCCTCTCGGCAAGCCGCCCGATGGCAGCGCCCGCCATCACGCCCGCCGCTGGTCCCGACTGGCAGATGCGGGCCGGGATGCGCCGTGCCGCCTCGATGGACATCACCCCGCCGCCGGAATGAGTGATGAGAACGGACCCGTCGTAGCCGACGCCTTCGAGGCGTGCGAGGAGCGAGGCAAGATAGCGCTCCAGCACCGGGCCAAGGTAGGCGTTGGCGACGGTGGTGCTGGTGCGCTCGAACTCGCGAATCTCGGGCAGAATGTCGGAGGAGCGGCAGACGTAGCCGGCGGGCATCTCCTCGCCGAGAATCTCCTGCGCACGGCGCTCGTGCTCGTCGTTGATGTAGCTGTGCAGAAAGCTCACAGCCACCGCCTCGATGCCGCGCTCGCGGAGGTGCGCTGCGATCTCGCGCAAGCCCGCCTCGTCGAGCGGCTCCAGCACCTCGCCCTCGTAGGTGGTGCGCTGGGCCACGGTCATGGTGTCTCGGCGGTTGACCAGCGCGGGCGCCGGGTCCCAGTCGGAATCGTAGAGCGTGGGCCGCGCCGCGCGAGCCGCGTGCAGCACGTCGGTAAAGCCCGCCGTGGTTACGAGCGCGGTGCGCGCGCCGGTGCGCATGATCACCGTGTTGGTGGCGATGGTGGTGCCGATCTTGATGAGCTTGATGTCCGCAGGCTTCGCGCCCACGGCTTCGATGCCGGCGAGCATGCCGTCGATGAAGTCGGGCGGCGTGGACGCGGTCTTCGCGACCTCGACCGCGCCCGTCGTCGTGTCGTGGCGGATCACATCGGTGAACGTGCCACCGACATCGACGGCAAGCACATAGCGCGCGTCCTCGGCGGCGCTACTCATGAGAACTTATGCTCTACTGTCACGGTGCTGCCCGTGCTGTGGCGACAAGCCGCGCACGATAATCGCCCGCCACGCCCGCGCCAAGCGGGCGAGCCTTATCATATCCCTCAGTCGCCGGGCGCACGCTCCGGCCCGCTTCGCGGCCCGGTCCCTCTCAAGTTGCACATTCGGTCTGCTGCCTGGTGCCTGATGTGTCAGGACTCTGCACGTCCCTCGATCAACGCGAGGACTGTGGGCGGGTCCAGGGGAACGGAGCGGACGGTTGCGCCGAAGGGCTCCAGCGCGTCTTCGACAGCGCCGGCGAAGGCCGCCGCCGCCGGAATCGCGCCACCCTCCCCCACCCCCTTGACGCCCAGGGGGTTGAGGCTGGAGCGGCTCTCCATGTGGTGGATTTCGATGGGCGGGATCTCCATGGCAGTCGGGATCAGATAGTCCATGAAGGTTGTCACCAGGGGCTGGCCGTCCTCGTCGAACCTGAGCTTCTCGTAGAAGGCGCCGCCGATCCCCTGCGCCGTGCCGCCGATTATCTGGCCATCGACGATGGAGGGGTTGATCATCACGCCGCAGTCGTGGACCACGACGTACTTCTCGATCTCGACCATTCCGGTGGCGGTATCGACCACCACGACCGCGCCGTGGACCCCGCTCGCGAAGGCGCCGTCGGGGGAGCGGTAGTAGTCGGCGGCGCGGAGGCCCGGCTCGACGCCCGATTCGAGCGTGTTGATGGGATTAGCCGCGTACGCCAGCGAAGCCAGCGTCACTGCCATCTGCGGCGCCCCCTTCACATGCACCGCGCCATCCGCCAGCACCAGGTCCTCGGGTGCTGCCTCCAGTTCCTCCGACGCGAGGTCCAGCGCCCGCGCTCGGACGGCCTTGGCCGCACCGAGCGCCGCGCTGCCGCCCACCACGGCCGAACGGCTGGCGAAGGTGCCGACACCCCAGGCGAAGCGGTCGCTCCGCCCGCTCTCGACCACCACCTGCTCCGGAGCGACGGAGAGCGTCTCCGCCACCACCTGTGCGAGCGTCGTGTGATGGCCCTGCCCCTGCGAAGGATAGCCGGTCGTCACGTGCACGTGGCCGGTGGGCTCGACGCGCACCTCGACCCCCTCGTAAGGGGAGATGCCGGTGCCCTCGACGAAGAAGGCGATGCCGACGCCGCGGAAGATCCCCTGCTCGCGTTCCGCCGGCTGGCCGCGCTTCACGCCCGCGTAGTCGAGCGCATCGAGCGCCCTGGCGAGCTGCGCGGGATAGTCGCTGTCACGGTGGATGAGCGGGGTGTTGCCCTGAAAGACACGGCCCGAATCCCAGGGGCAGTCCTCAGGTCGCACCAGGTTGCGCCGCCTGATCTCGGCCGCATCGAGACCGAGAGCGCGGGCGACGTGGTTCATGGCCGCTTCCATGACGAAGTTGCCATGGGGCTGACCGGCGCCCCGGTAGGGGCTCACGACCGGCGTGTTGGTGTAGACGGCCTCGTACTCCGTGTGCACAGCCGGGACCCTGTAGGGGCCCGGCAGGATAGCCTGGGCGCACTGGGCGTTGATGGGGCCGTAAGGGCAGTAGGCGCCGCTGTCGTAGAGGAAGCGGTCCCTGATGCCGAGGATTTGCCCGTCCCTGGTTGCCGCCACCTCGATGCGGTGCACCATCAGCCGCTCGTGGTTGGAGCCGATGAAGTGCTCGCGGCGGTCCTCGATCCACTTGACCGGCCGGCCGAGCAGGTGGGCCGCGAAGGGGATGAGCAGCTCCTCGGGGTAGACCAGGAAGATCTTGACGCCGAAGCCGCCGCCCACGTCCGGCGCGATCACGGTAATCGCGGCCTCCGGCATACCCAGCTTGTCGGCGATGACGCCGCGCGCGCTGACCGGCGCCTGGGTCGTGTTCCAAATCGTGAGCTGCTCGAGGCTCGCGTCGTAGCGGGCGACGACGCCGCGGGTCTCCATCGGCTGGGCCGCGCCCCGCTCGGGCCGGAGCTCCTCGTGCAGCACGAAGTCGGCCTGAGCGAAGGCGCACTCGATGTCCCCAGAGTTATCGGCGGTGCGGCAGGCGACGTTGGAATCGGTGTCGTCGTGGACCAGCGGCCCGCCCGGCGCCGCCGCAGCCACGAGATCGACTGCCGCCGCCTCGGGCGCGTAATCGACCTCGATCAGGTCGAGCGCGTCCTCGGCCAGGTAGCGGCTGTCCGCCACCACCAGCGCCACCGCCTCGCCGACGAAGCGCACCTGCCCCGGAGCAAGCGCCTGATGGGTGCGGGGATGGATGAAGCCGGGGTCCTGGTTGAGGAGCGGCATGGGCGTGTTTGCGGCGCCCAGGTCCTCGTGTGTGATCACCGCGTGCACGCCAGGGAGAGCAAGCGCGGCGCCGGCATCGATGCACGTGAAGCGCGCCTTGGCGTGAGGGCTTCGCAGCACCGCCGCGTGAAGCATCTCCGGCAGGTGAATGTCATCGATGAAGCGCGCGCGGCCGGTGAGCAGCCGTTCGTCCTCGCGCCGCTCGACCGGCTCCCCGATCAGCCGGGTGGTCATGGTTCCTCGCCCCGCAGCAGCGCTGCAGCCCGGCGCACGGCCGCTACGATCTGCTGGTAGCCGGTGCAGCGGCAAAGGTTGCCCGAGAGCGCCTGCCTGATCTCGGCGTCGCTCGGCGCCGGATTGGCGGCGAGGAAGGGTTTCAGGGTCATCAGGATGCCGGGCGTGCAGTAACCGCATTGCAGGCCGTGCTCACGGCGGAAGGCCTCCTGCAGCGGGTGCAGCGCGTCGCCGTCTGCCAGCGATTCCACCGTCTCCACCGAGGCGCCGTCCGCCTGCACCGCAAACATCAGGCAGGAGCGCACCGGGGAGCCGTCCAGAAGCACGGTGCAGGCGCCGCAGACGCCGTGCTCACAGCCCACGTGGGTGCCGGTAAGTCCCGCTTCGTGCCGGATGAAGTCCGAGAACAGGAGCCTGGGCTCGACCCGGTGCTCGTGGGCCTCGCCGTTGATGGTGACACGCACGTTGCGGCCATGATCAGCCATTCAGCGCCCCATCCCCATGGCCGCTTCATGACAGGCGCGTTGGGTGAGTGTGGCCACCAGCCTCTTGCGGTACCAGGCCGGCGCGTGGGGATCGTCCGCCGGCTCGGAGGTCTTGGCTGCGGCATCGCCCGCCGCTTCGCAGGCATCGGCGTCCGTTCCTCGCTCCGCCAGGACCGCCTCCGCCCCGCGCATGCGCGCAGGCCCATCGCCTGTACCGGTGACCACGACGCGGGCGTCAATGCCGGTGGCGCCGCTGCCGGAAGCCCGCAGCAGCACCGCGACCGCCACGAGCGCGAAATCTCCTTGCCTGCGCACCACCTCTCGAAAGTCCCAGCCAATACCCTCCGGGAGCGCCGAAATCCTGATCTCGGTCAGAAGCTCGCCCGGCGCGAGCGCCGTCTCCATCGTGCCCGCGAAGAAATCTTCGGCCGGGATGGTGCGCGCGCCCTCAGGTCCTTGCGCGGTCAATTCGGCACCGAGCGCCAGCATTACCGCCGGAAGCTCCGCCGCCGGATCGTTGTGAGTGAGGCTGCCGCCGATGGTGCCGCGGTTGCGAATTTGGGGATGGGCGATGTGGCCGATCGCCTCGATCAGTAACGGCCAGCCGCGCGCCACGTCGGCATTGGCCTCGACCGCCGCCTGGCGAGCCATGGCGCCAATGCAAAGCGCACCATCCTCCACCGTGACGTGGCTAAGCGCCGCGATGCGGTTGAGGTCGACCAAAACGGCCGGCCGCGCCAGCCGGAAGTTGAGCAGCGGCACCAGGCTTTGACCGCCGGCGAGCGGCCGCGCATCCGGACCGTGTGCCGCGAGAAGGGCGACGGCGTCTGCCACCTCGGTCGGACACTCGTAGGCGAAGGGCGGCGGCTTCATAACCTCGCGCGACCCGGCTTTCGAACGTTGCGCCCCGATCTTATACCGGTGCGCGTCCGCGGGTCAGTCCGGGCTCTCATCGTCGTCGAGCCCGGCGCGGAGCGCGTAGACGAGCTCCAGCGCGTCCCGCGGCGTGAGGTCGTCGGGGTTGATGGCGGCGAGGCGGGCGCGAAGCGGATCGGGCGGGGGCTCAGGCAGCGCGGGCGCCGGCCGGGCCTGGAAGAGCGGCAGGTCGTTCGCAAGCCTGGCGGCGGCAGAGGCCTTCTCGCCCTGCTCCAGCACCGCCAGCACTGCCTCCGCGCGGGTCAGAACCGCCTCGGGCAACCCCGCCAGACGCGCCACGTGGATACCGTAGGAGCGATCCGCCGCACCCGGTGCCACCTCGTGCAGGAACACCACGCTCCCCTTCCACTCCTTGATCCGCATGGTGTGGCAGGCGAGCCGGTCGAGCTTTTGGGCAAGCGCGGTGAGCTCGTGATAGTGGGTCGCGAAGAGCGCGCGACAACGATTGCCGTCGTGCAGATGCTCGATCGCAGCCCAGGCGATGGAGAGCCCGTCATAGGTGGCGGTGCCGCGCCCGATCTCGTCGAGGATCACCAGCGCGCGCTCGCCGGCCTGATTGAGGATGGCGGCGGTCTCCACCATCTCCACCATGAAGGTGGAACGCCCCCGCGCGAGATCATCCGCCGCGCCGACGCGGGAGAAGAGCCGGTCCACCACGCCGATGCGCGCCATGTCGGCAGGCACGAACGAGCCCATCTGCGCCAGCACCGCGATCAGCGCATTCTGGCGCAGGAAGGTGCTCTTGCCGGCCATGTTGGGGCCGGTGACCAGCCAGATCCGGGCGTCCTCGCCCAGGTCGCAATCGTTGGGGACGAAGGGCGTATCCCCGCCTGCGCCCATGGCTTCCACCACCGGGTGCCGGCCGCCCTTGATCTCGAATGCGGTCGTGTCGTCGACCATGGGCCGCGTATAGCGCCGCTCGACGGAGAGCTGCGCCAACCCCTGGGACACGTCGAGCGCGGCCAGGGCGCCGGCGGCCCGCGCGATGTCCTCGGCCCGGCGGACGACATCGGCGCGGAGGTCTTCGAAGTGCGCCTGCTCCAGGCTGAGCGCCTTGTCGGCCGCGCCGGTAATCCGTGCCTCCAGCTCGCCGAGCTCCACGGTCGTGTAGCGCATGGCGCTTGCGAGGGTCTGGCGGTGAATGAAGGCCTCGGTCAGTGCCTCGGCGCGCGGCGGCGGCACCTCGACGTAGTAGCCGAGCACGTTGTTGTGGCGCACCTTGAGGGCATTGACGCCGGTCTCGGTGCGGTAGCGGGCCTCCAGCCCGCCGATCAGACGCCGGCTGTGGTCGCGCAGCTCCACCACCTCGTCGAGCGCCTCATCGTAACCACGCGCGATGACGCCGCCGTCCCGGATGCCGGGCGGCGGGCTCTCCACGAGTGCCTGGTTCAGGCGATCCACGAGGCTCTGGTGATGGCCGAGCGCCTTGAGATCGGCCGCGAGCGCGGGCGGCGGCGTTCGCAGGCCGCCAGCGTCATCGCCGCCGAGAGCATTCCGGATCGCCGGAATCTGGCCGAGCGCATCGCGCACCGCGGCGAGGTCGCGCGGCCCGCCGCGCCCCAGGCTGAGGCGCGAGAGCGCGCGCTCCACGTCCGGGCAGCGGCGAAGCCGCTCCCTGAGCCCGCTCCGCGCGCCCTCAGCCTCGACCAGGAAGCCGATGGAATCGAGCCGCTCGGCGATGGCGGCAGGCTCGGTGAGCGGTGCGGTGAGCCGCGTCCTGAGCAGCCGGGCGCCCGCCCCGGTGACGGTGCGGTCGATCACCGAAAGCAGGCTGCCTGCCGCACCGCCGTCCAGGGTCGCCGTGAGCTCCAGGTTGCGCCGGGTCGCGGCGTCGATCGCCATCGCGGCGCTCGTTTCGGTCGAGCTGAGCCGAGCGAGCCGCGGCAGCTGGCCTTTCTGGGTGAGCTGCAGATAGCCGAGCACGGCGCCGGCGGCGGCGAGCTCAGCGCGTCCGAAGGAGCCGAGACCGTCGAGGGAGGCCACGCCGTAGAACGCCGCAAGCGCGCGCCCGGCGGCGACACTGTCGAAGAGGGAGCGCGGCTGGGGCGTGAGGGCTTCCTTCCACTGGGCGAAGAGCTCGAAGAGCGCCGGTGTCTCGAGCAGCGGCTCGGACACCAGGATTTCGCCGGGCTCGAGGCGCGCGAGCGCCGCAGGGAGCGAAGCCTCGGAGACCCCCATCACCGCGAATTCTCCGGTGGACATCTCGGCCCACGCCAGCGCCAGGGCGCCTTCGGCCTGGGCGAGGGCTGTGAGGTAGTTGGCCGCGCGCGCATCCAGGAGCGCGTCCTCGCTCAGCGTCCCCGGCGTCACCACGCGGATGACCTCGCGGCGGACCACCGCCTTTGCGCCCCGCTTGCGGGCTTCCGCCGGGTCCTCCACTTGCTCGCAAACGGCGACTCTGAAGCCCTTGCGAATCAGCCGCTGGAGGTAGCCCTCGGCGCTCACCACGGGCACCCCGCACATCGGGATTTCCTGTCCCTGGTGGAGACCCCGCTTGGTGAGCGCGATGTCCAGCGCCTCCGACGCTTGCCGCGCGTCGTCGAAAAAGAGCTCGTAGAAGTCCCCCATCCGGTAGAAGAGGAGGTGGTCCGGGTGGGCGCCCTTGATCTCGAGATACTGCGTCATCATCGGCGTCGCGGGCTCGACGCGACGTGCGCGCGGGCGGCCCCGGCGGGCAACGCGGGCGGCAGCCGGCGGGGCGGATGCCTGCGCCTGGACGTCATCGGGCATGGCGCGACACTACCACAAGCGCTTTCCAGCGTTTCGTGCGCTCAGCCCGCGTTTTGGCCACGGTCGCGGCCGGCGTCGCAGACCCCTGTTTGTCCTATATTCGTCACGCCCACGGTCAAATACCTCTGTTAGACTCGTGGCCCCGGGACCACGCTGCAGAGGAGAGCCGATCGATGGCGGCGCGCGTTGTTCCGCTCCGCCGCTGGGCGCGCCTGAGCCTCGCGGCGGCGGTGCCGCTTGGACTCGCGTTCCTGGTACTTGGCGTACTCGGCCTCACGCCGCCCATCGCGGCGGTGCTGGCATGGGCTGGCCTCAGCCTGCTCGCGGCAGCCGTGGCCGGCCTGATGCTTGCGGATGTCGGCGCCCTCGCCCGCCACGTGGAGGCTGCTGCCGGGAGCGACGACGAGGCCCGCCAGAGGCCGGCACCGGCGGGGCTTCTTACCCGCGAACTCGCGGCATCGGTCGAGCGCCTGGCCCGGCTCGGAGCCGAGGGCCGAGCGCGGCTCGCCGGCGAGCGGGCCGAGCTGGAGCGCGCGCTCGACGCCTTGCCCGAGCCGCTGCTGCTGCTGGATTTCGACCGCAGGGTCGTGCGTGCCAACCGGGCGGCGACGTCACTGCTGGGCGGCGAGGTGACCGGGCGCCATATTTCCGCCTCGCTGCGCAATCCCCAGCTGATCGAGGCGGTCGAGCAGACCATCGAGGGCGGCGGCGGGCGCGACATCGAGTTCACGCTGCAGGCGCCCGTCGAGCGCACCTTCGCGGCGCGGGTCGAGCCGCTGCCCGAGCCAAGAGAAAGCGGCGCCGCCGTGCTGCTCGCGCTCGTTGACTTCACTGCCGTGCGCCGCACCGACCAGATGCGGGCCGATTTCGTCGCCAATGCGAGCCACGAGATCAGGACTCCGCTCGCCACCCTGATGGGGTTCATCGAGACGCTTCAGGGCCCCGCCCGCGACGATGCGGACGCGCGCGAGCGCTTTCTCACCATCATGGATCAGCACGGCAAGCGCATGGCGCGCCTCGTGGAAGACCTGCTCTCGCTCTCGCGCATCGAGATGAACGAGCACACGCCGCCCACGGATAGGGTGCCGCTCCCCTCGCTGCTCTCCCATGTTCGCAACACGCTCGCGTGGCAGGCCGACAGGCGGGGCGTGACCGTTGCCATCGACGCCCACGACGACCTGCCGCCGGTGATCGGCGACGGTGACGAGCTGACACAGGTGTTTCTCAACCTGGTCGACAATGCGATCAAGTACGGCGACGACCGGGGCACCGTGAGCGTGGAGGCCCACCAGGTCGCCGACGCCGAGGCGGCCGGCTGGAGGGCGAGCAAGGTGGGCGCGGTCGCGGTTTCCGTCGCCGACCGCGGCGCGGGCATCCCGCGCGAGCATCTGCCGCGCCTCACGGAGCGCTTCTACCGCGTGGACAAGGCGCGCTCCCGCGAGCTCGGAGGCACCGGCCTCGGGCTTGCCATCGTCAAGCACATCGTGAACAGGCACCGCGGCGCGCTCACCATCGACAGTACTCCCGGCGAAGGCAGCACCTTCACCGTCTACCTTCAGCCTGCCGCGGTCGCCGCCCCGGAGGGGGGAGACGGGTCGGCCAACAACCACACATCCGACACCCCGGACGCTGACGTCACAAAAGCGTAACGAAATTGTCGTATCCCTGAATCGGCCCGTTCGTAGTGTGAGGCCAGCGCTCGCTTGACCGGGCGCGCGGGGCAGGGGCAGCCGTCGGCGTGCAGCTCACCATTCTCCTCATTGCGGTCCTGGCGCTCGTGGTCATCGGCCTTTATTTCGGCCGACGGCGGGCGCTCAGCACGGCCGGCGACAATCTCGGCAAACTCCACTCGATGCCGAGCTACCACGGCTGGTACGTGGCGCTCTGGTGCGGCATTCCGTCGGGCATCGTCCTCCTCGTCTGGCTGATCATCGAGGCGCCGATTCTGGAGGCGCTGCTGCTTTCCTACCTTGGTCCCACGGTAGCGGAGCAGTCGGAGGCGATGATCGGTCTCCTGCTCAACGACGTGCGCAATCTGGCTTCGGGCGACGCGGTGAGCCGCGAGGTCGATCCGGCCATGCAGGCTGCGGCAGATCGTTACTCCAGCATGAAATCCACGGCCCAGGCCGCGGTGCTGGCGATCGGCGTGGCCCTGGGCGGCGCCGGCTTCGGCTGGGCCTGGCGGCGCATATCGCCGGGCTTGCGGACGCGCAACAAGGTCGAGCGGGTGGTGAACATCGTGCTCATCCTCTCCTCCTGCGTCGCCATCGTCACGACCATCGGCATCGTTCTCTCGGTGCTCTTCGAATCGATCCGTTTCTTCTCGATCATCCCCTTCTGGGACTTCTTGTTCGGCCTGAAATGGAGCCCGCAGACCGCGATCCGCGCGGATCAGGTGGGCAGCACCGGCGCGTTCGGCGCCATCCCGCTCTTCACCGGCACGCTGATGATCACGCTGATCGCCATGCTGGTGGCGCTGCCGGTCGGCCTCTTCGCCGCCATCTACATGGCGGAGTTCGCAAGCCCACGGTTCCGCAACGTGGCGAAGCCGATCCTGGAGATCCTGGCCGGCGTGCCGACCGTGGTTTACGGCTTCTTCGCAGCGCTGGTGGTGGCGCCGGCGATCAGGGGCGCGGGCGAATCCATCGGCCTCGATGTTGCGTCCGAGAGCGCTCTCGCCGCCGGCATCGTCATGGGGATCATGATCATCCCCTTCATCTCGTCGCTGAGCGACGACGCCATCGTCGCCGTGCCCAATTCTCTGCGCGAAGGCTCGCTCGCCATGGGCGCGACCAAGTCGGAGACGGTGGTCAGAGTCATCCTGCCGGCGGCGCTTCATGGAATCGTCGCCGCCTGCCTGCTCGCGGTGAGCCGCGCCATCGGCGAGACCATGATCGTGGTGATGGCCGCGGGCCTCGCCGCCAACCTCACAGCCAATCCGCTCGACGCGGTAACCACAGTCACGGTGCAGATCGTGACGCTGCTCGTCGGCGATCAGGAGTTCGACAGCGCAAAGACCCTCGCCGCCTTCGCACTGGGGCTGATGCTCTTCATCGTGACGCTCGCGCTCAACGTCTTCGCGCTCCACATCGCGCGCAAGTACCGGGAGCAATATGACTGACCTCGCAGGGCCGGCGCTCAGCGGCGCCTGGCAGGATGCTGACTGGACGAAGCGAAGGCTGCGCCGGCGCTACCGCGCCGAGCGGCGCTTCAAGATCTACGGCATCGTCGCGGTGGCCGTCGCTCTCGCCTTTCTTGCGCTCCTGATCGGCAGCGTCATCGCCGAAGGCTACCCTGCCTTCGTCAAGACCTCGGTCGCGCTCGAAATCGATTTCGACCCTGACCTCCTCGGCGTGGGCGATGCGCCCACAGCAGAGGAGCTGCAGCGCGCAGACTACGGCAAGCTCCTGCGTGAATCCGTCTTCGCCGCCTTCCCCGAGGTGACGGCGCGGAAGGAGCGGCGCAAGCTGCTCAAGCTGGTCAGCACCGGGGCGCGCTTCGAGCTGCGCGAGCTACTGGTGGACGATCCCTCGATCGTCGGCACGACGCGGCGCGTCTGGCTCACCGCGTCCAGCGATGTCGACATGCTGATCAAGGGGAGCGCGCCCCGTGATGTGCCGGAGGACGAGCGGCGGCTTGACGACCAGCAACTTGCCTGGATCGACACCTTTGACGCTGCCGGCTTCGTGGAGACGGGATTCAACGCCGAGTTCTTCGTCAATGCGGATTCGCGGGAGCCTGAGATCGCCGGCATCGGCGGCGCTATCGCCGGCTCGTTTTACATGCTGCTGGTCACGCTGGTGCTGACCTTTCCCATCGGCGTGACTGCGGCGATCTATCTGGAGGAGTTCGCTCCCAAGAACCGCATCACCGACATCATCGAGGTCAACATCAACAATCTCGCGGCGGTGCCCTCCATCGTGTTCGGCCTGCTGGGGCTTGCGGTGTTCATCAACCTGTTCCACTTGCCGCGTTCTGCGCCCATCGTGGGCGGACTCACACTCACCCTGATGACGCTGCCGACGATCATCATCGCGGCCCGCTCCGCACTCAAGGCGGTGCCGCCGTCGATCCGCGAGGGTGCCTACGGTGTTGGCGCGTCGCCGATTCAGGTCGTCTTCCACCACGTGCTGCCGCTGGCAACGCCCGGCATCCTTACGGGCACGATCATCGGTATGGCCAGGGCGCTGGGCGAGACCGCGCCGCTGCTCATGATTGGGATGGTGGCTTTCATCGTCGATATTCCCGGCGGCCCCTTCGACCCGGCGACGGCGCTGCCGGTGCAGATTTTCCTCTGGGCCGACAGCCCGGAGCGCGGCTTCGTGGAGAAGGTCTCGGCGGCAATTCTGGTGCTGCTGGCGTTCCTGATTCTGATGAACGCGGTGGCGATCTATCTCAGGCGCAAATTCGAGATCCGCTGGTAAGCAGACAGGGAGTGGTATCGTGACGGACGACACCGACGGAGTGATCTCGCTGATGACGGAAGAGGCCGTCGCACCTGCAGCCGCACCTGCCGACATCCGGATGGAGGCACCAGCGCCTATCAGGATGCGCGCCCGCGACGTCAACGTCTTCTATGCAGACAAGCAGGCGCTCTTCGATGTCGACATCGATCTGGCACTGAACAAGGTGACAGCGCTGATCGGCCCCTCGGGCTGCGGCAAGTCGACCTTCCTGCGCTGCCTCAACCGCATGAACGACATCATCGATATTTGCCGGGTGACCGGATCGATCACGCTGGATGACCGGAACATTTACAGCCGCGACATCGACGTGGTGCAGCTCAGGGCGCGTGTCGGCATGGTGTTTCAGAAGCCCAACCCCTTTCCGAAGTCGATTTACGAGAACGTGGCCTACGGCCCGCGCATCCACGGGCTGGCCAGAAAGGGCCGGGAGCTCGATGACATCGTTGAGCGGAGCCTGCGGCGCGCCGGCCTCTTCGACGAGGTTTCCGACCGGCTGCAGCAGCCGGGCACCAGCCTCTCGGGCGGTCAGCAGCAGCGGCTCTGCATCGCCCGCGCCATCGCCATCAGCCCCGAGGTCATCCTGATGGACGAGCCCTGCTCGGCGCTGGACCCCATCGCCACGGCGAAGGTGGAGGAGCTGATCGACGAGCTCCGCGAGCACTACACGATCGCCATCGTGACCCACAACATGCAGCAGGCCGCCAGAGTGTCCCAGTTCACGGCCTTCTTCCACCTGGGCGAGCTGGTGGAGTTCGAGGCGACCGAGCAGATTTTCACCAATCCGCACGATCAGCGGACGCAGGACTACATCACCGGGCGCTTCGGCTAGGCGCGGGTAGGGCCGAGGACAAGGAGAGCGACCGATGGTTGCCGAGCATACGGTCAAGGCCTACGACGAGGAGCTGGATCGCATGAACAACGCGATCCTGGAAATGGGCGGGATCGTCGAGCAGCAGCTCGCCGCTTCCATCGCCTCGCTGGTCCGCCGCGACGACGACGCAGCCTCCCGCGTCATCACCGAAGACCGGCGCGTGGACGCGCTGGAGGCCGAGATCGACCAGCTTGCGGTGCGCATTCTGGCGTTGCGCCAGCCGGTCGCCGTGGATCTGCGGGTGATTACCGCCTCTCTCAAGGTGGCCAGCGACCTGGAGCGGATGGGGGACTACGCCGCCAATGTCGCCAAACGCTCCATCGCCATCCAGGACATCGACCCCGTCCGCCTCACCCACACGATCTCGCGGATGGCGGGCATCGCCCAGGGCATGATCAAGGACGTGCTCGATTCCTTCCGCGACCGCGACGTGGAGCGGGCGATGGCAGTCTGGCGGCGCGACGAGGATGTGGACGAATCCTACAACAGCCTCTTCCGCGAGCTGCTCACCTACATGATGGAGGATCCGCGTCGCATCACCACCTGCGCGCACCTGCTCTTCATCGCCAAGAATATCGAGCGGATCGGCGATCACGCGACCAACATCGCCGAGACCGTGAACTACGTGGTGACTGGCACCCCGGTGGAGGAAGAGCGGCCCAAGGGCGACGTGACCTCCTTCCACCAGGAGGGCGACGAGACGGAGACGGCGCCATGAAGCCATACATCCTGGTCGTCGAGGACGAGGCGGCGCTGCTCACGCTGCTCCGCTACAACCTGGAGAAGGGCGGTTTCGAGGTGGGCGAGGCCGTGGACGGCGAGGAGGCGTTGCTCATGGTCGACGAGCGGCGCCCCGACCTGATGGTGCTGGACTGGATGCTGCCGACGCTTTCCGGCATCGAGGTCTGCCGTCGCATCAGGCGCAGGCCGGACCCGCAGCCCCTCCCGATCGTCATGCTGACGGCGCGCGGCGAGGAGGCGGACCGGGTGCGGGGCCTCGACGGTGGCGCGGACGACTACGTGGTCAAGCCCTTCTCGCCGGCAGAGCTGCTCGCCCGTATCCGCGCGATCCTGAGGCGCATGCGGCCCGCGCTCGGCGACGAGGTGCTGCACTATGCCGACCTCAAGATGGATCTCGCCGCCCACAGGGTGATGCGGGGGGACGAATCGATCCACCTGGGGCCGACCGAGTTCCGGCTGCTGCGGCACCTGATGGAGCACCCCGGCCGCGTCTTCTCGCGCGAGCAGCTCCTCGATTCGGTCTGGGGCCCGGACATATTCATCGAAAGCCGGACGGTGGACGTGCACGTGCGCCGCCTGCGCCAGGCGCTGAACGCCGAGCGCCGCCCGGACCTGATCCGGACCGTCCGCTCGGCGGGCTACGCCCTGGATGCGAGCGCGGGATGAGCACTCCCGACGGCTGGTCGGCGGCGATCACGCCAATTGTGGCATTTGCGCCACACCGAGTTGACAAATTGCGGATCTGACCCTATTCCGCCACCTTGGGCACCGGGTAAGGGTTGCGCTACCCCCGCCCTCTGGTCCATTTTCACGACGCGGCGGGTGGCGTCGGTGTAAAGGCGCTCCGTCGCGGATCCATGCATGGAACACCCTAATCGCGCGAATGAGGAGGATGGGAGTATGAAGAAGGAAGCGCGAATTATGAGGAAGAGCTTCGTTCATGCGTCATTCGTACTCCCAGCTACGCTTGGCTACGACAAATAGCTGATTCGATACACTGATTGTTGACCTTTCCCCTCAGCCCCTGTATCCGGTTCCCGACTCACGTACGCAGGAGTACGCGGGAGTTTGACATCACTCGCTTGCGTGGCGCTTACGGGATCGTGTACCCTCTCCGGGCGTGATCGAGGCGTTCGGCCACGCGGCGACGGCGGGATCGAGGTCCCGGCGGGCAAGCGGCGAACCCCGGCTGACGCGGACCGTCACAGGCCCTTTCACCATCGCCACCCCATGATCGAACGCCCTCGCGCGATGTTAAACGGGGTGGTGATTTTATGTCACAGTGCCGGGAGCGCACAATCTCCAAGCGGACCGTCGATGCCCTCTCCGTCGAGGACAGGGACGCTATCTTCTGGGACCGCGACTTGTCCGGCTTCGGGGTGCGCGTCTACCCCTCGGGCCGCAAGGTCTACGTCGTGCAGAGCCGGGGGCCGCACGGCTCCAGGCGGGTCACGCTGGGCCGGCACGGGGAGATTACTGCCGATCAGGCGCGCAAGCGCGCCGCCGGGATCATCGACAAGATCAAGACGGGGCAGGAGCCGCTGCCTGCGGAGCCCGAGAAGGACACGGGGCCGACCGTAGCCGATCTTGCCGACCGCTTCATGCGCGCGCATGTGGCGGTGAACTGCAAGCCGGCGACGGCGGTGCGCTACGACGGGCTGCTCAGGAACTGCATCCTGCCCGTCCTCGGGTCGATGCCGATCGGCGCGGTCGAGCGCACGCACGTGGCGGACCTGCACTACGCGCTGCGGGACCGGCCGAGCTCGGCGAACAGGTCGGTCGACATTTTGAAGAAGATGTTCTCCTTGGCCGAGGTGTGGGGGCTTCACCCACAGGGCCGGAATCCTTGCCGCTCGGTGCGCAGGTACAAGGAGCGCAAGCCGCAGCGGTTCCTGAGCGCCGAGGAGTACCAGCGCGTGGGCAGGGTATTGGACGAGGTCGAAGCCGAGGGCACGGCCTGGCTCCCCGCGATTGCCGCGATCCGCCTGCTGATCCTGACCGGATGCCGGCGCAACGAGATCCTTACGCTTCGATGGGACGATGTCGACCGGACCGCCGGCGAGTTGCGCCTCAGGGACGCGAAGACCGGTGGACGGATGGTGCCGCTGACGCCCACGGCGGCGGCGGTGCTGGACGCGATCCCGCGGATGCCCGACAACCCGTGGGTGATCGCGGGGAAGAGGCCGGGGAAGCACCTGAGGAACGTCAACGAGCTCTGGTATCGCCTGCGGGTACGGGCCGGCCTGAAGGACGTGCGCCTCCACGACCTGCGTCACAGCTGGGCCAGCAGAGCGCTGGCGCTCGGCGAGAGCCTGCCGATGATCGGCAGGCAGCTCGGCCACACGCAGGTGCAGACGACGGCGCGCTACGCGCACCTGGCGCAGGACACGGAGAAGGTTTCTGCGGCCAGGGTGGCGGGCAGCATCGAGGCCGACATCATGGTTCCGGCTGCGGAAGCCGCATGATGCCCGGGGGATCGGCCACGGAGGACGCCGGACGTCATGGCTAAGCTGCACTACCGGTCGATCTCGAAGCGCATGGTGGAGGCGCTGGAGGTGGACAGGGACACGATCTTCTGGGACCGGGAGCTTTCGGGCTTCGGGGTGCGCGCCTATGCGTCGGGCAAGAAGGTTTACATCGTGCAGGCCCGCGCGAAGGGGAAGTCGAGGCGGGTCACGATAGGCCGGCACGGGGTGCTGACGGCCGAGCAGGCGCGCCAGCGGGCAGCGCAGATGATCACGCGCATCAAGGCGGGAGAGGAGGTGAGCCCGTCGAGCCCCGAAGCGATCAGGCCGGAGGGCCCGACGGTTGCAGAGTTGGCGGAGCGCTACCTGACGGAGCACGTGTCGCTCCGGTGCAAGCCCAAGACGGTGGAGCTGTGCCGCCTGCTGCTGAAGAACCACATCCTTCCCGCGCTGGGCCACGTTCCCGTCGCGGCGCTTGAGCGCAAGCAGGTGGCCGACCTTCACTTCCGGCTGCGCGACCGGCCCGCCACGGCGAACCATGTGGTGGCCGTCCTGTCTCGCATGTTCAATCGGGCGGAGGCGTGGGAGCTGGTGCCGGAGGCGACCAATCCGTGCCGCTCGTTTCCGAAGTACAAGGCCCGCAAGCACGAGCGCTTTCTGACCGAGGAAGAGTTCCGCCGTCTCGGCCGCGTGCTGGCCGACGCTGCCGAAGAGGGCGGCGCATCGAAGTACGCGGTGGCCGCATTGCGCCTGCTGATGCTGACGGGGTGCCGGCGCAGCGAGATTCTGCGCCTGCGCTGGACCGACGTGGACCTCGAGGCGAAGGTCTTGCACCTCGCGGATTCGAAGACGGGCCCGCGGGCGGTTCCGCTGTCGCCGGCGGCAGCGCGGGTGCTGTCCGATCTGCCGCGCGTCGCGGACAATCCCTGGGTGATCGTGAGCCGCAAGCGCGGCACGCATCTGCACAACATCAACGAGCCCTGGGACACCATCCGCCGCCGCGCCGGGCTGGAAGACGTAAGGCTGCATGACCTGCGTCACAGCTGGGCCAGCAGAGCGCTGGCGCTCGGCGAGAGCCTGCCGATGATCGGCAGGCTGCTCGGCCACACGCAGGTCGAGACCACCGCACGGTATGCGCACCTGGCGCGGAATTCCGTCAAGGAGTCGGCGGCGAAGGTCGCGGCCAGCATAGGGGAGGACCTTTACAGGCACCGCGAGGCGGACGGCGGACATCTTCACCGGGCAGGCTCCTGAGCGGCGCGCGTCGGCGCTCATCCGTGGGTGCGGGCCATCGAATCCAATCGTGACGTTGGAGGCGCACATGCACACCACCAGCCTTCTCAAGGTGGGCGGCTCCGTCATGCTGGCGGTGCCCCCTCCGCTTCTCGATCCTCTCGAGCCGCGGGCCGGCACCCCGGTCAACGTCGGCATCATGGACGGACGCCTGGTCGTCGAGCCGAGAACACGTCCGGCCTACACGCTCGAAGAGCTCTTGACGCAATGCGACGAGACCGCCCCTGACGACGCCAAAGACCGCGCCTGGCTCGACGCCAGCCCCGCCGGCGACGAGCTGCTGTAGTGCAGCGTGGTGGAGTCCGGCGTGTCAGCCTCGACCCGACGGCAGGCCACGAGCAGCGGGATCCGGTCGTGATCGTCTCCCCCGCGCCGTTCAGCGCGCAGACCGGGACGCCGGTGGTGCTGCCCGTTACCACCGGCGGGAGCCTCACCCGCCGGCGCGGGTTCTCTCGACAATGCCGGCACGGGGACGCGAGGGGTGATCCGCTGCAACCGGCCCCGCGTTCTCGATCCTGCTGCCCGGAACGGGAAAGGGTTCGAGGCCGTCCCGGAGGCG
>Ga0209754_1000948_pt1 | contig 33176 bp, 33 predicted proteins | sample MesohylBB_FD_187295 | JGI IMG/M metagenome (GOLD analysis project Ga0209754, IMG submission 187295) | Host-associated microbial community of the marine sponge Aplysina aerophoba from Gulf of Piran - sponge mesohyl, lysed by bead beating... | ecosystem: Host-associated > Porifera > Sponge >... | reverse complement strand
CGTCGCGGTAACGCATCGGTGTGCACTGCAGTGTCCTCGAGCACATCATGTGCGCCGAGAAGCCGCGTTCCCGGAGGTACTCGCGCAGGTCCGCCACCCTCAATGGCCCTCTCAGGTCCCTGAAGTGCTCGAACACCCTCCCGTCGCACCAGCTCACAAGCTGTTCGGCCTCTTCTGCCGTAAAGCCGGACGCGACCCGATCCTGCATCTGCCCCGCTTCGTCCTGCGTCGTGATCACCGCGTAGCGCGCACCGGTGAGTGCACGGGCACTGTCGACGATTTCCTGCAGAACAGCGTCGAGGTCCAGGCTGGAGCTGGTGCGCCAGACGGCTGCGGACAGCTCGGAGAGGCGGTCTTCAAGCGCCGCGACGCGTTGCCGCAGCTCGTCCGGGTTCTCCTTCATCACGTGCTCCTGATCCGGCGAAGCGGCCTCGTACCAGAGGCTCCGAAGTGAAAAGGCAACTGCACGGCGACGCCATTATGCCCTGTTCGACCCGATCTTCCCCCTGTAAAGCTCACAAAACGGGCAAAAAATATCGCGCTTTCGTCGCAGGAAGATCCTGTGATCCTGGACGCAGGCCAGCTTCGCTGGTTCCGGCCGGGGCGGACGCCTTCGGGGACCCGGCGGCGAGCGCCGGGCAAGTTACACTCACGACACAGGCAAACCGTCTGGAGAGCAAACCCCCGATGACCCAACGCACTCCCGTTCTGATCGGCATCGCCCAGGTGCTCCAGCGAGCCGACGATCCGGCCGACGCCCGGCCGCCGATCGAGTTGATGGTCGAGGCCGTGGACAACGCGCTCGAGGACGCGGGAGCAACCGGCCTGCGCCGGCGAATCGACTCCGTGCGCGCGATGAAGGGCGTGTGGGGATACCAGAACCCCGCGCTCACCGTGATCGAAGCCCTCCACCTTCACGGCGCCGAGACCGGACTCTCCGTGGTCAGCGGCAACCAGGTGCAGGCAGTGCTCAACCAGAGTGCACTCGACATCCAGAGCGGCCGCCGCGAAGCGATCGTGCTCTGCTCGGCCGAATGCGGCCGCACGATGGGTCGGGCGGCGAAGGCGGACCTGGAACTCGACTGGCTCAAGGACGACGATCCTCCGAAGCTCCCCGACGCGAGCTACGGCGACACGCGCTGGACCCGGCACGAAATGGAGATGGCGCGCGGTATCCAGCAGGCGGTTCAGTACTACTCCCTGTTCGAGATCGCTCTGCGGCGCCGGAACGGCGAGACCGTGGACGGGCACCGCGCCCGTATCGCCGAGTTGTGGGCGGGCTTCAACCGAGTGGCGCAGGAGAACCCGAACGCCTGGATCAGGAGGGCGCTGACCGCCGAGGACATCGGCACGGTTTCGCCGGCCAACCGCGCCGTGACGTATCCCTACACGAAGTTGATGAACGCGAACATGCGGGTCGACATGGCGGCGGCACTGGTCCTCTGTTCGCTCGAGACCGCGAAGGCGCTCGGCATCCCGCGGTCGAAGATGATCTTCCCGGTGAGCGGCACGGACGCCGTCGACCATTACTTCGTCTCGGAACGCGACGACCTCCACTCGTCGCCGGCCATCCGGCTCGCGGGCCGCAGGGCTCTGGAGCTCGCCGGAGTCGAGGTGGCGGACCTCGACTTCGTCGATCTCTACAGTTGCTTCCCCAGCGCCGTGCAGGTCGCGGCCCGGGAGCTCGGGCTCGACCTGGAGCGCCCGCTCTCCGTCACCGGCGGCCTGACCTTCGGCGGCGGGCCGCTCAACAGTTACGTGATGCACTCGATCGCACGGACCGCGGAACTGCTGCGGGAGACGGACGGCGGCCGGGGCCTGGTGACCGCGAACGGTGGCATGCTGACCAAGCATTCGTTCGGCGTCTACAGCGCCGCGGAACCGGACCGGCCCTACCGTCACGAGGACCTCACGAAGGAAGTCCACGCGCTCCCGAAGCGAACCGCGACGAACGGCTACGCCGGCCCGGCCGAGGTCGAGTCCTACGCCGTCATGTTCGGCGGCGTTGCCGCGAAGTCGACGAAGTCGTTCCGGTCGGTGTACGGCAAGAGGGCCGCCCCGACCACCGAACCGTCACTCGCCCATCTCGCCTGCCGGCTGCCCGACGGCCGGAGGGCCTGGGCCAACGTCGACGACCCGGACACGCTGCACGCGATGTGCGAACAGGAGTTCTGCGGCCGAGCCGTCCAGCTCGATGGCGCCGGCGCTGCCGAATGCCAGTGATCCTTCGCCTCTGCCTCGCCGCGCTCGCCGCCCTGTCGCTCACGGGCTGCCTGGGCAATCCCGCCAGCCCGGCCCGCAGCGCGATGTTCGACTACGACCCGGGCACAGACCCGATCTCCAACCCGGATTCGCTATTCGCGGCATTCGACCCTGAGCGAGCGGACACCGACGGCACGATCAACCGCTACTCGCTCGACCAGCCCACCTCGCTGAACCCCCTGTTCATCCGCGCCTGGACCGACGGCTTCCTCTACCGGCTGCTCTTCGATCCGATCGCTCACCGCGCCCCGGACCTCACCGCCGAATGGAACCCGGCGATGGTCGACGAGGTCGAGGAACTCGAGGGCGGCAAGGTCCACCGCATCCGGCTCCACGCCGGCATGCGCTGGCACGACGGCGCGCCGGTCACCTCCGAGGATGTTCGCTTCAGTTGGGAGGCGATCGCCGACGACAACGTGCCGGCGGTCGACTACAAGTACAAGGCCGCCGAGATCGAGGACATCCGGATCATCGACGACATCACCTTCGACGTCGTCCACCGGCAGATCTCGGCGCTCCGAATCGACAACCTCTACTTCCCCGTCGTTCCCGCCCACATCCTGAACAACCCGGAAGAGCGCGCCGCCGATCCCACCCTCCGGACGAGCGCCTACTACAACCGCTACCTGCGGGAGCTCGGGATCGGCAACGGGCCTTACAGGTTCGTCGAGTGGATCCACGCCGACCGGATCATCGTCGAGCGCTGGGAGGACTACCACCACGACAAGCCGCCCATCCGCCGCCAGGCGATCACGACCCACAGCGACCGGAACGCGGCCCTGCTCCAGTTCCGAAAGGGACAGCTCGACGACATCTGGCTGACCGTCCAGCAGCACGGCAGCCAGACCAACGACGAGGAGTTTTATGCGGTCGGCGTGAAGGCCTGGGGACCGAGATGGATGCAGGCCTACATCGGCTGGCAGCAGGGCGGGAACAACCACTTCTTCGGCGATGTCCGGGTGCGGCGGGCGATGGCCCACGCGTATGACGCCGAGCGCGTGTTGCGGCAGGTGAGCTGGAACGTCTACACCCGCTCGAACGGGATGTTCCCGCCGAGCCACTGGAGCCACAATCCGGACGTGCAGCCGCTCGAGTACGACCTGGACAAAGCGGCCGCGCTGCTCGACGAGGCGGGCTGGAAGTCGAACCCCGACGACGGCTGGCGCTACAAGGAGATCGACGGCGAGCAGGTGCAGTTCCACTTCATGATGAATCTGCCCCAGTCCTTCGTCGACGCCCGCCGCATGGTCGACATCTACCGCGACGACCTGCGCCGCATCGGCGTCTCCTTCGACACGGAGATCCAGGAAAACGCGAGCCGCTCGCCGCTACTGATTCAGCACGAGATGATCGCCCACGTCGACACCTTCCAGGTCTTCGCCGACCCGGACATCTGGCGCAATTTCTTCCACAGCGAAGCGATCGACAACGGCCGCAACTACGACAGCTACAGCAACCCGAAGGTCGACGAACTGTTCGACCGCTCGCGCGTGGAACTCGACCGCGAACGCCGCGCCGAACTCCTGCGCGAACTCCAGGCCCAGATCCAGGCCGACCAGCCAGCCCTGTTCCTGTGGAACTACAGCACGACCTGGGGCTTCAGCAAGCGGATGCGCGGCGTCGAGCTGGGTCCGTCGGGGGTCACCGCGTTCGTGCCCGGGACGCGGGGCTGGTGGATCGAGAAGGAGGAGTAGAGTCCGTCCCGCGCGCCGGGTTATACTCCCGGTATGAAAACCGCGGTTTCGATTCCAGACGACATCTTCGCGAGAGCTGAGCTTCTCGCCCACCGCGGCGGCCGGTCGCGGAGCGACGTGTATGCCGCCGCCCTCGACGAGTACGTTGCGCGCCACGCACCCGACGAAGTCACGGACGAGATGAACCGGGTCTGCGACTCTCTGGGAGAGCAGGACGATGCCTTCCTCGCTGCCGCAGCGCACCGCGCCCTCCGTCGTGTCGAGTGGTGATCAGTCAGGGCGATGTCTGCTGGGCTGAACTGCCCGAACCGACGGGATCCGGACCAGGGTTTCGCCGGCCTGTAGTCGTCGTCCAGGGCGACGCCTTGAACCGAAGTCGAGTAGCTACAGTCGTCTGCGTACCCTTGACCAGCAATCTGCGCTGGGCTGACGCCCCCGGCAACGTCCGGCTGACCAAGCGGCTGACGGGACTGCCGAAGGACTCAGTCGCCAACGTCTCGCAAGTCATCGCTCTGGACCGGGCGCTGCTCGAACCTGCGGTCGCTCGCATTTCGCAGGCCAAGATCGACCTCGTCCTCTCCGGGATCGATACCGTCCTCGGACGATAGCGGCGGTCCAGCGTCGCCGCTCACGAGGGCCGACCTCGCCCGGCACGCTTGCAGACCTCGTCTCTTTTCTGGTCGACTAGCAGACCATGATGCGCCTCAACATCTCCGACGCGAAGAGGCACCTTTCAAGGTACCTGGAGCGCGTGGAGCAGGGCGAGACGGTTCTTCTCTGCCGCCGCAACGTCCCGATCGCGGAGATACGCCCTCTGGCCAGACGGCCTTCACCTCGGCGGGCAGCGGGAATGGACCGTGGGTTGACGATTCCCCCCGAGTTCTTCGATCCGCTGCCTGACGACGTTCTCGCGGCCTTCGAGGGCGGCAGCTCCTAGTGGAGTCTTCCTCGACTCTGCACGTTCTTCTGGCTACCCGGCGCCGGTCCCTTGTCAGCGCCAACTACGGGAGATGAACCGTGATCCTACTGGTCCGCAATCGCGTGAAAGACATCGAGCACTGGAAGCGCGTCTTCGACGAGCAGGAGGCCGCCGGCATGGCCGCCGGCCTGTCGGTCAAGCACGTCTGGCGCTCAGCCGACAACCCAGACGAGGTGTTCTTCATCCTCGGAGTCGAAGACAGAGCGAGCGCCGAGGCCTACATGGCGACGCCCGAAGCCGCCGCAGTCGGCGAAGAGGCCGGCGCGATCGACGGCGAGTACTGGTTCCTGGAGGAGTTCCAGGCGTCCGGGGAGGAGTGAGGCCCACACAACCGGGCACCATCCGCTGCGGCCGAGTCAAGGACCATTCGACCCGGTCCAGGGAGTGGCGTACTCTCTGATCGAGACGGCGCGAGGCCGTAGCCATGCACGACACGCTCCCCATCGCCGAGCTTCAGGCGAACCTCACCGGAATCACCGGCCGAGTCCACTCCGCGGGTATGCGAATCGCCGTCCAACACCGGGGCAAGACTGTGGCCGCCCTAGTGCCGCCCTCCGATCTTGAAACGCTGGAAGCACTTGAGGATCGCCTGGATCTGCTCGACGCCCTCGATGCGCTGGCCGACTACCGAGCGAACGGCGGCGTCCCCTTGACGCCAGATCTTCCATGAGAGCCATACCGGCACCGCGCTCGGTGATCAGAGACTGGCGAGTTTCTTAGGCGCCGTCTGTGTAGAGTGGCTGATCGACCCACTGGCCGTACAGATCCTCGACCGAGGTCCCCATGAGTTCCGCTGCACGGTTGGCGGTAACGTGACCCTCGGAGAGAGCTCGAAGGCAGAGGGTACGGAATCGGCCGGGGATTTCGGGCTTCGACACCCCCGGCTCCTTGTACGGAGGACGACTCCAACCCCTCCGCACGAACTCCCGTTGTAGCTGCCGGGCAAGCGGCACGCCGAAGATCCCCAGCTCCCGACAACGGAACGTGAGCGCTTGCAGGCTTACGCCGAACAGGCGCTTGAGGGTGATGAGTTCCTCCCAGGTCACGGAAGTGCGCCCCGTGCCGAGCCGGTCGCGCAATGCCGACTCCGGCATCAGGAGGACGCCGGCAAAGCGGTGGGCCGCCTGCTCCGATTCCCGGTCCTCTCGGCCACCGAGCAGCAAGTGGTGCAGTTCGTGCGCCACCGTGAACCGGCGGCGTTCGCCGTCGTTCCTCCTCTCGTTCACCACGATGACCGAGATTTCCTCCCCATCGCCACGTCGCGCCGTGGCCATGAAGCCATCCAGCCTCCCCTCGCCGAGGTCCAGGGAGAGGACCCGAACCCCCTTGTCTTCGACCAGACCCACCATGCTGCGGATGGGACCGTCACCCAGGCTCCAGCACTCTCGTACTCGCTTGGCGACCTTCTCCGCCTCCGAAGGCGCGCTTAGCCTAGCGAGACCGCCAAACGGGGCCTTCCAATGCGGGTTTGGGACTCCCAAAAGGTCTTCAACCGCGAGGTACCGCTCGAGCGCGTCCACCGCTTGGGCCTCCATCCTGGCGAACTTGCGCTTCCCCAGGCGACCCTTGCGTCGAAACTCGACCGAGGAAATCTGGAGCGAATCTTCCTCGAACAGGTAGTCCACCGCAACGTCGAGGGCAAGCGCCAGAGCCTCGACAACACGCGGCCGGGGCGACGACTCGCCGCGCTCGTACTTGCCGATCGCCTGCGCGGTGACAAGCCGGTCTATCCGTGCCTCCAGGCCCCGCAGGGACAAACCAGCCCTCGTGCGGGCCAGCTTCAGGCGCGTTCCGATCATGGCTTCAGGGCCGAACAGCCGACGGCGAAAGCCGACAAACTCCCTCCAGTCTAGGGCCTAAAGTGCTGACAGTCAAACACTTACGCTCCCGTTCCAGATGCCGAGATCCTCGTCGCAGGGCTCCTCCGGCGACGGGCCAGCGTGTTTCCTAAGGTGACAAACCACCATATCACCGCCGATCTTGTAAACTTTCCAGTGTATACTCATCTGGTCGGCCATCGACAGGGCACAACTGACGATCGTACCGCGGAGGACCGCTAGTGACAGACCACGACATTCCACTCCGAACAACGTCGGCCGCCGACCTCGTCGGACAAGGGCTGGCCGACAGCCTACTCGCCGATATCGCGATCAGGGTCCAGCTCAGTCCAACTAAGCATCAACTTGCGACCGAGAGGTACCAGACGCTGGATCACTGGATCCAGCGCGAAGGCAGTCCCCTGTACGGCCTCGTCGAGACGACCTACGCACAAGGATCGATGAGGATCGGAGCGACAATCAACTCCCGCGTCACGAACGACGAGTTCGACATCGACGCCGTGACTCAACTGAGGCTCGCTATTGCCACGCCACCCAGCCATGTCCTCGACATCCTGTTCGACGCGGTTCGCGGGGAGCCGGGGTCGCGCTACTTCGGACGTACCCGCCGACGGAGTCGTTGCGTGACGGTCAGCTACAAGGGCGGAATGCACGTCGACCTCACACCCGCCATTCTTCAAGTCGGAACACCTCCTCGGCAAAGCTGGATCTTCGAGCACGAGTTGAGGCGCCAACTCAGTGCAGGTGCCCGCCTGACAGCAAACCCATACGGTTTCGCTGACTGGTTCAAGCAGCAGATGCCGGATGACCACGAGTTCTCGCAGTGGTTCCTGGGTCGCGCCGGTGCCTACGAGAGGATTCTGGATGCCGAACCGGTGCCCCCACCAGTGCCAGTGGACCAAAAATCCAGAGTGATCGTCGCACTGCAACTACTGAAGCGTTGGCGCAACGTCCAGTACGACAAACGGACTGGTCGTCGCCCCCCATCCGTCGTGCTGTCGAAGCTCGTGGCCGACGCCGCCGTCGAGGCATCAAGAAGCGGCGCAGGGTTGCTATGCGTCCTGCTTCACTTGGCACAGACTCTCCTTGCCGAATTCAAGGGCTTGCATGCGAACGGCTTACTCATCCACGTCGCCAACCCGACTTGCCCCGCCGACATACTGACCGACCGCTGGCCAGGCAGCATGGACGCGCAGGCGACGTTCATTGCTGACTTGAGGAACCTCATCGCCGACCTGCTCAAGCTCCAACGGAGCTCTAGCATCGATGAGATCAGGGGAATCCTGGTCGGCCTATTCGGCGAGGCACCAGCCGTCAAGGCAATCGAGCCCCATCTCAAGGCACTTCCACGAGGGCCCGTGCGCGTGACGGCAACGGGAGGCCTACTCGCCGGTACCGCGACCGCAGTACATGCCGCCGGCAGAACCGTTCCCCGCCACACGTTTCACGGCGACGGCGAGGACGGAACATGACCATGTCGACCTACGAACAGCAACGCCGGATGCGGCTACGCTGGAGCGACTTCAAGGTTCTGGAAAGGACCAAGACCGTAATCCTTTGGGAAGGGAAGCTCAAACCAGACAACCAGCCTTACGTAGTAGAGATTCTGCACCGGTTGAACCGCCGGAGGAAGGACCACTTCCCAACGCCCGAGGTGACCGTAACGGATCCGCTACTACATCGGCGTTCATCGCAACCGGGGCAACCGATCCCGCATGTCTACGTGAACCGGCATCTTCCGTACCTGCCGCTGCTCTGCCTCTACGACGACGCAAGCGACGAGTGGCATCCCGGACTCTCCATCGCCGATAAGATCGTACCGTGGACCGCCGAGTGGCTCTGGCGCTATGAGTTCTGGCAGAGAACCGGCATCTGGCCTGAACCCGACTGAAGTGGCGGCCAGAGGACCGGCCCCGCGGTCGGCGGATTCGCTCAAGCAGAGGCGAAAGCGGCTCCCGTGGCCCAAGAATCGCGAGTTCCGCATCCTCGCCATCGACGGCGGCGGCATCAAAGGGGTCTTTCCGGCTGCCTTCCTCGCCGGGCTTGAAGAACGGTACCTGGGCGGTAAGCCCGTCACCCGCTACTTCGACCTGATCGCCGGCACCTCAACCGGAGGGATCATCGCGCTGGGCCTCGGAGCCGGCTTACCTGCGGCGAGGCTGCGAGACCTTTACATCAACCGTGGCGGCGAGGTGTTCCCACCGACGCGTCTTGGGCGCCTTGGCGTACTTGGCCGGGGTGCCATGAGCTACGTGCTCTACCGGTACAACCGCGCCGCCTTGAGCCGCCTCTTACAGGAGTCGTTCGGCAGTCTGCGACTCGGCCAGTCCAGCGCGCGGCTCTGCGTACCCGCCATGGAAGGGCTGTATGGCGAGGTCTTCGTCTACAAGACTCCCCACCATCCCGACTACCACCTCGACGGTGCGAAGCTGATGGCGACGGTCGGTGAAGCTACATCAGCTGCGCCGACGTTTTTCCAGCCACTCCGCGACGGAAGCGGCTATGTGCTCGTCGATGGAGGCGTTTGGGCCAACAACCCAACGATGATCGCGCTGACCGAGGCACTGTCGTGCTTCGACGTCTCTCGCGACCAAGTCCGCATCCTCGGGTTGGGCTGCGGCACGGCCCGCCGACGAATCGGCAGGTGGAAGATCCGATTGGGCGGCAAGCTCATCTGGTGGGACCTCATCCTCGCGGCCATGGACCTTCAATCCCAGAACGCCAACGGTCAAGCTGGGTTGCTCATTGGCGCCGACCGGCTCCTTCGCATCGAGCCTCCGACCAATGCCAAGCCCATCGCGCTCGACGACTGGCGCAGGGCGGCTGCCGAACTGCCAGCAGCTGCGGAAGCGGCTCTGGGTACCCGTGGGGAGGAGGTGGCAAAGCAGTTCCTGGGCCGCCGGGCGCTCCCCTACGACACCGCCGACGACGCGGCCCTCTAGGCGCTATCCTCCCGCCGAAGTGGCCGCCTCAACGATCTTCGAAATCTGCCGATCCCGCGAGGACATCCTCCGCGGAGCGTTAACCGACGCCAACTTCGCCGCCGATCTCGCTTCGGTCGTCAGTGGCACCGACGGCCCGACGTACGCCGACCCTTCAAAGTCTTCGCCAACACCTACCCCACGCGCGGGCTGCGGAATCTGCTCGCGAACGTCTGTCGCCGCCTGAGCGGGTCCGGCGGCGAGGCCGCTGCCATCTTCCGACTCGACACCTCGTACGACGGCGGCAAGACCCACGGACTGATCGCGCTGGTCCACGCGGCGCGCGGGATGGAGGGCGTTGCCGACACCCCGAGTTCCTCGACTCCGCCCTGCTGCCAGCCGGAAGGGTGCGCGTCGCGGCGTTCGACGGAGAGAACGCCGACCCCGCCAACGGAACGCGCCGTCCTCCAAGCCGAGGAGAGGGGCGCCATAGCCGACATTCTCAAACGGACGCGGCGGCTGCCGCCCGACAGCAAGCTGGCCGAACTCAAGACCGTGCTCAATCGGCTGCGCGACGATAGCTACAAACAGGTCATGGTGTTCACCCAGTACAGCGACCCGATGGACTTCCTACGGGAAGAGCTGGGCGCAGGCGGCGCCAAGCTCATGTGCTACTCGGGCCGCGGCGGCGAAGCGCCAACAGCCGACGGTGGCTGGCGCAAGATCGACCGCGACGAAGTCAAGCGACGCTTCCGCGAGGGCGACGCGGACATCCTGCTATGCACCGACGCGGCTTCGGAAGGCCTCAACTTCCAGTTCTGCGGCGCTCCCGTCAATCACGACATGCCGTGGCACCCCATGCGGGTCGAGCAGCGCATCGGCCGCATCGACCGTCTGGGTCAACGGAGCACGACCATTCGAATCGTCAACCTGCACTACGAAGACACGGGTGGAGACCGACGTGTACCAAGCGTTGCGGGACCGCATCGGCCTGTTCGAGGCCGTCGTTGGTCAACTGCAACCGATCCTGGCGGAGTTGCCGCGCTCGATTACCGCGGAAGTTCTCGCCGGTCGGACCTCCACCGACTCCCTCGCCCACCGCCTGGAAGAGCAGATCCACGAAACGCAGGCCGGCGGCTTCGACCTCGACGAGGTGCTCGAAGAAGACCTGGAGATGCCCGCACTGCCATAGTCGCCCCTCACGATGGCCGATCTCGACCGCGTCATCTCACGGCCCGAGTTGTTGCCGTCCGACGCAGAAACTCGCCCGATGGGCGCCCGCGAATACGGCCTACTGGCACCTGGAATGAAGGAAGCGCTTCGGGTCACGACCGACCCGCGGTACTACGAGGAGCATTCCGAGAGTCTGGAGCTGTGGTCGCCAGGCAATCCGCTGTTCGAGGCACCCGAAGATGCGATCGAAGAGGGCGGCGCCTGTCCCGAAGGTCCGGAACCGGGTTCCCTTGGGGAGCTTCTGGACGCCGGGTGACAGCATAGAATCTCGCTCGCTCGAAAGAACGCCGCCGAGATCCAACGCTTCGTCCAGTGGCAAGGCCAACCCGATCCGCCCTCATGGCGAGGTGCGCTGAAGAGGCGCTTCTCGCAGCCATAGAGGTGTACAACAAGCCCTTGGTGTCCTACAGGGAGCAGACCCTCGCTCTGCTCCTCGTCAACGCCTGGGAGATTCTCCTGAAGGCCCGAATCGTCCAGCGCAACGGAAACGACCTGTCTTCGATCTACCAGCGCGAGGGCCGGAGGTTCAAACGAAACGCAGATGGCAGCCACCGAACGATCGGTTTGCAGCAGGCGATAGCCAGAGTGCCCATTGGCTCAGCGATCCGACACTCGCTGGGTGGTCTCTTGCTAGTGCGCAACCAGGCCGCCCACGCAGGGGAACTGTCGGATGACCTTCGCCAGACGGTCCACGCCTTCGGCACGGCGGCGATTCAGAACTTCGTCACTTGTGCTGACAAGTGGTTCGGCCTCCCTGTCCGCATGCCGTACCTCCTCCCTGTTGGCTTCCTCACTGGTGAAGGTCCCGCGCAGACGGCCGGAAACGCGACCCAGAGACTGCTTCTCAGGAGACTGCAGGAGCTCGCGGCCACACAGGTGGACAACGACTCCGAGTTCGCCATCACTCTCCACCTCGACGTCAGGCTGAATCCCGACTTCTCGGGCGGAGGTTCGATAGGGGTCACTGACGATCCCAACGCACCCAAGGTCCAGCTGTCGGACGAGGAGTTGCTTGAGAAGTACTCCACGACCTATGACGAGATCGTCAGCGAGTGCAGACGCCACATTCACGGGTTCAAGAAGGACGGACGCTTCAACGCATCCATGGACAAGGTAAAGCGGGACCCCGACTGCGCGCATGAGCGCAGGCTGAACCCCCGAAGCAGCAAGGGCGGCGTCAAGTGGCTCTATGATCCCAGAACAACCCTGGCCCTGCTGGCGAAGGAGCTTGGAGGTGACTCGGCCTAGCAGCGCCAGTCAGGCGCCCCTCTTCTCCCGCACCTCCGCCCACAGGCCGACCCAGATGCTGTAGCACATGGCCAGCAGCACCAGGGTGAACGGCAGGCCCGTCGAGACGGTCATCGCCCGCAACGCGTCGAGCGCGCCCGTGCCGCCGACGAGGAGCAGGACCGCGGCGACGACGCCTTCCAGGGTGGCCCAGAAGACGCGCTGGCTGGTCGGCACGTCCTCCTTGCCGCCCGCGGTGATCGTGTCGACGACGAGCGAGCCGGAGTCGGACGAGGTGATGAAGAACACGAGGACCAGGACGATGCCGATGAGCGACAACGCCGGGCCAAGCGGGAACTGATCGACCATCCGGAAGAGCATGACCTCCTGGGCCGCGGAGGCCACCGGCGCCGCGGCGTCCTCCATCTTCTGGGAGATCGCCGTGCCGCCGAAAGCCGCCATCCAGACGATCGACAGCAGGGTCGGGACGAGAGTCACGCACACGACGAACTCGCGCACGGTCCGGCCGCGGGACACCCGGGCGATGAACATGCCGACGAACGGCGACCAGGACACCCACCAGGCCCAGTAGAACGACGTCCAGTCCTGCGAGAAAGCCGTGTCCTCACGGCTAAACGGCATCGCCAGATGCACGAAGTTCGTGCCGTAGGCCAACGCGCCCCTCGCGGCGGTGACCAGGATCTCGCCCGTCGGGCCGATCGCGAGGATCGCGAGCAACAGGGCCAGAGCGAGGGTCATGTTGACCGCCGACAGCACCTTGATGCCGCCGTGGAGGCCACGCACCACGGAAACGACGGCGAACGACGTGACGACGCCGATCAGCACGACGGCCGCCAGACCGCCCGTACCCCAGCCGTAGAGCAGGTTGAACCCGGCAAGGGCCTGGGTGGTCCCGAGTCCAAGCGAGGTCGCCAGGCCGAACAGGGTGGCGAACACGGCCAGGATGTCGATCAGGTGCCCCCATCCGCCACGCACCCGGTCGCCCAGAATCGGGTAGAAGGCCGAGCGCAGGGTCAGCGGCAGGCCGTGGTTGTAGGCGAAGAACGCGAGCGCCAGACCGACCACGGTGTAGATCGCCCACGGGTGCAGGCCCCAGTGGTAGATCGTCGCCGCCATCGCGAGGTCGCGCGCGGCCATCGGGTCACCGGCGGCCCCTCCAAGCGGCGCGGCGTCGCTGCGCAGGCCGCCGCCGTCGATCGCCGGTCCGTCGAAGGCGGCGCCGAAGTGGGCTAGCGGTTCCGAAACGCCGAAGTACATCAGGCCGATCCCCATGCCGGCGGCGAACAGCATCCCGAACCACCCCAGGTACGAGAACTCCGGTTTCGCGTCCGGGCCACCCAGCCGCACCTTGCCGACCGGCAGGAACACGAGCAGCAGGGCGAAGAGAACGAACACGTTGCCTGCCGACAGGAAGAACCAGTCGAAGGCGCTCGTGATCGCCGGGAGCAGCCAACTGAAGAACCGCGCCGCCTGACTCTGGAAGACCAGCGTGCCGAGGACGAACAGGAAGATCGTGAGGCCCGAGACGACGAACACCGGGTGGTGAATGTCGAGCCCGAACCGGGTGATGTTGTCCTGCCCGACGCGGAGCTGGGGTCGGCGACTCAGTTGAACTGTTCGCGCAGCAACCGCTTCAGGATCTTCCCCGACGGGTTGCGCGGCAACTGATCGATGAAGTGGACCGCGACGGGCTGTTTGAAGCGGGCCAGCTTGTCCTGGCAGAAGTCGAGGACTTCCTGGCCTTCGAGGCTCTCGTCGGCGCGGACGACGATGGCGACCGGGGACTCGCCCCACTTCTCGCTCTCGCGGCCGATCACGCCGACTTCGAGCACCTTCGGGTGGCGGCCTATCACCTCTTCGAGCTCCGCGGGATAGACGTTCTCGCCGCCGGAGATGATCATGTCCTTCAGCCGGTCCTGGATGTAAACGAAGCCGTCCTCGTCCATCACCGCGCCGTCTCCCGTGTAGAACCAGCCGTCGACGAGACTCTCGGCGGTGGCCTCCGGGCGGTTCCAGTACTCCTTCATCAGGTGGCGGCCGGCGACCAGGACCTCCCCGGCCTCGCCGGGGGCGCAGTCGTTGCCGTCGTTGTCGACGACGCGCACGGAAGTGTGGAAGAAGGCCTTGCCGGTGGAGCCGGCCTTGCGGATCGCGTCCTCCGGCGAGATCATGCAGGCTGGTCCGCAGGTCTCGGTCAGCCCGTAGACCTGGTGGATCTCGATGCCGAGCTTCTCGTAGGCCTCGATCAGGTTGACCGGCACCGGCGCGGCGCCGCTCATGCACCACCGGAGCCGCTCGTGCTTGCAGCGCTCCGGGTCGTAGACCTGGAGCATGAAGTTCAGCATCGCCGGCACCTTCAGCATGACGTCGATCTTCTCGTCGTCGATCAGCTTCCACGTCGCTACCGGGTCGAACGCCCGCATCACGATGCTGGTGCTGCCCCGGTGGACGTTGCCGGTGGCCGGGGTCAGCGCGCCGACGTGGAACAGCGGCAGGGAGACGAGATAGCGGTCTCCATAGCGGGTGTCGGCGCTGGCCATGATCGTGAGCCCGGCCCACAGCGCCGACTCGTGGGTGTGGACGGCGCCCTTGGGCAGGCCGGTCGTACCCGACGTGTACATGATGTAGAGGAGGTCGTCGTCCTGAGCCAGGATCTCGGGCTCCGCGTCGCTTGCCGCCGAAGTGGCATCCAGGTAGGAGAGGGCGCCGTCGGGCCGCTGCTCGTCCGGGCCGACATGGACCCACCTCGTGACCGCGGTGCCGTTGTCGCCGCCGCCTCGCGCGATCAGGTCGAGTACCTGGGCCTGAAACTCGTCGCCGAACACCAGCGTCTCGGCGCCGGCATCGCGGATGATGAAGGAGAGCTCCTCCGGCGTCAGCCGCCAGTTGAGCGGCACGCAGACGGCGCCGATCTTGGCGATCGCGAAGAAAGCCTCCATGTACTCGACGCTGTTCATCAGCAGCAGCGCGACGCGGTCGCCCTTGCCGACGCCGAGTTCGCGCAGCGCGTTGGCCGTCCGGTTCGAGCGCAGGTTCCACTCCGAGAACGTGAAGCGGCGCTCCGTCTCCACGTCGACGAAGCCCTCCATGTCCGGCGACAGGGAGGCGCGCTTGGTCAGGATCAGTCCGACGTTGTCTTGCATGGGCTCGTTCTCCTCGGGCGTTCGGGAACCGATCGTCTGATCTCCAGCGGCGACCGGGATCGTAACGCGCCAGGCGTGCGCCGGGGAGTCCCCAACGACGCGAGTTCAGTCGACGTCGCCGGCCGCAGCCTCGCCCACGCCGTAGCTCTCGAGCGTGGAATGGAAGGCGACCACGTCGAGGCCCATGACCAAGAGGTCGTGCTTCTCGCCGGAAAGGTCGCGCACATGGTTGCGCATCAGACCTTCAGGAACGAAGCCCAGCCCTTCGAAGGCCGCGACCGCGCCCTTCTGGTCCGGCGTCATCCGGGCCACGAGCTTCTCGATCCCCGATGCAACGGCCGCCTGGAAGGCCTGCTCCACCAGCAGCCGGCCCAGGCCCTTGCCGCGAGCAACCTCGGAAACGACGCACCGGATCTCGGCCACGTGCGAGGACCACTGCAAATGGCTGCGATCGATCGAGGCGTAGCCGAGCAGTTCGTCGTCGGCGAAGGCGAGCAGGGTCACCATCTGGCCCGACTCGATCTCCGACGTCCACTCGTCGATGACCTCGGTATCGCGGATGTCGCGGCGCAGGAAGAGCAGATCGTGATCCGGCAAACCGTCGGCGAACGCCAGCACCGCGGCGCGATCTTCCGCGCTCATCGGGCGCACCGTGAGGTCGATGGTGCCGAGTCTGCTCGCCACGCGACCGGTCGGCGAAGTGGCAGCGGGATCGCTTCCGCTTTCGTTCTTTCGTTCAGCCATCACGTGGACCTCCCTCCCTGGCGCCCCGTCATCGCTTGCAAGCGCCCTAAACGGACCGCTCGGCCAGCCACTCCTCGAGCCGCGGCCAGAGCCGGCGCACCGCGTTGCGGCCCGCGACCAGGCTGACGTGTCCGCCCTTCAACATGATCTCCTCCCTGTCCTCTGAGCCGACCATTCCGACCAGATCCCGCGCCGCTTCATACGGCACGATGTGATCGTGCTTCGCCACGACATGGACGAAGGGGACGCGGATGTTCGACAGATCGACGACGCGGCCACCGAGCTGGAACTCGCCCTTCATCAGGAGGTTCTGCTGCTGCAGCTCCTTCGTCGTCTGGCGGAAGCACTCACCCGGAAAGGGGATCTGATCCGCGGCCCAGCGCTGCAGCCGGCGATAGGACACGACGAACTCGTCGTTCCACATGTTGTCCCAGAGACGTACCCGACCGGCGACCTGGGATGCGGGCCGGAGCAAGTTGAACGACGCGTAGAGCATCTGCGGCGGGACGTTGCCCAGACGGTCGACGATCCGGTCGACATCGAAGTGGGCCGGGTCGGTCCAGGTCCTGAACAGACCCATGCCGTCGTAGTTGACGGGCGTCGTGAAGCAGGCCAGGTTGCGGAGCCGGCCGCCGGACGCCGTGTCGGGGTAAAGGGCCGCGTACAGCGCCGCCAACAGGCCGCCCATGCAGTAGCCGACGATCGACACGTCGGGTTCGCCGCTGCGCTGATGAACGGCTTCGACACACTCCGGGATGAAGTCGAGCACGTAGTCCTCAAGTCGCAGCCGCTTGTCTTCCGGCCTCGGCGTGCCCCAGTCGATCATGTAGACGTCGAAGCCGCGGTCGAGCAGGAACTCGACCAGGCTCTGGCCCGGCGCCAGGTCGAGGATGTACGGCTTGCTGATCAGGGACATGACCAGCAGCACCGGCGTCCGGTAGACCTCGTCCACTCGCGCGCGGTAGTGGTAGAGCCGCAGGGTGCCGCGGCTGTGGACGACGTCCTTCGCCGTCAGGCCGACGCCCGGATCACCGGTCGAGATGTACTCCAGGCCCTTGACGCTGCGCCGGAACGTCCGCTCCATCTCCCGTCGAACGCTCTCGGCCACGCCGCTCATGTTGAGGGGCACCGGGTTCACCGGCCCGGCCGGCTGCGCCCTCGGAGTGGATACGGCGCTGGGGGCGGCGGTCGCTGTCGTCATTTCGGTTCCGTTCCTGCGCCGCCGGGCTTCGCATCAGCACCGGCGGGTACGGCGTCAACCAACTGAGGGGGCGTCGCCGCCTCAGGCTGCTCCGCCGCCCTCCGTTCGGACGGCGGTCGACGAGTCCGGGCCGGGCGCGCAGGCTGGTTCTGTTCCTTACGTCCGATGGCGGTCGCGAGTAGCGCTTCGATCCGCTGCAGTCGTTCCTCCACCGCGGTCAGACGCTCCGCGAGCTCGCTCACGTCCGTCCGCGTCGGCACGTTGACCATCTGGAAGTAGCGCTGGGCGTTCTCGTTCATCGTCTGCTGGAACATCGTCATCGCTTCGACCCAGCTTCCCGACGCGCGGGCGAACTCCTCCGTGCCCATCATGTCGTTGAACACCTTGTTCATCTGGTGCTCGGACTGAGTGACCCACTCGCGCCACATGGCGAAGGGATCAGGCGGCGGGTCCGCGGGCTTGGCGGTACGACGGTCGTCGGCCATGGCGGGAACGATAGCGGCTACGACTCTTCGGTCGTCTGCGGAGCGAGCGAGTCGAGGTAGCTGTTGGCGAGGCCGAAGCTCGAGTCCACCGCGGCGCGGTAGGAGCTGCGGCCGTCCTGGAACAGCCGGGTCCACTCCTGCACGAGGCTCTTGGCCTCGGCCGGGATCCGCTCGGACTTCTCAACCCACTCGACGATCGCCTCTTCGCGGCGCTCCTGCATCTGCGCCATCATGTCGAAGGTGGTGTCGAATGCGCGCTTCTGGAAGTCGAGCGCCCGACGGTTCGCGTCGATCATCGGTCCGCGCCAAGCTTGGGCGGCACTCTTCGTCGTGCTGGCTGCTGTACTGGTCGTCATTCTGAAGTCTCCTGAGTGGTACGATCCTTGGTCGGAAACGTCCATGTGGTTTCGGCTCGTCTGGCCTGTTTCGACGGGTGCACCGACGATGGTGACGTCAGTAGACGGCGCCCTCCTTGTGCAGTGCAGCATGAATCCTGCACACTATGCTGCACTGTGTCAACCCCCCCGCCTGGCGACCGCGGCTCGACCGCCCCACCCGTGACATGAACCACTTCCAGCCATGACCAAGCCCATCGTCATCAAGAAATACGAGAACCGGCGGCTCTACGACACGAAGGGCAGCCGCTATGTGAACCTCGACGGCGTAGCCGAGATGGTGCGAAGCGGCGAGGACATCCAGGTGATCGACTCGAAGACGGGCGAGGACGTGACCCGCCACGTGCTGACCCAGATCATCGTCGACGGAGCCAAGGACCCCGACCGGGGACCGCCGATCGAGTTCCTCCGCGACCTGGTGCGGGCCCGCGATCAGGCCGGCCGCGACTTCTTCCAGTGGTACCTCAAGAGCGCCGGCGAGGTCTACGAGCGCGTGAGCGAGACGATGAGAAGCAACCCCTTCGCGCCCGACCCGTCCTGGATGCGGCTATGGGATCCACGCACGATCGCCGAGCAGATGCATGCACAGATGACCCGCCAGGTCGGGGGCGTGTTCGGCGCCGGACGGAGCGGCGGAGGCAGCCCGGACGCCACGCGTAAAACCGCACCGGCCTCATCAACGGCGGATTCGACTGCCGCAACGCAGCAGGAAGAGGACGGAGGGACCGCCCGGGCCGAACTCGACGAGTTGAAGAACCGGCTCCAGGATCTCGAACGACGCCTCGGCGGCGCCACCGACTGAACCCACCGCACCGGGAGCCAGTAATGCCGATCTCCACCGCTGCCGCCGGCAGCGACCTGCCCTCCGAAACGCGCCGGATCACCGTCCGCGACGCACTCGCCTATGCCGCCGGCATCGGCGACACACGTGAGGTCGTGTTCGACGACGCACGGGGCGACGGCATCGCGGCGCCGCCGACCTACTGCGTCTCCCTGGAGTGGCCGGTCGTCAGCAACGGCAGGGGGCGCCACCTCCTCGGGGGCGCCCCGGACGAACTCGCGCGTGGCGTCCACGCCAGCCAGGACTCCCACTTCCACCGGCCGATCCGGCCCGGCGACTCGCTCACCACCCGCGGCCGCTACGCGAGCGTCCGGGCTACCCGCGCCGGCGCCCTGCTGACCACCTGTCTGGAGACGGTGGACGGCGAGGCCCGGCCCGTCGTCACCTCCTGGTCGCGCTCGATCTTCCGCGGCGTCGCCACCGACGGCCCGAACACCGAGGTCGAGCCGGCGCCCGACGTGGCGAGGCTGCGCCTGAACGGCAGCGCACCTGGCCGAAGCGAGATCTTCGTGCCCCGCGAGATGCCCCACGTCTACACGGAGTGCGCCCGGATCTGGAATCCGATTCACACCGAACGCGAGGTCGCGCTGCGGGCGGGCCTGCCGGACATCATCCTCCACGGCACCGCCACCTGGGCCCTCGCCGCGCGCGAGGTGCTGTGGGCCTACGGCGACGGAGACCCGACCCGTCTGAAGCGGTTGCATGGCCGGTTCACCGCGATGGTCATCCCCGGCACGTCGATCACGGTGGAGCACGAGCCCGCCGGCGAAACAGGCGGCGCCCGGCAAATCGCCTTCCGGGTGCTGAACGCGGAGGGCCGGGAGGCGGTGAGCCAGGGCGTGGCCGTGGTCGCGTAAAGTACCGCCCCCGACAACGACCACGACAACCGACGGAGACAGCAAGATCATGGGAATCCTCGAAGGCAGGACGGCAATCGTCACCGGCGCCGGACGCGGCATCGGCAAGGGCATCGCAATCAGGTTCGCCGAAGAGGGCGCGAACGTCGTGGTCAACGACCTCGGCGGCGCGACGGACGGCACCGGCGGTTCGCGCATCGCTGACGAAGTCGTGGAGGAGATCCGGAGCGCCGGCGGCTCGGCGGCGCCGAACTACGACTCGGTGGCCACAGTCGAGGGCGGGCAGAACATCTTTCAGACCGCCATCGACGAGTTCGGCGGCCTGGACGTCCTGGTCAACAACGCCGGCATCCTGCGCGACCGGACGATCTTCAACCTGGAGGAAGGGGACTGGGACGCCGTACTCGACGTCCACCTGAAGGGCCACTACTGCTGCAGCCGGCCGTTCGCCAACTACATCCGGGGGACCAACCGGCCGGGCTGCCGGATCATCAACTTCTCGTCCGTGTCCGGCCTCTACGGCAACTTCGGCCAGTCGAACTACGCAGCCGCCAAGGCCGGCATTGCCGGACTCTCGCGCGTGCTCGCGCTGGAACTGGCCAAGTACGGCTGCACCGTAAACACGATCTCTCCCGGCGCCACGACGCGGATGACGGCCGAGCTGCGCGCCTCACGCGGCATGCAGATCGACGAGGACGCTCCCGAACAGAGCCCCAACCAGATCGCTCCCGTGTGCGCCTGGCTGGCCTCGGAGGCCGGTCAGGAGATGACCGCCCAGATCATCGACGTGATGCGCGGCTGGATCGGCATCATGCAGCAGCCCAAGGTGATCCGGAAGTTCAGCAAGGAAGGCATGTGGAACAACCGCGAGATCGACTTCATCATGCCGCAACTGCTGAAGGCGAAGCAGGAGCACGACGAGGCCGTCGACATCAAGGCCGAGCCGACGCCGGTCTAGACCACTGGGTGCGCCGGCCGTGGCGCGGGTCTTCCGACCCGCGTTCCCGGCATCAGCCTTCGCTGCCGCGAAGCGGCGCGCACGAGCAGAGTTGCTACGTCAACCAGCGGACGTACCAGGGAGTACCGTCCGCCTTCTGCTGTTCCTTGAAGCGCTGGCGTTCCAGCTTGCGCAGGAAGACTTCGCCCTCGGCGAAGTGGCAGTCCTTGTACTTCCTGCCGCTGCCGCACGGACAGGGCTCGTTCCGCTGCACCTTCGAGAAGCTGCGCGGCGCGGTGACCACAGACTTCCGGGTCGCGATCGCGTTGCTCAGCTGTCGTCCACGCTTCATTGACTCACCCTGACTCTTCCGCCCTGTCTCTTCCGGATCGTTCGCTGCGCGCACCGCAGTCCCGGCGAAACACGCGACGCATTCGACTCACTGTTATATAACAGCGCGAGTGAGGATCTGCGTCGTCGGCTCCGGCTATGTCGGCCTGGTCACCGGAGCATGCTTGGCCGACTTCGGCATGGATGTCGTCTGCGTCGACCAGGACGAGGCGAAAATCGCCCAGTTGCAGGCGGGCAGGATTCCGATCTACGAACCGGGGCTTTCGACCCTGGTCGCGAAGAACGAGGAAGCCGGGCGACTGAGCTTCACCACCGAGTTGGGGCCCGCACTCGAAGCCGCGGCGGCCGTGTTCATCGCGGTCGGTACTCCGCCCCGCGAGGACGGCTCCTCGGACCTGCGCTACGTGCGCGAAGTGGCCCAGGCGATCGGCGGGCGACTCAACAGTTACAAGGCGATCGTCACGAAGAGCACGGTGCCCGTGGGCACGGGCCGCATGATCGAGAAGATCATCGGCCACGGCCGCACCTTCTCCGTCGTCAGCAATCCGGAGTTCCTTCGCGAGGGCTCGGCCATCGAGGACTTCATGCGCCCCGACCGGCTGGTCATCGGCAGCCGCGACCAGCGCGCCACCGACATCATGCTCGAGATCTACTCGCCGCTGCGCGCCCGCGGCGTGCCCATCGTGGTCACCGATGTCGAGACGGCGGAGATGATCAAGTACGCCTCGAACAGCTTCCTCGCCACCCGTATCTCCTTCATCAACGAAGTCGCTGAGCTGTGCGAACGCACCGGTGCCGACGTCCAGATAGTGGCCAGGGGCATGGGCCTCGACAAGCGGATCGGGCCGCTGTTCCTGCGCCCCGGTCCGGGCTTCGGCGGCTCCTGCTTCCCGAAGGACACGCGCGCGATGGTCTCAATGGCCAGGGATGCCGGCGCAAGAGCCCGGATCGTCGAGGCCACGCTTGATGTCAACCGCCGTGTTCAGGAACGGATGCTGACCAAGATCGAGTCCGTGCTGGGCGCCCCCAAGGGCCGGACCGTCGCGATGCTCGGTCTTTCGTTCAAGCCCGACACGGACGACATCCGGGAATCGCCGGCCCTGTTCGTTCTGGATCAGCTTCTGTCCGGCGGTGCTGCCGTGCGGGCATACGATCCGGCAGCGATGGACAATGCCCGCCGCATCCGCCCGGAAGCCGTGTACTGCGATGATCCCTACGAGGCCGCCGAGGGCGCCGACCTGCTGGCCATCCTCACCGAGTGGAACCAGTTCCGGGCGCTCGAGTTCGATCGTCTGCGCACGTTGCTGCGCGAGCCGTCGATCGTCGATCTCCGCAACCTCTACGAGCCGGAGCGAGTGGCCGCCGCCGGCTTCCGCTATGCGTCGCTCGGACGGACCGACGCTGCGCCCGACGGCCTCCGGCACGTCCTAGCGGCCGCTCCCGCCGCCGTGCGATCGGAGGCCTCGTGAGCCAGCCGCTCTCCGTCGTCACCGGCGGTGCCGGATTCATCGGCTCCCATCTCTGCTCCCGGCTGCTCGCCGAGGGTCACCAGGTCTACTGCGTCGACAACTTCATCACCGGCAGCCCGGCGAACATCGAGCACCTGCTCGGCAACGAGCGCTTCACCCTGATCGAGCACGACGTCAGCAAGCCGGTCTACGTCGGCCCCCATGTCGACAACGTCCTCCACTTCGCCTCGCCGGCGAGCCCGGTGGACTACCTCGAACTGCCGATCCAGACGCTGAAGGTCGGGTCGCTCGGCACCCACAACTCGCTTGGCCTGGCCAAGCACCACGGCGCCCGCTACCTGCTCGCCTCCACCTCGGAGGTCTACGGCGACCCGCTGGTCCATCCGCAACCGGAGGCGTACTGGGGCAATGTGAACCCCGTCGGGCCGCGCGGGGTCTACGACGAGGCGAAGCGCTTCGCCGAAGCGATGGTCATGGCGTATCACCGCATTCACGACCTGGACACCCGGATCGTTCGAATCTTCAACACCTACGGTCCGCGGATGCGGCTGCGCGACGGGCGCGTCGTCCCGAACTTCATCCGTCAGGCTCTCTCCGGCAAACCCCTGACCGTGTACGGAGACGGACAGCAGACCCGTTCCTTCTGCTACATCGACGATCTGGTCGAAGGTGTCTGGCGCCTTCTCAACTCGTCCGAGACGGACCCGGTCAATCTCGGCAACCCGCGCGAAATGACCGTGCTGGAGTTCGCCCAGGTCATCCAGGGACTGACCGACAGCGGCAGCGAGATCGAGTTCCAGCCGCTACCGGTCGACGACCCGAAGACGCGGCAACCCGACATCGGCCGTGCCACCCGTTTGCTCGACTGGCAGCCGCGGGTCGACCTGGAGACCGGCCTCGAGAAGACGATCCGGTACTTCGCGGAGCTGCTGGGCAACTAGGGCCCGCATGGCCGGTATCATCGTACATCCGCATCGTCACAGCCCGTATGGACAACGCCGACCGCAAGGAGACGTCCATGTACCAGCCCGCCCCCAGCCAGGCGCACCCGTTCCGTCACTCCGGGCCCCGAGCGCGGCGGATGGTCCGGAAGCCGGCGCTACGCGCCGAATGCCGGCCAGAAGGCCGGCGCACCCAGTTCCCGCCGCGCAACCTCCTAGCGGCCGCGCCACCCATCGCCGCAATGCTTGGCGTCGTCTGTTTCCTGGCGGCGTTCGGCCCCTCCGCGGCCGCGGCCCAGGACGAGCGTTTCGCCGGCACCTGGCAGAAGGACTACTCGCGCTCCGACGCGCCTTGGCCCGGTCGCCACGACCGACCGCAGGTAAACGCGGCCGACATCGAGATCGAGATCAGGCTGGAAGGCGAGGACCTCGCATTGATTCAAACCAGCCGCCGGCGTGGGTGGCCCAGCCCCCGGGTCGTGGACGTGACCTACATCACGAACAACAAGCCCCACGCGGCGCGTGATCTGGGCAGCGGCAGTATGCTCGAAGTACGCGCCAGGTGGCGCAAGAAGAAGCTGAACGTCTCCTACACGGTCAAGCTCCCGAGCTTCGAAGCCGATGTGCAGCAGATCTGGGAGATCACGAAGGACGGAGACCTCCTCCAGACCATCTTCGGGCGCGGAGCCGCGGGGCGCCCCGACATCCGAAAGAACTACTACGTTCCGGCAACGGTCGTCCAGTAGACGACACCAGTTCGCCAGAGCCAGCAACGATGGAGGCGGCTTTGAACATCGCCGATGCCGCCACCAGCAAGGAGACACTCATGAGAAGACCAGTCCACACCCGCCCCACGTCGACCGGCCGCCGGGCTCGAGCGACCGCGGCATTCACGGCGCCCCTCGTGGCCGCCTCGCTGGTGATCGCAGCGTTCGCGGCCTCGCCGCTCCTGGCCGCGAACCCCGACTTCGCGGGCGTCTGGCAGCTCGACAACGAACGAAGCGACTCCCTGGCCCCGGGCCGCGCCGGCCGCGAACGGCCGAACACGCTCGACCTCGAGCTCGACATCGCCCTGACCGGGGAAGACCTGGTCATGAACTACACGATGCGGAACGAGAGCCTCCCGGGACCGGTCCAGTTCACCCAGAACCTCATCACCGACGGGAAGCCCACGGAGATGCCCGATTTCCAGGGCGGCACGCGCACCGCCCGCGCGAAGTGGCGCAAGAACAAGCTCTCCGTCTCGTACACGAGAGTCACACCGTTCGGCGACCTCGACATCACGGAGACCTGGCAACTCTCCAGGGACGGAAGCGAACTGCAGGTGAAGCTGCACACCCGCACTCAGGATCCCCGTCCGGACATCCGCAATCTGATCTACGTTCGCGCCACGAACGTTCAATAGGACGACCAACGTTCAATCGAGCCGCCAACGGTTCAACGGAAACCGACCTGGCGGTCAATAGAGCCGACCTGGAACAAGGAGAAGACCGATGCGGACAGCGATCGGCATAGGCAGCGCCTACGCCTCCGGAACGAACTGGGACACCCTGACGGAGTACGTCGTCGAGGCGGACCGCATGGGCATCGACGACGTCTGGTCGGCCGAGGCCTGGGGCACCGACGCCGTGACCCCGCTCGCCTACCTCGCCGCGCGCACGGAGCGCATTCGCCTCGGCACCGGCATCATGCAGATCTCGGCGCGGGCGCCTTCGATGACCGCGATGACCGCGATGTCCCTCGCCTCGATGTCGAACGACCGGTTCGTCCTCGGCCTCGGCGTCAGCGGCCCACAGGTGGTCGAGGGGTTGCACGGCACGGCCTTCGCGAAGCCCTTGGGGCGCCTCCGCGAGTACGTCGACATCCTGAAGATCGCCCTCTCCGGCGAGAAGATCGCCTACGACGGCGAGCACTACACCCTGCCGCGGCCGGGCGGGGAGGGCAAGGCGATCCGCATGTCGCAGCCTCCGCGCCCGCAACTGCCGATCTACCTGGCGACGCTGGGGCCGAAGTCGCTCGAGTTCACGGGCGAGGTCGCCGACGGCTGGCTGGGCACCTCCTTCATTCCGGAACACGGGGACGCCTTCTTTCCCGCGATGCGCGCCGGCGCCGAGCGAGCCGGTCGCAGTCTCGACGACATCGACGTCCAGGTCGGCGGCGAAGTCGAGTTCGGCGACGACCTGGAGCGAATGGCCGCCCGCCGCAAGCCGGCCATGGCCTTCACCCTGGGGGCGATGGGCTCGGCGCAGACGAACTTCTACAACGACGCCTACCGCCGCGCCGGGTTCGTCGAGGCCGCCCGTGAGGTGCAGGCCCTGTGGCTCGCCCGCAAGCGGGACGAGGCCGCCGCGCGCGTGCCCGACGAGATGGTGCTCGGCAACACGCTGATTGGCGACGAAGCTCGCATCCGCGACCGCATCCGCGCCTACCGGGACGCCGGCGTGACGACGCTGCGTCTGAGCCCGGCCGGCGCCACGGTGCCCGAACGGCTCGACACCCTCGGCCGGGTCCTCGAGTTGATCCGCCAGGAGGCGCCGTGATCGGCCTGGCGGCATCTCTTACGTGAGCTTTCCGGCGCGGCACGGCCCGGAACTTCTCGACCACGCCGAACGCAACCTGCGTCGCTTCGAGCGGCGAGAGCTCGATCCCGAGGCCGCCGCGGCGCGCGCGGCGGAGGCATCCGGGCGCACCGGCGCCGTCGCGGCCAACGCGCATGCCGCGGTCGCGATCACCCTGCTGCCGGACAAGGGCGGCCGCGGCTGCTTCCTGCTCACGCGCCGCTCCCTCAGGTTGCGCCGTCACCGCGGCCAGTGGGCACTTCCGGGCGGCCGAATCGATGAAGCGGAGACCCCCGAGGAGGCGGCGATGCGCGAACTCCACGAAGAGGTCGGCCTGGACCTCGACTCCTCCGCGCTGCTTGGCCGGCTCGACGACTTCGGTACCCGCTCCGGCTTCGTCATCACGCCGGTGGTCTTCTGGTGCAACGAGTACCGCAAGCTGCAGCCGAACCCCGACGAGGTCTACCGCGCCTACCGCATCCCGCTGATCGACCTCGACCGGCCCGACGTGCCGGTGCTGCGGGAGATTCCCGAGAGCGAGAACCCCGTGCTCTCGATGCCGATTCGCGGCGGCCTCGTCCATGCTCCCACGGCGGCGATCGTTTACCAGATGCTCGAGGTCGTCCTGCGCGGCAACGACGTCCGGGTCGCCCACTACGAGCAGCCGGTCTTCGCCTGGCGATGACCGCCCACCGCCCACTTGACGGTCTGCTCGTCGTAGCCATCGAGCAGGCGGTCGCGGCGCCTCTGGCGACCTGCCGGCTGGCGGATGCCGGCGCACGGGTGATCAAGGTCGAACGCGACGGCGGCGACTTCGCCCGCGGTTACGACGGAACGGGCGGCGTCTCGGCCTACTTCGCCTGGCTGAACCGGGGCAAGGAGTCCATCGTTCTCGACATCAAGGACGCGGAGGACCGCACCCTGCTCGAACGGATGGTCGAACGCGCGGACGTGTTCATTCAAAACCTCGCTCCGGGTGCGGCCGCGCGCGCCGGTTTAGGGTCGAAGGAACTCAGGAAGCGCCATCCGCGGCTGATCACCTGCGACATCTCGGGCTACGGCGAGGAGGGTCCCTACCGGTCGATGCGTGCCTATGACCTCCTGGTCCAGGCCGAGAGCGGCGTTGCATCGATCACCGGTTCGCCGGCGGAGCCCGGCCGGGTCGGCGTGTCCATCTGCGACTTCGCCACCGGCATCTACGCGTACTCCGCCATCCTCGAAGCCCTGATCGAGCGCGGCCTCACCGGCGCCGGCCGAACTATCGAGGCCACGCTCTTCCACACGATGGCGGATTGGATGGCCGTGCCCCTGCTGCGCTTCGAGCAGCAGGGCCTCGAGTGGCCGCGAGTCGGCCTCGGCCATCCGACGATCGTGCCCTACGGCCTGTTCCAGCTCGGTGACGGCGATTCCGTCCTGATCGGCGTTCAGAACGACCGTGAGTTCGTGCGGTTGTGCAACGACGTGCTCGACCAGCCACAACTGGCTGAGGCTTACCCGCGGAACGTGGACCGCGCGGCCGGTCGCGCCGCCGTCGAGGCCGCGATCGCCGACGTGTTCGAGCGCCATGACCGGGCCTCGATTCGCGCGGTCCTCGATCGCGCCCGCATCGCCTACGGCTTCCTGAACGATGTCGCCGCCCTGTCGCGTCACCCGCAGCTTCGACGAGCCAGGCAACCGCTCCCCGACGGCACCGAGATCGACATGGTCGCACCCGCTGTCGCCCCCAACGACCCGGGAAGACGCCTGCCTCCGGTTCCCGAACTCGACCAGCACGGCGCCGCGATCCGGGCAGAGTTCGAGACGGAGGCGTCAAACGTTCCCCTCCTGCCGCCGCGTGTCGGTTCCCGGCCAGTCTCACTCCCCGCAGTCAACGCCCTTCGAGACGAAGAGACTTGACTGGCGGGTTTCACGGCCTCGAATGTAGAGTGCGCGGGTCGTGCGCTGGCTGCACTACTACCTCCGGCTGCTGGCCGCGGCGTCCCTGCTGCTGATCGCGGCGGGCGGTCTCGTCACCAGCACCGACTCGGGGCTGGCGGTCCCGGACTGGCCGAACACGTACGGCTATTTCATGTTCTCCTTCCCCTTCTCGAAGATGGTGGGGGGCATCCTCTACGAGCACGGCCACCGGCTGATCGCGAGCGTGGTCGGTCTGCTCACGATCGGCCTCGCGGTCTGGGCCACCCGCGTCGAGCACCGCGCGTGGGTGCGCCGCCTCGCTTGGGGCGCGCTGGCCGCGGTCGTCGCCCAGGGTCTGCTCGGCGGCATCACGGTGATCTACCTGCTACCGAAACCGATCTCGATCAGCCATGCTGGGCTGGCTCAGCTCTTCTTCGCCTTGATCGTCAGCCTCGGTGTGTTCACGTCGGCAGGCTGGCGAACTCGCTACGGACGCGCCCGGCCGCTTGACGACCGACTCCTGGGCCGCCTCGCCGTGATCGTCCCGGCCTGCGTCTACGGCCAGATCCTGCTCGGCGCGACGATGCGTCACAACGACGCGGGCCTGGCGATTCCCGACTTTCCACTCGCCTTCGGGCGACTCCTGCCGCCCGAGTGGAGTCTCGGCATCGGTCTCCACTTCGCCCATCGGCTGGGCGCGGTAGTTGTGACGGCCGCCGCCGTCGCGCTGATTGTGCGGGTGTTCTCCCGTCACCGAAACCGGCCTGAACTCACCCGTCCCGCAATGCTCCTGGGCGCTGTCCTGCTGACTCAGATCGGCCTCGGTGCCTGGACCGTCTGGAGCGGTCTGCAGGTCCACGTCAACACGGCCCACGTGGCCACCGGCGGTCTCCTGTGGGTCGTCTCCGTCGCCTTGGCCCTGCGCGTCCACCGCGCCTGGTTCGGCGACGAGAAGTCCATCCGGGCGGCGGACGTCGTGGTCAACGCCGCCGGCACGCCGCGGCAGGCAAGAGCGTGACACTCCTGGCCGCCACGGCTGCGCATCCACGGCGCGGTTCGGTCCTGCTGGCGCTCGCCAAGCCCAGGCTCAATGCGCTGGCCGTCGCCACGGTCGGCATCGGCTACTATCTCGGGGCCCCGGAACTCGACCTCGTCGTGCTGCTCTGCGTCCTCGCGGGCTCCGCGCTCGTCGCGGGCGGCGGCGCCGCATTCAACCAGGTCGCGGAACGCGATCTGGACGCGCTGATGGTACGCACGCGGACCCGTCCACTGCCGCTCGGCGGCATCACGCCGGCGGGAGGCCTGATCTTCGCCACGATCCTGAGCGTGATGGGTCTGGCCCTGCTTGCGTTCGGAGTCAACCTGCTCGCAATGGCGGTCGCGCTGGTGACCCTGGTCAGCTATGCCTGGATCTACACCCCGATGAAGCGTCGCACGACCTGGGCCGTCGTCGTCGGCGCCGTACCGGGCGCCCTGCCGCCCGTGATCGGATGGGCCGCGGCCCGCGGCGCCCTGACCGTGGAAGCCTGGCTGCTGTTCGCCATCGTCTTCGCCTGGCAACTGCCCCACTTCCACTCCCTCGCCTGGCTCTACCGCGACGACTACGCCCGCGCCGGCTTCAAGGTCCTGTCGGCAACCGATCCGGACGGACGCCGCACCGCGGCGCACTCCCTCCTCTGGGCCCTGGTCCTCGTCGGCGTGTGCCTGCTCGCCGCGGTCGTCGGCCTGACTTCGCTGACCTTCGCAGTCGCTGCCGCCGGCTTCAGCGCGGCCTTCGTTCTCGTCGCGGTTCGCTTCGCCCGCCAGCGCAGCGACGCCCGCGCCCGAACGCTCTTTCTGGGTTCCCTGATCGTGCTGCCATTGATCTGGGTTGCGCTGGTCGCAGGCCACGCAACTCTCTGATCACCGTCCACGCGACGCGCCGCCGACGTATGCCCGGAACCGGCCGCGTAGCGGCCGGATGCCGGCCAGATGGCCGGCGCACCCAGTGGGACAGGTCGGTGCTCGGCCTCAGGCACCGACGTCCAGCCCGCGCAAGGGGCTCCGGGGGGAGGTCTCCCAGGTGGCTCGGAGCGAGCGACGCCCAACGCCCTTTCGCCAACCGACACCCAACCGGAGCGAGCGGAGTGCAGTGAGCGCACCCCCTTCCATCCTCCGAACGAGCGCGAGCGGCACCTGGGAGACCTCCCCCCGGAGCCCCGACAGCGGGCGGGTGCAGCCGACGCCCGTTCCGACGCCGTCAGCTAGCCGACGATCTTCTCGCGACGCAGCGCCTCGATCTCCGCAGTGCTCATGCCGAGGCCGCCCAGGAGGTCGTCGGCCCCCTCGCCGAGGACCGGCGATGCCGCCGCCGGTTCCGGCGGCGTACCGGAGAACTTCGCCGCCGCGCGCGGCAGCCGCATCCGGCCGACCTGGGGATGGTCGAGTTCCCGCAGCAGTTCGTTGCGGATCACCTGGGGGTCGCTCAGAACCTCGTTGCGGGTCAGGATCTTCGCGCAGGGAACGTCCTCCGCCTCGAGCGCCTCGAGCCACTCGTCCGAAGTGCGCGTCCGCATCACGTCGCCGACCATCCCGAGCCGCTGATCGGCATTCGAAATCCTCCCGGCCGCCGTGTTGTAGCGCTCGTCCTCCAGCCATTCCAGGTGTCCGGTGGCCCGCGCCATGCCCTCCCACTCGGCATCCGAGATCGTCGAGGCCGTGATGTAGCCGTCAGCGGTGCGGTAGATCAGGTCGCTGGTCGATCCGGGCCGGCCGTGGGCCACCTCCCCGCCGACGAGGATCTGGCGCACGAACCCCTCGGGCCAGATGAACGAGATCGTCGCGTCCAGCATCGCGAGCTCCAGGTGCTGGCCCTCGCCGGTCCGCTCCCGCGCCAGCAGCGCGGCCGTGATTGCCTGGGCGGCGGTCAGTCCGGTGACCTTGTCGGGGATGATCGTGCGCACCATCTTCGGCTCGCCGGTCACCCGGTCGGCCTGGATGTCGGCGAAGCCGGACAGCGCCTGGATGATCGGGTCATAGACGCGCTTCTGGGCGTATGGCCCTTCCTGACCGAAACCACTGATCGACACGTAGACCAGCCGGGGATTGAGCTCGCGCAGCCGGTCGGCGCCGAGCCCCAGGCGGTTCACCACACCGGGCCGGAAGTTCTGGATGAAGACGTCGGCCGTTTCCACCAGATTGTGGAGGATCCCGATGCCTCGCTCATGCTTCAGGTCGAGCGCCAGGGACCGCTTGCCCCGGTTGATCGTCGCGAAGCCGGCCGTGACGCCCCCGCGCTGCGGCCCCAGCCGGCGCATGATGTCGCCGTGGGGCGGCGCCTCCACCTTGATCACCTCCGCGCCCTGATCCGCCAGCAGCATCGTGGCGATCGGTGCCGACACCATCGTCGCCAGTTCGATCACACGAAAGCCGTCGAGCGGGCCGCCCATGGCGGCGCAGGGTACCAGCTACTGCCGCACGTTCCGGCGAACCGGCGCCGACGCTCCCGGCCGCAGCGACTCCAGGTCCACTTCCGGCACCCGCAGGGTCACCGTCAGGGGAGTGGACGAACTCACGACCGCCTCAACGGAGGCTGTCGCCAAATGGCCGCCAAGACCCTTGGGATGAGCCGAGATGCGGATCCAGCCGGCCGGCACACCCCGGGCCGAGAATCTGCCGTCGTCGTCAGCCCGGGCCTGATGGACGATCCTCTCGTCCGCCGTCTCGAAGCGAACCACGGCGCCGGCCGCCGGAGCGCCGGTCGCTGCGAACACAACGCGTCCATCGACCACAGTGTCGCTGAGCTCCAGCGTCAGCGGTTCGGTCGCCGGCACGTCGACATCGTGGAACGACTGCATCACATCGTGTGCCGGCGACGCCACGTCGACCCGCCAGTCCTCCCGCTCGGGCAACGCACCCCGGAACCACCCGTCCTCAGTCATCTTGAAGAACAACTCCGGCGACGCGCCGCGGCCGCCGAAGAACACGTAGCCCTCCAGCGGTACCCCGTCCAGCGTCACCTGACCAACGACGGGCACGAGTTCCAGTTGGACGACCGCGGACCGATCGCCCACGACTTCGAGGTAGTCCACCTCGCCGAACCGCCCGCCGATTGCATCCAGGACCTCCACGGAGAACGCGCCGTCGCCGGGAACATGGAATCGGGCATGGCCGCCCTCGACGACCACCGTCTGCTGCGGGTACTCGCTTCTCAGATCGCGGAACGGGAAGTCCGGCGACTCGTGCTCCCTGATCTGCCTGAGACGGGCAATCCAATGGCTGCCGTACGGCGGATCGCCCGGCTCGACGAACACGTCCAGGAGGTGACTCGAGGCCAACCGCACCCGCTTGCGCGGGAAGGTCTCAGCATTGTCCGACAGTTCGTACGGTCCGGACCGCGCCGCGACCCGGCCGTCGCAATCCACCTGAATCCAGCGTTTACCGGCATCAAGGCCCCCCGCCTGGAAGAAGCCGTTCTCGGCCACCGCGACGGTCACTAGGAGCGACTCGAGATCGGTCGTCCACATGGCCGGATCGGCCCTCGCGACGTGCACGGCACAGTGGTCCACGAAACCCTGGAAGTCGGGACCCGGAGCGACGAAGCCGGCAAGACTCGCTCCCGGAACGAGCTCCTGATCGCCCAGGTGGAATGTCTGCTTGCCGTGCAAAGGCGTGTTCCACCGGTAGTCGGGAGAGTGTCCCGGCCGCCAGAACACGAGGTGAACGAGCGTGGCCGGCAGCTCGCACGACCAGCGGCCATCGCCGGCCACCGGGCACCGGACCACCACGCGCTGGACGTGAAACCGCGGATCCGTGTTCCCCGGGTCCACGTCGCCGAGCACGATCCCGAGCGTGCCACCCGGAGGAGCCGCGCCCACCACACGGCCGCTGACGTTCACGGCCGGATAGGCCGGTACCTCGAACACCGGAACGACCTCCGGTTGCACCTCCGTCTCATCCTGCACCGAGGAGACGACATCGCTCGTCGCCGCACCGGGATCGATCAGGGTCTCGCGGCCCCAGTAGCGGCTGCCCGGCGCCGGACGAACGAGCCACGGTCCCGGCTCGAACAGAAAGACCTCGTAGCGCAGATCGCTGGTCACGGGTAGTTCCTGCTCGACACCGTCCGCGTTCCTCGCCAGCAGCGTCACGTCCCCGGGGCCCTGCTGATGAACGACCACCTGCAGGAAGACGCGCGCAAGACC